>MDTG01042933.1_pt1 | contig 313007 bp, 281 predicted proteins | sample 811421 | NCBI WGS metagenome assembly MDTG01 (sample SAMN05326645, study PRJNA326480) | marine metagenome | isolation source: seawater | place: Pacific Ocean: South East | collected 2011
AGAAAATATGACTACACTTCAATCTTGTGGTACTGATACTTGTGATGTTGATCCAACTAATACTGTAACGTCGGATTACGACTTTGCTAACTTAGTGTCAACTTGTGGTGCTAGTGGTACAATTACTGTTACTTATACTGTAGCTGATGATTGTGGTAACACATCTCAGTTAACTGCTACACTTACTCTAGAAGACACAACTGGTCCAGCATTATTAAGTACATTAGATTTACCAAGTAGTGTAATATGTTCTAATGTACCAGAGGTACCACAATTAGACTTTGAAGACACTTGTTCTTTAAACCCAGTGACAATTGAATTTAACGAAACAACTACATTTACTGGCGAAGAAGAGATTTATGATATCATTTGGACATGGACTGCTACTGATGATTGCGGAAATGAAAATGTGATTACTCATACAATTAATGTGATAACAGAAAACTTTACAACTCCTTTAGAAGGTGAAAAATGTATCGAAGATGGTTTAATTGATTTATACGATTATTTACCAGAAGTTTCGGATAATACGATAGAATGGGTTGCAGTTACTGAAGGTGTTACAATAATAGATGGTATTTTTGATCCATTAGAAGTTGAGCTTGGTGATTATGTATTCACTTACACAACTTTAAATAACGGTTGTTTAAATACTTTCGAATTAACAATAACAATTCATGATGATTGTACCGTTTTACCATGTGGTGAAGATGATTTAAAGATTTCTAAAGCTGTAACACCAAATGGTGATGCTTATAACGAATTTTTCACTGTAGGTGGTGTTGAAGAATGTGGATTTATTATCGACATAAAAATCTTTAACCGATTTGGAGATATTGTTTACGAATCTAGAGATTACCAAAACAATTGGAATGGTCAAAGCCCAAGCGGTTCAGTAGGATCTGCAGGAAGGTTACCAAACGGAACATATTATTACGTAATAGATATAAAAGATAGTGGTATTAAACCATTAGCTGGTCCTCTTTATTTAGGAACTAAATAACGATTATAAATGAAAAAAATAAATATATTCAGTATTGCTCTAGTGTTTATATGTAGTTCAGCACAACTATTAGCACAACAGTTGCCCCAATTTTCGCAATACATGTTTAATACTATTTCAATAAATCCAGCATACGCTGGAAGTAGAGAAACTATTAGTGTGGTTGGTCTACATAGAAGTCAATGGGTTGGATTAGCTGGTGCTCCGACAACATCAACGGTTTCTGTACATGCGCCATTAAAAAATGAAAAAATAGGTTTAGGACTATCTATTATTAATGACGAGTTAGGTTACGAAAATTTTGTTTATGCCTATGGTGATTTTTCTTACACTATTGAGCTTTCAGAAAAAACAAAATTGGCATTTGGTTTAAAAGCTGGATTTACTCATTATAACCTAGATCAAGAAGGTTTTCTAGATGATCCAACTGTAGCAATAGACCCTTTCTTTAGTAATTTTACAAACAGATGGAATCCAAATGTTGGTGTTGGTGCTTATTTACATCAAAACAAATGGTACGTTGGTTTATCTGCCCCAAGAATATTGAATACAGATTATAACGAAAGTGCTTTAGATCCAGAAGTAGACTACATCGCTTTAGAGCGTGTTGGATATTATTTGACTGCTGGTTATGTATTTGAATTAAATGAATCTACAAAACTTAAACCATCTGCATTAGTTAAATTAACAAATGGTGCTCCTGTATCATTTGACCTAAGTGCACATTTACTATTTGACGAAAAGTTTTGGATTGGTGGAAGTTATAGATATAATAGAGATACATCAACTATTGGTGCGTTGGCAGATTTTCAGGTATCACCTCAAATGAGAATTGGTTATGCCTATGAGCATTATATAACAGATCTAAGACCATACACTGGAGGAACGCATGAAATATTACTAATGTTTGAAGTCTTTAAACCTACAAAACGTGTTAAATCACCAAGATATTTTTAAAATGAAAATGAAAATAACCGCATATCTAGTTTTATTTTTATTTGTACAACAAGCTGTTGCACAAACTAAAGTTGCAGATAACTTTTTTAGAGATTTTTCTTACGAAAAAGCTGCAGAGCTATATAAGGAAGCAATAAAAAAAGAAGATAGTACAGAGCATATATTGAAAAGAATTGGTGACTGCTATTTCAATATTAGTAAGCTTGAAAAAGCAGAATTTTGGTATAATAAAGCCATAAACAAATATCCTTCTATCGATACTGAATACATATATAAATATGTACAAACTTTAAGAAGTCAAAAAAAATACGAATTAGCAAACGACTATTTAAGAACGTTTAATAATAAAAACAAAAAGGATAATCGTATTAAAAATATTGACAACTTTAATATTGAAAACTACAATCAATTAATTAATACAGAGAAGGTATATGTCGAACTTGAAAACCTTCCTATTAATACCAGATATTCAGATTTTGGAGGTTATGAGTTTAAAGATAAGTTATACTACTACTCTACTTGGGTTAAAGATTCTATCACAGATGAAAATGAATTATACGATTGGAATAACGAACCTTTCTTAAATATTTTTGAAGCTGATATAAAAATTGAAAATGCTATTAAATCTTTTAACGATTCAAAAAAACTAAACGCTACGGTAAATACAAAAGATGACCATGAAGGGTTAGTAACTATTACTAACGATGGTAAAACTATGTACTTTACTAGAAACAATGTAAATAAAAAAGAAAAAAGAAAGTACTCTAAAGAAGGGACTTCTTTTTTAAAAATATACAAAGCAACATTATCTGGAAGTACCTGGACTAATGTAACCGAATTACCTTTTAATAAAGATTCGTATTCATGTGGAGCTCCTGCGCTGAGTCCGGATAACAAAACACTATATTTTGTGTCTGATATGGATGGTGGATTTGGACAAACTGATTTGTATAAAGTAGCAATTAAAAATGATGGTAGCTATGGCACACCTGTTAATTTAGGTCCTGAAATAAATACTGAAGGGAATGAAAAGTTTCCATTTGTAGCCAAGGATTCTACACTGTATTTTTCTAGTGATGCAAACTTAAACCTTGGTTTACTTGATATTTTTGAAAGTAACTTATTAAAAATTAAAAAAAATGATACCACTCAAGTTTACATTAAAAACTTAGGTGCACCATTTAATAGTCCATACGATGACTTCTGTTTTTTTATTGACAACGAAACTCAAACAGGTTACTTGTCTTCTAATCGAGAAGGTGGTCAAGGTGGAGATGATATTTATGCTTTTGGTAAATACCAATGTAATCAAACTGTTTCTGGAATTGCTTATGACGATTTAACTAAAGAACCTTTAGATAAAGTTAGAGTTGTGATATTGGATGCTAATGGTAAAGTCCTAGATACTTATTTTACAGAAAACGATGGTAAGTATGAATTTAAAGAAGTAGATTGTGATAAAACATTTACTGTTATGGCAGAACGTGTTGTGTATAGACCTGATACCAAAGAATTTACTACAACTCCAGTTAACGGAGAAAATACTGAAATTGATTTATATTTAAAACCATTAATTATCGATAATGAAATTGTAATCAATCCTATTTACTTTGATTATGATAAGTCATTTATAAGATCTGATGCTGCATACGAATTAGAAAATATTGTTGCAGTAATGAGAGAGCATCCAAGGATGATTATTAAAATAGAGTCTCATACAGACAGTCGTGGTCGTGATGCTTATAACCTTAAGCTATCAGATAGACGTGCTAAATCAACAAGAGATTACTTGTACTCTAGAGGTATTGAAAACGATCGTATACAAAGTGCTATTGGTTATGGAGAGTCACAAATACTTAACAAATGTACCAACGGAGTTAAATGCTCTGATGAAGAACATGAGTTTAATAGACGATCTAAGTTTATAATTACCAATCAGTATAAATAAAAAAAAAGCCTTTCTAAATTAGAAAGGCTTTTTTTTATGTTACTAATTATTAGTTCTAAATTAAAATACGTGGTTATCACCTTTTAGTAACGTCAAGTAAATTTTAATATATATTACACTCTTTAATTATTAATTTAATAAAGTTAAGTATTAAAAGTCTTGTAGTAAACAGTTTCTGATTATATACCTAAACATAAAATTTCAGTAAAAAGTTAGACTCACATTTTAATTAATAAAATTAATCTTGAAAACAAACAAAGCTATGATAGTTAAAACCCATGCTACTGCGTAGAACTTTTAAGCCTATTATTAAAAGTATTATTGAGCTAAGTACATTAACTTTATAAAAGCGATGACATAGAAGATTATTGTAATAAACTAACTAAATTAAAAATTACTAATCACTATATATAAAAAAAGCCTTTCTAATTTAGAAAGGCCTTTTTATATATGTTTACTAGTTTTTATTTCTTTACAAAAATATTTGTAAAGTACCATTTGTTGTTTTCATCTAACTCTGCAGATATATCAAAATCTGTAAAATCACCTTCAATAGTCCTTTTATGTCCATCACTATTCAACCAAGCGTTTACTACTGAACTTGCACTTGAAAAACCATAAGCAACGTTTTCTGAAACTTTTAAAGCGTTTGCATTATTTACTAAATAGTTTTTTCTGCTATAAAAATTATCGTGGTTTACTTCATTAATATTAACCATATAATCAGTATGAGAAAATGCTTGACCCTTAATAATATTAAGATTGTCTAGAGTATTTAAACCAAGACTAATCCTGTGTTGATTAATTAATTCTAAAATTTCAATTTCAATAGGTTTAGCATCAGGAATAACTAAAACGCTAGAGTCTTCAAAAGTTTCATCCATTGTATCTGTAGAACAGGATGTTAAAGAAATTGCAATGCAAAAAACAATAAGTAGGCTAGTAATTCTTCTCATTTTTTAAGGAGTTAAGGTTATCTGGGACTCCAAAAATATAACAGCTTAGTCTATTAAACGGTTAAAGAAATGTTAAAATCGATGAAAAACATGCTTTTTAACGAAGTACTATGCGTTTTGTCGATGAAATACACAATTTATATGTATTTCAGCGATTATTTTATGGACATAAACGATTTTTTACCCAGTTGAAATCCATATCTAAGGTGTAAACTACGCGATCATGCAATCTATTAGGTCTACCTTGCCAAAACTCCATTGAAACAGGCTTAACTATATAACCTCCCCAATATTCAGGTCGTTGTATGTCTTTATTTTGATATTCTTCCTCTAATCTTTTTAAATCATCCTCTAACACTTGCCTACTAGCCACTACACTACTTTGTTTAGATACTATTGCTCCTAATTGACTACCTCTTGGTCGTGACTCAAAATAACCATCGCTTAAATTTGCAGCAATTTTTTCTGTTTGTCCTTTAATTATAATTTGACGTTCTGCTCCATGCCAAAAAAATGAAAGACAAACATTAGGGTTATGTTGGATAGCTTTACCTTTTTCACTCTCATAGTTTGTATAAAATATAAAACCTTCATAAGTGAATTTTTTAAGTAACACTACTCTACTTTTAGGAAAACCGTCTGTACCAATGGTAGATATAGTCATGGCATTAGTTTCATCTTGCGGAAAAAAATTATCGACTTCATTAAACCAAGATCTAAAAAGCTCAATCGGATTTTCCGGAGTATCTTCTAATAATAGTGCTCCTTTTTCGTAAGATTTTCTATAATTACTTAAGTCTTTTTCCATAACTGAATTTTTACTGTAAATTTAAGAGATTAAATTATTTTTTTTAGCTTGTAAAGACATCAACTTATTTTTTAATATGTCAAAACATTTAAAAATTAAGTACAAGTTTAGATGGTTAAAACAATGGAGTAAAGCCAATTTTAAAATTCAAAAACTTTACCATCATCTCCTAACATGACATTATCAAAGATGGTTTGAGCTTCTATTTTAAATTGATTTAAGTCCTCGTACCTGGTCGAGTAATGTCCTAGTATTAATTGACCAACATTAGCTTGTTTAGCGATACTAGCTGCTTGTTTTGCTGTGCTGTGCTTAGTAGGTTTAGCTAACTTTAAATGTTGATCTAAAAAAGTGGACTCGTGGTATAACACATCCACCTTATCAATTATAGGTATAATTGCTTCGTTGTAGGCTGTATCACTACAAAATGCGTAACTTTTAGCTTTATTTGGTGGTAGTGTAACGGTATCGTTTTTAATTAAATGTCCATCTTCGTTAACAACATCAAAGCCTTGCTTTAACTTTCTGTAATAGGCAACATCAATATTATTATTTAATACTGCATTCATATCTAATTTACGATCTCCTACTTTTTCTTTAAAAAGAAATCCATTAGTATAAACACGATGATCTAACGGAATTGTATGAACTTCGACCTTATCATCTTCAAAAATTAACTCAGACGACTTGCTATTTAATTCATGAAAATAAAGATTGTAATTAGTCCATGAGTTGGCTAATTTCATTTGAAGTGTAATAACTTCCTTTAAGCCTTTTGGTGCGTGTATGTGCAAGTCTGCTTCGCGTCCCAATAGTCTAAAGGTTGAAATTAATCCAATCAAACCAAAAAAATGATCGCCATGTAAATGCGAAATAAAAATATGCTTAATCCTATTAAATTTAATCTTATGCCTACGTAACTGCACTTGTGTACCTTCTCCGCAATCTATCATAAAAAGATGATTGTTTATTTCTAAAACTTGAGCGGTTGGATTGGTAAAAGTACGTGGTGTTGCACTATAGCAACCTAAGATATTTAATTTCATTATGTTTAATTATTGATTGGTAGTTTATTACTTTTAGTAAAGTGAAAAACACACGTATTAGAACCCTAAATCGCGTTCCATATCTTCCATTTCAATAATATCTTTAGCTTCTTGCAATGTAGGAACAATGACAATTTCTTCTGGAGTTTTGTCAGTATTGATTCCTTCGTTTACGATTACAAAAGAATGTTTTGCAGCGCGATGTTGATTGGATAATCTTAAAAACTCGATAATTTCTTCTAAAGAAATTGGTTTGATAGTATTTAAATTAATAATTAAATTATTGTTTTTAAATTTTGGATAAAGGGTTTCTATTTTTTTTACTAATTCAATAACCGAAGCATTTTCTTGGGTTATAATAGTTAAATTTTCATTTTGATCTATAATCATAACTATTGTTTTATTTTGGATGCTAAAAGGTATATTACTGCCATTCTAACAGCAACTCCGTTTTGCACTTGATCTAAAATTATGGCTTGTTTTGAGTCTGCGACGTCGCTGGTAATCTCCACTCCTCGATTTATTGGTCCAGGATGCATAATAGTTATCTCTTTATCTAAGCTATCCAATAATGCTTTGTTGACACCAAATTGTTGTGTATACTCTCTAGTAGATGGAAAATAACTAATATCCATTCTTTCGTTTTGCACACGTAACATATTGGCTACATCACACCAATTAAGAGCTTTGCGTAAATCTGTCTCTACTTTTACGCCTAATTTATCAATATGCTTTGGTAGTAATGTTTTAGGACCACACACCATTACATTGGCACCTTGCAGTTTTAAAGCGTAAATATTAGATAATGCCACACGACTGTGTAATATGTCACCAACTATAACGACGTTTTTACCTTTTACACTACCCAATCGCTCTCTAATAGAATAACTATCTAATAAGGCTTGTGTAGGATGCTCATGCGCTCCATCTCCTGCATTTATGATACTTGCATTAACGTGTTTAGATAAAAAAACGCCTGCTCCGGGATTAGGATGACGCATAACTACCATATCCACTTTCATGGATAATATGTTGTTTACAGTATCTATTAATGTTTCTCCTTTTTTGACTGATGATTGCGAGGCTGAAAAATTTATCACATCTGCAGATAAACGTTTTTCTGCTAACTCAAAAGACAATTTAGTTCTTGTAGAATTTTCAAAAAATAAATTGGCTATTGTAATATCACGAAGCGAAGGTACTTTTTTAATCGGACGATTAATCACTTCTTTAAAGTGGTCTGCTGTTTTAAAAATAAGCTCAATATCTTGTTTGTTAAGATATTTAATTCCTAATAAGTGATTGACACTTAATTCGCTCATAACTTTAATTATTTATTAGATATACTGTGTCTTCTCCTTCATTTTCAACCCAATTAACTTTGACTTTTTCATTATTAATGGCATCTACCTGTCTACCTCTGTAATCTGGTTGTATTGGTAAGTGTCTGCTAAAACGTCTATCAATAAGTGTTAGCAATTCAATCTCTTTAGGTCTACCAAACGATTGTATTGCTGTTAAAGCTGATCTAATACTACGACCTGTGTATAATACATCATCAATAAACACAATTTTTTTATCTTCTACTTGTACATTAATTTCTGTGGTACTTGCTTCCAAAGGTTTATCACTTCTTCTAAAATCATCTCTATAAAATGTAATATCCAAATGACCTAATTGCAGATTTTTGATTTTATATTCTTCTTTTAATAAAGAAGCTATCCTATTTGCAAGATATTTACCTCTAGGCTGAATACCTATTAATACAGTATTAGAAAAATCGTTATGTTTTTCAATGAGTTGGCAAGCCAATCTATGTAAGATGATATTGACTTCTGTTGCATTAAGTAGCACTTTTTGACTCATAGTGTTCCAAACGGGTTTGGTAAACAAATGTAAAGTAAATTATGATAACAAGAAAGTTGTTTTTTGTTTTAGCATAAAAAAGGAGTCTTATTTCTAAAACTCCTTTTATAAATTTAAAATATATAGCCTCTAACTTTTTATAAATTTGTGGTGATATTTTGAAGTATTATCCTCCAACAGTAAAACATATACTCCTGTATTTAATGTAGAAATATCTATTGTATCTAGTTGATCTAGACTATTAACTGTTTTTACCTGCTTACCATCTAAACTGTATATTTGATAAGATTCAAAATCTTTATCTGTTACTATCTGTAAATGGTTTGGTTTATTAATAATTTTATACTCTTTAACCTCTTCTGTAGCTATACTTAAAGTAGCATCATATTCGCTATACATCGTTACTGTGGTTGTAGATAATAAACTTGATAATAAAGGTGCTAAAAGACCTTGAGGTGTGTTGACCCTTAGGTAATACACATCGTTTGGATCAAAATTATCAATTACAAAAGTAAAACTTCCGTTAGCAAGTATTAAAACATTGTAATTGCTACAAACTACTTCTTGTAAATTAGACGTATCTCCTCCTGGAGCTAATAGTATTTGGTAATCAAATTGAGATAAAACACTTAACCCCAAACTAAACATACCTATAGTTAACTTATTAGCACCTGAATTAATGGGATGCTTATAAAAAACGTCCTCATTAAAAGGTCCAGAACAACTATAAGGTACTGATGATGCTGTTGCCGAAGTAAAGTTAATAAGATTAACGCTTAGATTTGAACCGTTCACAGGAATGGCTTCAGCCTCAGTATTTCCTGTTTGCGCATGTGCAGTAATAAATCCTACTACTAACACTAATAGTAATAATTTTTCATAATAAAAAGATTTAAATTAATATTAAGCTAACAATCAGTTTAGGGAAACTAAAAACACTTAAAAAATAAATCAATGTATTGCAATACGAAAAATTTGATTCAACATTAAATTAAATAAATTATGCTGTTTATCAAAATGTTATCGATGAAATGACCGTAATTTTAACAACTATAGCCATAATATGATAATTTCTGACATAATATTCTTACAGTATAAATTGCTGATTTTAAATGAAAAAGGAAATTATATTACTCAACTTATATATAATAGATGCAACTAGTTAATAAGGCTATAACTAATTAAAACCTCGTAATTAGCAGTATAAATTGCTAGGGATTGATACAATAAAAAAAGCCTCTCATTTCTGAGAGGCTTTTAAATTTATAATAAAAAGAGGAAATTATTTTTTCCCGTCCATTTTATCTTTTAATGCTTGTAAAGCTTCGTTTGCATCACCTAAAGTTGGTTTAGACTCGGCAGCTTGATCAGCAGCTTTCTTAACAGCAGCTTTTACGTTAGCCATTTCTTCAGCTTTAAAGATAGCAGTATGAGATGCTACAACACGTTTGAATTCTTTATTAAATTCAATGATTTTAAATTCAGCAGTATCACCTTTTTTCAACATCTTACCGTCTTCTTTTTCAAGGTGACGAGATGGTACAAAAGCAACGATATCTTCGTTAAATTCAATTGTAGCTCCTTTATCTACAACATCAGCAATTTCTGCAGTATGAGTTGTATCTAAAGCAAATTCAGTTTCATATTTATCCCAAGGATTCTCAGTTGTTTGTTTATGACCTAAAGATAATTTACGTCCTTCAACATCTAACTCTAATACTACTACATCTAATTTGTCTCCTACGTTACAGAACTCAGATGGGTGTTTGATTTTCTTAGTCCAAGATAAGTCAGAGATGTAAATTAATCCATCAATACCTTCTTCTAATTCAACAAAAACTCCAAAGTTAGTAAAGTTACGTACAATACCTGTGTGCTTAGAACCTACTGGGTATTTAGTTGTAATGTCAGTCCAAGGATCTGCAGATAATTGCTTGATACCTAATGACATTTTACGATCTTCTCTATCTAAAGTTAAGATAACCGCATCAATTTCGTCTCCAACTTTTACAAAGTCGTTAGCAGAACGTAAGTGAGTAGACCATGACATTTCTGACACGTGTACTAAACCTTCAACACCTTCTGCAACTTCGATAAATGCACCATAATCAGCGATTACAACAACTTTACCTTTAACTTTATCACCTACAGCAACATTTTCTCCTAAAGCATCCCATGGGTGTTTAGATAATTGCTTAAGACCTAATTGGATTCTAGACTTATCTTCATCAAAGTCTAAGATTACAACATTTAATTTTTGATCTAACTCAACAATCTCATTTGGATGGTTGATACGAGACCAAGATAAATCTGTAATGTGAACTAAACCATCAACACCACCAAGATCAATAAACACACCATAAGAAGTAATGTTTTTAACAACACCTTCTAATACTTGTCCTTTTTCTAGTTGACCAATGATTTCTTTCTTCTGCTCTTCAATATCAGCTTCAATTAAAGCTTTATGAGACACTACTACGTTTTTAAATTCGTGGTTGATTTTAACAACTTTAAATTCCATAGTTTTGTTTACGTACTGATCGTAATCTCTAATTGGCTTAACGTCAATTTGAGATCCTGGTAAGAATGCTTCGATACCAAAAACATCTACAATCATACCACCTTTAGTACGACATTTAACAAAACCGTTAACGATTTCTCCAGTTTCGTTAGCTTTGATTACTCTGTCCCAAGCCTTAATTACACGAGCTTTTCTGTGAGATAATACTAATTGTCCTGTTGCGTCTTCACGTACATCAATTAATACTTCTACTTTGTCTCCTACTTTTAAGTCTGGATTGTATCTAAATTCGTTTAAAGAAATAACTCCTTCAGACTTAGCGTTGATATCAATAATAGCATCACGATCTGTCATGTGTACTACTGTTCCTTCAACAACCTCATCATCTAAAGTATCTACGAAATTTTCTGATACTAATTTTTCAAATTCTTTTAATTGAGAATCTTCAACCTCATCAATACCTTCTTGGTAGTTGTGCCAGTTAAATTCTGCTAAGAATTTTTCAGGGTTTGCTTGTGCTTCAGATACTACTGGAGCATTTTTTGTGTCTGCTACTTGAGCTTCTACTTCCGCTTGTTTTGCTTTTTCAGCCATTTAAAAAATTTTAATAGTGTACGTTTCGCTTTCGCTGAAATATAAATACACTATGTTTTGTATTCTGTTATGTTTAGAAGATTTAGGCGCTAACACACAGAAGTGTTATAAATAAAATTGTTTGATTCCTTTTCATCTTTCTTGAGTGCGCTAAAAAGGTGTGCAAAAATACTACTTTTTGACAATATTGCCAAATACTATTATAAAAATAATAATTAGCTGACTATCAATACTCTATAAATTATAATTTTCTATCAAAAATTTCACTTTATCGGATATTTAATACACTTTAACTAAGAATATTTGAAATACTATTTTCCTTAAGAAATGTCTTAATATAATTACTATCTTTAAGAAAGAATAACATTTAAAAACAAATTAATTATGGCTGTAAAAGCAAAATATCAAAGTGTACTTGATTTAGGAGAAAAATTAAACATCGCTAACGGAAACGTTACTGAGGAGAATGGTGTATTAAAAGTTAAAGGAACAGCTGCTACACAATATGAAAAAAATCTAATGTGGGACGCTATTAAAGCTGCTGGTGGAGATAGTCCTACTGACATTTTAGCAAATATCGAAGTTGCTGACGAGTCTGTTTACGCAAGACACACTGTAAAAGGTGGTGATACTTTAGGAAAAATTGCTAAACATTATTATGGTAATGCAGGAAAGTATACTGCTATTTTTGAAGCTAACAAGGATATATTAAATAATCCTGATGTAATCCACCCAGATCAAGAGTTAAAAATTCCAAATTTGTAGGAGTTTAATAGCAAACTATGTAAGCGAATTGTTTCAGCGAAAGCTAACAATTCGCTTTTTTTATGATTAAAATTTAAGATTCTATTTTATCTAGTGTTTGCGTAACTAAATTTAATATCGTGTCAAATTGCTCTGTTAACGATAAATCAGAGTTGTCAATTTCTATAGCATCATCTGCTTTAACTAAAGGTGAATCCTCTCTATTAGAGTCTATATAATCACGCTCTTGCACATTACGTAACACGTCGTTATATTGTACATCGTCTCCTCTATTAATTAACTCGTTATAACGTCTTGTTGCACGTTTGTCCGCAGATGCTGTCATAAATAATTTTAACTCTGCATACGGAAACACAACTGTACCAATATCGCGACCATCCATAACAACACCTTTATCCTTACCCATTTTTTGTTGCTGCTTCACTAACTGATATCTTACTTCTGGAATAGTAGATACTTGACTAACAAAACTGGAAACTTCTAATGTTCTAATTTCGCGCTCAATATTTACACCATTTAAATACACCTCTGCAAAACCTAATTCTGAATTAAACTTAAAACTTATAGTTACTTTATCCAAATTAGAAACTAGACTTAAGACGTCAAAATGATTTTTATCAATCCATCCATTTTGCATGGTAAATAAAGTTACTGCTCTATACATAGCTCCTGTATCTACATACACATATCCTAAATGTTTGGCCAATTGCTTAGCTACTGTACTTTTACCAGTTGATGAAAAACCGTCTATTGCTATGGTGATTTTTTGCACTTATTTTTATTTTTAGAATTCAAAAATAAACATTAATTTTTGAACATTTAAAGATGATTAAAGTAATGATTTATAGTTACAGCCTAGAAAAACTTATTATTTAGACTTACTGTAAATCTATATTTAACCCAAAGAAATTTGCGTTACTTGCTGCTGTATATTTAGCATGTGTATAACTAAAACGTAACTTATTAATTTTAAGACCAAAACCTGCAGACAATCCAGAAAAATTACGTTGGTCTACAATTCTAAGTTCTTCTGCACGTCTAAAATTATAACCTAATCTTATATTAAAGCCTTTATCAGGAAATAACTCGGCTCCTATAATAGTGTGACGCATGACATTATTAATAAACCCTACTTTTTCTTGTGTTTGATTACCTTCTAAATCTGTAGTAACTCTAGCAGGATTAGCTTCTCCAATTGGCCACTGTTGTAAGTTTTCAAAAGTTAAGTGCCAACGCAATGGGACATTTTCTAACGTCTGAGACAATCCTAATGTAATATCTAATGGCAAACTTTCGCGTTGTCCTGCGTAAGTTGTGATTTGTGTACCTAAGTTTCTGACTACTAATGCTGCTTGAAACTCTAATTTTTCGTCAACATACATTAAACCTAAATCTGTAGCTATACCAAAAGAGCTGTATTGTTCTAAACTTGATGTGATAAATTTTATATTTCCGCCAAAATAAAAATCTGAATACCCTATTTGTAAAGCGTATCCTAACGACAAAGCTGCTTCTGTACCAGTAAATGTACCTGTTGCAACTCCATTTTCATCATAACCATCAAAATCACCATAATTAATATAGGTCATTCCAGCATGTAATGTTTGTGTGCGTCTGTCCCAAGTGTAAGCATAAGCAGCAGTACCATAAGTAATACCACCCAAATAGTTACTGAAATTTAAAGAAAATTGATTATCCATTTCTGGATTTATTGCACTTGGGTTGTACAAACCTTGAGTGACGTCGTAATCTATATTAGTTAAGACCTTTCCTCCTAATGCTGCTTGACGTGGTGATGAGACTAAATTTAAAAATTGATATGTTGATTGTCCACCTAATTGCGCAAAGCAAATAGTACTAGAAAATAAAATTAAAAGTGGGACAATCTTTTTCTTAAACATAGTTTGCAAAGTAAATAAATCTACATTAAAACGTAGTTATTGTAGATTTATTTTTTTACTTCAATTTTAACCTTTGTCCAATCTTTAAATTGTTGAATTGAATATCATTTAACTTACTTAAGTTTTCAACCGTTGTATTATACCTTTTAGATAAATTATACAAGTTATCTCCTTTTACAACAACATGATATTCAGGTGTTTTATCAGCTTCTTCAGTAGTATTTAAAGTATTATTATCTAACACTTCGGTATCAATGGTTGCCTCTACTTTATCTTCCAAAACAACTTCCTCTGTTTCAAGTTTAGTGTTTTCATTTTCAGTAACGAGCTCTTCATCTTTAAAAACCGATTTAGTTTCTTCTAATTTAACGTTAGCTTCTTCTTTTAAAATAGCTTTTTGTCTAGCTAACTCTAATTGTTTTTTAGCTTCTTCTAATTGTTTTTTTGCTGCAATTACTTCTGCAGAATCTTCTTCTTGTATTATCACATCTTCTTCCACAACTAAAGGCACTATGTTAGGCTTAGAATAGCTGGTGTTTTTTGGAGCAGGCATTGCTACTTTATTGGTTTGTGTTGGTACTGGAGGTGGTGGTAATGTTGCAGGAGATTCTCCTACTGGCAATCTAGCTATTATTCGCTCTTCGCCTACATAACTTATTACAGGACTACTGGATGGTACTAAAATACGTTTTACAATTTTAACCTTTTGTCCTAAGCTTAATGCATTATTTGCTAACTTATTATCATTTACAATTTGATCTACACTTAAATTGTGCTTTTTAGAAATTGCAGATAATGTCTCTCCTTTTACAACTGTATGATAGGATATATCCTTATAAACAACACCACTTGAAGTCGTTGTCAATTCTTCAGGATTTGTGTCTGCATGTGATCTAAACACATACTCACCTGTCTTAGTAGACATAAAGGCTTCCTTACCTTCTACTTCAATAGGTAAAAACTCTTCTTCAATGTCTTGAGAAAAACCAATAGTAACAGTTAATAAGGTTAGAATAAATAGTAATTTTTTCATTATAAATTAAATTAATTTTAACAAATATAAACTATTGATTCAAACTATCTTAAAAATAGTGTTTTTCCTACAATTATTATATTATCCTTTATATTATTAAGGCTTTGAATTTTTGAAATTGGCACTTCTGTTTTTTGAGAAATACTATACAATGTATCGCCTTTTTTTACAATCCACACATTACTAACTTTTACTTTAGCTGAATTAGCATAACCTATTTTTAACCTTTGATTTATTGATATCAGGTTAGTACTTAAGTTATTAATTGCTTTAATATGTGAAATACTTACGCCATATTTATTAGATATGGCGTATAGTGTATCTCCTTGTTCTACAATATGAGTTGTTACTAAATCCGTATCACCATTTACTACCTCTTGATGATTGTCTGAATTATCATCAACAAACTGGGTAATTCCAGTTTTGGTGTTTAAAACTGCAGGTTTACCATCCAGTATAACATTAACCAAGTTTTGATCTTGAGCTGAAGCTATTGCTGAATTTAGTATAACTACAATAAAGAACAACCTTTTAAAAAGACTTGATGTCTTATAATTTTTTAGCATTACTTACCTTTTGATTTGTCACTGCAATTTTAATAACATCCAACATATCTGACACATAGTGAAACGTTAGACCTTTTAAATATTCTGGTTTAATTTCTTCTATATCTCTTCTATTGTCTTCACATAATAAAATCTCTTTTATTCTTGCACGCTTAGCAGCTAGTATTTTTTCTTTAATACCTCCAACTGGTAATACTTTACCACGCAATGTAATCTCACCAGTCATTGCTAAGCTTTTCTTTACTTTACGTTGTGTAAATAAAGAGACTAATGACGTTAGCATGGTAACTCCTGCGCTTGGTCCATCTTTAGGTGTTGCTCCTTCTGGTACGTGGATGTGCACATTATATTTTTCAAATACCTCAGGGTTAATATTTAACTCTTCAGCGTGAGCCTTGATAAACTCCATAGCAATGGTAGACGATTCCTTCATTACCTTACCTAAGTTTCCGGTAATATTTAATGCACCTTTTCCTTTAGATAAAATAGATTCAATAAATAAAATATCTCCACCTACTCTTGTCCAAGCTAAACCTGTAACAACACCAGCAACATTATTGTTTTCGTATTTATCACGTTCTAATTTTGGACCACCTAATATTTCTACTATATCATCGTTAGAAATCTTGATATTATATTCTTCTTCCATTGCAATATTTTTAGCTGCATAACGCACCATTTTTGCAATTTGCTTTTCTAAACCACGTACACCAGATTCTCTAGTATAACCTTCTACTATTTTTTCTAGTTGCGGTTTACCTATTTTAATGTGTTTATCTTCTAAACCGTGTTCCTTTAATTGTTTTGGTAATAGGTGTCTTTTAGCAATTTCTACCTTTTCCTCAATTGTATAACCTGTAACATTGATAATTTCCATACGGTCTCTTAAAGCAGGCTGAATAGTATTTAAACTATTAGTAGTTGCTATAAACATAACTTTAGATAAGTCGTAACCCATCTCTAAGAAGTTATCATGGAACTCGGCATTTTGTTCTGGATCTAAAACTTCTAATAATGCAGAAGACGGATCTCCTTGATGAGAGTTGGATAATTTATCAATTTCGTCTAGTACAAAAACTGGATTAGAGGTACCTGCTTTTTTAAGACTTTGCAAAATTCGTCCTGGCATAGCTCCAATATAAGTCTTACGATGTCCACGTATTTCTGCTTCGTCACGCAAACCACCTAAACTCATACGCACATATTCGCGACCTAGTGCTTCTGCTACAGATTTACCCAATGATGTTTTACCAACTCCTGGAGGACCATATAAACATAAGATTGGCGACTTCATGTCATTACGTAATTTTAACACTGCTAAGTGCTCGATGATACGTTGTTTGACATCATCTAAACCATAATGATCACGATTTAATATTTTTTCGGCACGCTTTAAATCAAATTTATCTTTACTAAACTTACTCCATGGTAAATCTAAAAATAGGTCCAAATAATTGCGTTGTATAGAATACTCAGCAACCTGAGGATTCATACGTTGCATTTTTGCTAACTCTTTATCAAAATGTTTTCCGACTTTTTCATCCCATTTTTTAGATTTAGCACGCTTTTTCATGTCTTCAATCTCCTCAGCATTACCACCACCAAGCTCTTCTTGAATCGTTTTTAGTTGCTGATTTAAAAAGTATTCACGTTGTTGTTGATTTAAATCACTTTGTACTTTAGATTGAATGTCATTTTTAAGTTCTAGCTTTTGAAACTCGACGTTCATATAACGTAATGTTTCTAGAGCACGATCCTTCAGGTGATTCATTTCTAGAAGCGCCTGTTTTTCATCTACATCCAAATTCATGTTAGACGATACAAAATTGATTAAAAACGAATCACTTTCTATATTTTTAATAGCAAACGTCGCCTCTGTTGGTATATTTGGACTATCCTTGATGATTTGTACAGCTAACTCTTTAATAGATTCAATTATTGCTGCAAACTCTTTGTTTTTTGCTGCAGGTTTTGCTTGTGGTACCTCCTTAACAGTTGCTTTAATGTAAGGCTCTTCTGTTATAACAGTATCAATCTCAAATCGTTTTTTACCTTGTATAATAACTGTTGTGTTACCATCAGGCATTTTTAAAACTTTTAAAATTCTAGCTACAGTACCAATTTGATGTAAATCCTCTGCCTTAGGGTCTTCTACATCTTCATCTATTTGAGAAACAACACCAATGACCTTACCGCCTTTATTAGCGTCGTTAATTAATTTAATAGATTTATCGCGTCCTGCAGTAATAGGTATTACAACACCTGGAAACAATACTGTGTTACGTAATGACAAAATTGGAAGTGTTTCTGGCAATTCCTCTTTTGCTATTTTTTCTTCATCTTCTGGCGTCATTAAAGGGATTAATTCTGAATTTTCATCAAAATCTTGTAATGACAAACTGTCAAGCGATATCAAGTTAGATTTTTTCATAGATATATGTAAGCCAAAATGTCACTGTAATCGTTTCATTTAAGCTATTGTGTTTTAAAATTACAAATTAAATTTTTACTATTACACTGATAAACTTATAGTTAACAATAAGTAACAGCATATTTTCAATTATAAAATTTCAATTAATGTGCCATACTTTAAGATGCTACTCTAAATCGCAAAAAGTTTAATACTATCTTGTTATAATCAATAATAAAAAATAAAAATATTTTTTTTAAAAAAAGTGTAACAAAGTGTTTTAACTTTCCTCTTTATATAAAACAAACCATTTTTTGACACTAACCAAACACAATATTGAAGCGCTTATAATGCTTTGCCTATCTGGTAACCAATTAGCACAATTGGAGATTTACAACAGGTATTACAAGGCAATGTATAATACGTCATTTAGAATTGTGAATAATAGTTTTGAAGCTGAAGACATTATGCAAGAATCATTTTTGACTGCATTTACTAAGCTGAATACACTTAAAGAAATAAGCACATTTAGTGCTTGGTTAAAACGTATTGTTGTTAATAATAGCATACATGCTTTTAATAAAAATAAAAAAAATGAAGACGTAGCTCTGGACGATGTATTATATAAAATTGAAGACCATCAAGGCGTTGATACAACAATCGAGTTTACTTCTGTTAAAGCAAAACAAATTTTAGACACTTTAAATACTCTAAAATCTAATTACAGAATTGCATTAACCTTAAATCTTATTGAGGGTTATGATTACGAAGAAATTAGTGAAGTCATGCAAATTAGTTATGCTAATTGCAGAACAACAGTCTCTAGAGCAAAAGAGAGTTTAAGAAAAAAATTAGAACAATTAAATTAATTGTGATGAAAGATAATATAGAACAATTATTTGAAAATTTAGATAGTCAATTTGATATTGAAGTCCCTAATTTGGGACATCAACAGCGTTTTATTGACAAACTAAATAAAACAGAAACTAAATTAGCTAGTCGTAAAACTAATTATTGGAAGCCTTTATTGGCAGTAGCAGCATCTGTTGTGTTAATTTTAAGTATTGTACTTAATATTAAACCAGATACTACCCAAAAGGATTTAGCCAGTATCTCTCCAGAATTAGCAGAAACGCAAAACTTTTTTTCTAATACTATTGCTTTTGAGTTAAACAAACTTAAAACAGAAAAAAGCCCTGAGACACAAAAACTAGTAAATGATGCTTTATTAAGGTTAGATAGGCTTGAATTAGAATACAAAAACTTAAAATTAAACCTAACAGAAAGTGGCGAGGACCAACGTGTCATTTATGCGATGATTACCAACTTTCAAAACAGAATAGACGTGTTACAAAGCACACTTTTACAAATTGAAGCGCTTAAAACATTAAAACAAAACAATTATGAAACTACTATATAAATTATCCCTTTGCCTTTTAATACCTATAGTTTCCCTATCTAATAATGGTGATTTAGATGGTAAGCATACTAAGCAAAAAACTCTGAAAAAAGAATATACTGTTACCAAAAACGCAACCTTGAAAATAGATAATAAATATGGTAACTTGGATATTGTAACTTGGACAGGTAATACTATTGCTATAGAAGTCAAAATAACTACCAACGGTAATGACTTGGATGAAGTACAATCTAGATTAGATGAAATTGATGTCGAATTTTCTGGTACATCCAATTACGTTTCTGCCGAGACTTTAATTGGCAAAAAGAAGAAAAGCTCTTGGTGGAATTGGTCTAATAACAACGATGTTAATATGAAAATAAATTACGTTGTTAAAATGCCCATTACAAACCATGTAGACTTAAGTAACGATTATGGTAATATAACTTTAGGAACACTTGAAGGTCATGCAGAAATAAGTTGTGATTATGGTAAAATTACAACCAAAGAGTTGTTAGCAGATAATAATGTTATCAATTTTGATTACACCAACAATAGTTACTTTGAATATATCAAAAGTGGAAAAATTAATGCTGACTATAGTGGATTTACAGTTGCAAAAACTAAAGACTTAACCATTGTTGCGGACTATACAAAGTCGTTAATAGAAATAGCCGAAAACGTAAATTATAACTGTGATTACGGAAGCTTACGTGTTAATAAATTAAATAGCATTTCTGGTAATGGAGACTACCTTACAGTAGTATTAGGTGACGTGTATAAAAACGTGACTTTAAATGCAGATTACGGTTCTATTAAAATTGGAAAAATGACAAAAAATGCTGGAGATATAAATATTGAATCTGATTATGTTGGTATAAAAATAGGTATTGATCCAGAATACGCTTTTGATTTTGATATAAAATTAGAATACGGAAGTTTGACTGGCGAAGATGACTTTGAGATTAACACCAAAAGTATCAAGCATTCTGATAAATACTATTCTGGATATCACAATAAGAGTAATTCAGGGAACCTAATAAAAATAAACTCAGAGTACGGAAGCGTAACCTTTGATAAAAAATAATAATTTAACAAAATCAATCATCATGAAAACATTTAAACAAACATTAGCATTAACCTTAACACTTTTAGTATTTACATCTTGTAATGCGCAATGGGGAAAAGGAAAAACAATTAAAGGAAACGGAAACCTTACTACAATAACTAGAACAACATCAGATTATGATGCAATTAGACTTGCAGGTTGGATGGAATTTGAATTAGTTGAAGGTGAAGAAGGTACAATTACTATTGAAGGTGAAGAAAACCTTTTAGATTATATTTTAACCGAAGTTGAAGGTAACGGATTAATAGTTAAAACAGAAAATAATATTAATTTAAAACCTAGCGGAAATAAAACTATCAAGATCACCATTCCGTTTAAAGATATTGACAAAGTATCACTTTCAGGCTCTGGTGATGTTACGTCTAATGCAACCATAGTTTCTAAAAATTTTGAAGCTAAAGTATCAGGTTCTGGAGATATTACTTTAGATATACAATCAACTAACGTTGATGCAAATGTCACAGGTTCTGGAGATTTGACATTAACTGGTCAAACAACTAATTTAAATGCAAGTGTGACAGGCTCTGGAGATTTTCATGGTGGACGCTTAATGGCTGACTTTACAGAAGCTAAAGTAACTGGATCTGGTGATGTTGTTGTTTATGCTAAAGAAGCTATCAAAGCAAGAGTAACAGGCTCTGGAGATATTGAATATAAAGGTAGTCCAAGTAAAGTAGACAAAAAAGTTACTGGATCTGGAGATATTAGTAATTAATACAAAACTTAGCTATTAAAAAAGCCACAATTCTAGTTTTAGAATTGTGGCTTTTTTTATTTAAATAAAAATCTTAGTTTAAAATAACATCGTTTAATTCTCCTAAAACATTTGAGGTAATATTATCGTCTGCATCATAAACACTTCCTTCATATTTGATTAACCCAACATCTTTAGCAAAGTAGTAAAAATACTCAGCAGAGCTATCAGGAGTTCCTGCTAATTGGTAGGTAGTTGTCGCTTTAACTTTAATTACTGGACTATAACTTGTACCATTGACCTCAACAGTACTATCTTTTTCCATGATTTGGCTAGTATAAATTACGTTTAAATTAGTAGTAGGCACTTCAGGTAAATCTTCAATCAAAACTTCAGTAGTTGTTGTAATTGTATATGTATTAGTCCAACTTTCGCCTACATTTAAATAGTCTTTTAACATTATAAATCCATAAGCTGACTGAGAAATCTCAATAAAACCACCAACATTAATATTAGTACTTGCTACACTAAAGTGATAATCTCCACCATTTTTACTAGAATATGAGTTTAACTCTACATCTCCAGTTGTTGATCCATCTGTACTTGTAGAATTTTGAAAAAATGAGCTATATAAATATGAAGGAAAACCTAAATAGTCCTCTTGATTAGAAATTTCCATTACAGAATCTTCTTCAGCAACACCATCCACACTGTAGTCGTAAGTCCATTTGTTACCTTCTGCCATAGGCCAATAGTCGCCTGTAGTCTCTCCTCCAGGTTCTCCTATAATAACTTCACCTCCTCCAACACTTCCGCCTCCTGTGCTACCACCTGCAGCATCTAATTCAAAACCCTCTAATGGTTCGTTTTCACAACTTAAAAACACAAAAGCTAAAGATAATAATGGTAGTAATATTTTTTTCATTTTTAATATTTTAGATTATAAACATAATAAAATTAATTTAACTCACCTTGTTTTGGCACTCTAAACAGCAAAAAGATACCTACTAAAAAGAATACAAACAAAAACAATATAGCATTTCGCATACTACCTGTTAATTGATCTATAGTTGCAAAAATCACCATTCCTATAACAATACCAATTTTTTCTGCAACATCAAAAAAACTAAAATACGATGTAGTATCCTCTGTTTCTGGTAAAAATTTAGAGTATGTAGATCGTGCTAAACTTTGCACGCCTCCCATTACCAATCCTACACAACCAGCTGCTATGTAAAATTGAAAAGGTGTAACCATAAAATAAGCATAAAAACATAACGCCATCCATATAAAATTAACGATTATAAGCGTTTTAATGTTACCGAATTTTTCGGATGCTTTTGACGTTAAAAAAGCACCTAATATAGCTACCAATTGTATTACTAAAATACTAACTATTAATCCTTGTGTTTTAGCATCAGAGTTTCCCCAAGCAATTTCTTCTTCTCCAAAATACACAGCGACTAACATAATGGTTTGTACTGCCATACTAAACACAAAAAAGGCTGCTAAGTAGCGTTTTAATCTTAAGTTTTGTTTTAGTTGAATCCATACTAATTTTAATTCTTTTAAACCATTAAGTACTATCGCTCTTGTTACCTTTTCACCTGTTTTAACTCCTTTTGGTAATATATAAAATGAATATTGACTAAACCCAATCCACCATACACCAACCATAACAAAAGAATAGCGCATCATTTGCAATTTAGCCTCACCTGTCTCTTGTGTCATTACCATAGCTAGATTTACTAGTAATAACAAAACGCTTCCAACGTAACCTAAGCTAAAACCTTTAGCACTTATACTGTCTTGTTGTTCTGGAAATGCAATATCTGGTAAGTAAGAATTGTAAAACACCAAACTTCCCCAATAACCAATTAAACCCATAAAATAAAACAACAAACTAATATGAATGGACTCTATACTAAACCAGTATAAACCAATACAACCTAAACCTCCTAAATAACAAAAAAACTTCATGAAATTTTTCTTGTTACCTACGTAGTCTGCAATACCAGATAATATAGGAGATGTAAAAGCTACTACTAAAAATGTAAAAGCTGTTACATATGTTATTAATGCTGTGCTTTTAAAAACCATTCCAAAAGCAGGAACCGTTTTTTCTACTTGAGAGACAAAAAGCGCTGAGTAAAATATTGGAAATATTGACGATGCTATAGTTAAGGTATACACTGAATTTGCCCAATCATAAAATGCCCAAGCATTAAGCAGTTTTTTACTTCCTTTTTTAAGATGTGCCATTAAATAGTAATTAGTTAGTGCTTAAAAATACAAAAGCTGCTCTTATAAAGAGCAGCTTCGAAAGTAATTAAATATTTTTAAAAAACTAGTATTTACCTAAAGGTCTAAAACTAGTTACACCAAATTTTTGTGCTTCTGCTTTAGCTGAAGGAGATAAAGCTGTTAAATTATCAATACGTGTTTGATTTGCTGGATGCGTACTTAAAAATTCTGGTGGTGCTTCTCCTCCACTTGCTTGTGCCATACGTCTCCATAAATTAGCTGCTTCATCTGGATTGTAACCAGCAATAGCTGTAAGGTATAAACCAATTCTATCCGCTTCAGTTTCGTGACTTCTACTAAAAGGTAACATACCTCCTACGTTAGAAACAATACCATAAGATTGATTAAAGATTCCTAAAGTTTTTTCATCATTTGCCAAAGCTACATTACCAACAACTCCTAAGCCTTGTTGTATCATTCCAGCACTCATACGTTGTTGTCCGTGATTTGCTAAAGCATGCGCTACTTCATGACCCATAATTGCAGCAATTGCAGATTCGTTTTCTGCTACTGGTAAAATTCCGGTATAAAACACAATTTTTCCTCCTGGCATACACCAAGCATTTACAACATCTTCTTCAATTAAATTGTATTCCCACTTATAATCATTTAAATAACCTTGTTGTCCATTAGCATTTAACCAACGTTCTGCTGCGACAGATATACGTTGACCAACACGCTTAATCATCTCTGCTCTTGTTGTTCCTGTTTCTACTTTACTTTCTGTTAACACTTGGTTATATTGCGCGAAAGCTGTTGGAAACAATTCTGCATTAGACACAAAAGCTAATGTTTTTTTTCCTGTAAATGGATTAGTAGAACATGACAAAAACATTACTAATGTTAAAGCAAGCGCTACGCTATTTTTTAATTTCATATTGATTATAATTTATTCTTTTTATAAATCTACAAAAACTTAGCCATATTTTAACAAACGGTATTTTTATTTGCTAACAAAACATCGATTAAAGTCACGTATAGTCTTTAAACAGTATATTTCTTGTATTTATTTTCCTATTAAATGAATTTCAGAAAAGTTTTTATCAATAACCATAGACACTATTTCGCTGTCTTTAATTTGATCAATAGCTACAGTTTCATTATCTATTTGAATCTCATTAATTTCAAATGGTAATGCGTGAATATTTAATTTGAAAGTCTTATAAGTCGCTTCATACTTCCCTTCTTTATGCTGTTGAATAATTAATTCCTGAGACTTACCTGTTAATTTAAATGTCCTGAAACTATAACGTCCCTTAGTATAATCATAACCATCATGAGCATCATCAAATAACTGTGACGACTCTTTACCTAACTTAAAGTACACGTCTAATGATAACTCTTCAATTATTGTTTGGTCTACATATTGCTGAACTGGAAATTTAGGTACGATTGCACCTTCTTTTATAAAAATAGGCATACTATCTATTTCTGCATCAACCCATTTTTCTTTTCCTCCTTCTACTAACTCATCGGTCCAAAAGTTATACCAGCTACCTCTAGGTATGTACATTCTGCGACCTTTAGCATTAGGTTCTTGTATTGGGCAAACTAAAATTTGATCTCCATAAACAAACTCATCTGTTCTATAGTGTGTTTGATTATCCTCTTGATCGTACATGACTAGAGACTTTAATATAGGTGTACCATGCTCTACCAAGTTCCAAAAAGCGGTATATAAATAAGGTAAAAGTTGATATCTAATTTCAATAAATTTTCTAACAACATCTGTCACGTCTTCATCAAAAGCCCAAGGTTCTTGATCTCCATGATCTCCAGAAGAATGCACACGACAAAATGGATGAAAAATTCCTAATTGAATCCAACGTGTAAACAATTCGCCTTGAGGCTGTTCGGCAAAACCTCCGATATCACTTCCTGCAAAACTAAATCCTGACATTGCCATACGTTGTGCTTGTACATTTGCTATCCAAAGATGTTCCCAAGTAGCCACATTATCTCCTGTCCAAGTAGACGTGTATCGTTGGGTACCAGAATAAGCTGCTCTAGTTATTACAAACGGACGTTTAGGATAGTTAAACTTTTTCATTCCATGATAAGTAGCTCTAGCCATTTGCATACCATAAACATTGTGTGCTTTTCTGTGACTACACGGATTACCATCATAATCATGACGCACATCATCCGGAAATGTTTTATTTGGCACTTCCATTACAGCAGGCTCATTCATATCATTCCAAACGCCTTGTATACCTATGTCTTCAACTAATTCTTTAAATAATCCTGACCACCAATCTCTAACTTCTGGTTTTGTAAAGTCTGGAAAATAACATTCTCCTGGCCAAACTTTACCTTTCATGTATGGACCATCAGCACGTTTACAAAAATAATCCTTGTCTAAAGCTTCTTTAAAAACTGAATATTCGTTGTCTATTTTAATTCCTGGATCAATAATAGCTACGGTTTTAAAGCCATCATCTAACAACTCTTTAACCATGCGTTTTGGGTCTGGAAAGTGGTCTTTATTCCAAGTGAAACATCTAAAACCATCCATATAATCTATATCTAAATAAATAGCATCACATGGTATTTGAAGCTCTCTAAATTTTGAGGTTACCGCTTTAACCTCTGCTTCAGGATAATAACTCCATTTACATTGATGAAACCCTAAAGCCCATAATGGTGGTAATTGATGTGGTTTTCCTGTCAAGTCTGTGTAATTCTCAACAACATCCTGCATTTTTGGGCCATAAATAAAATAGTAATTCATCTCACCTCCTTGAGCCCAAAAACTGGTTACGTTACGTCGTTCTTGACCAAAATCAAAATACGATCTAAAGGTATTATCAAAAAAGATTCCGTAAGCTTTACCATGGTGTAAACCTGTAAAAAATGGAATTGCTTTATAAATAGGATCTGTTTCTTTACCAAAAGCATAAGAGTCGGTTACCCAGTTTTGAAATCGTTTTCCTTTTAAATTTAAATGGTCAGGCTTATCACCTAAACCAAAGTAACTTTCACGTTCATTAACGGTTTTACTCATTTTAACGATGTTACCACCAAACTCATAGCTTTCTTCCCAATGAAAACCTATTTCATCTTGGTTAATAAGCTCGTCTGTTATAGCATCATAAATAGAGACTCTGGCATCTTTTTTAGAGACTTCACATCTCAATTTAGAAGTGATTATAATGTAAAACTCATCATTTTCTACAATTTCTAACTTATTATAACCTGTACTTGCGTATTTGGTTATAGCATAAGAAAAATCGTTATCAAACGTTCCTGTTGTTGTGTATCTAAATCTTAGGACACTATCCCTTAAGACTGTTAATTGAAGCACTACGTTATTTTCTGTATAGAAATATAATGTGTCTACATCTTTTTTAAATTTTATTATTTGTGAAGGAAATAAGTTTCCTTTTTGTTCTAATTCTGTATTTACAATCATAATTGAATGTCCTAATTATTTATAGTAAAAAAACGCAAAATAAACCTGTTACAAAAGCTTTGCTATTAGATATTGTTACAAATTATTAACTATAACGTTTTCGATAATTAAATTTATTAAAACCTTAATTATCAAACAGTAAAAATGAGAATTACATATATTATATAATCGTAATATTCTTTTTTTTAAGGTTGATATTTTAAGGCTATCATACCTAAAGGAGGTATTGTAATTTCAACTGAATTTTTTCTAGAATGCCATAGTTTTAATTGGCTAACTATTGGCTTATTTTGAAAATCTCCTGTTCCAAAGTATTGCTTATTATCGCTATTAAATACTTCTATTAATTGTCCTTTTTTAGGTAGTCCAATTCTGTAATTATTTAGAGGTACTGGTGTCATATTACAAGCTACAATAATATTGTCTTTAGGCTTATTTCCTTTACGCATAAACACTATTACAGAATGTTCTGAATCTCCGTAATCAATCCACTCAAAACCATCACTTGAAAATTGTTTTTGATAAAGTGCTGGTTCTGTTTTATAAAACGTATTAAGCTCTTTTATAAACTGATTTAACCCTTTATGCGATGGATAATCCAATAAATGCCAATCAAGACTAGTTTCAAAATTCCATTCTTCACTTTGACCTATTTCTACACCTTGAAACAATAATTTTGTGCCTGGATGAGCAAACATATAACTGTATAACAATCTAACATTAGCAAAACGTTGCCACTCATCTCCTGGCATTCTTCCTAAAATAGATTTTTTACCATACACCACTTCATCATGACTTAAAGGCAGCATAAAGTTTTCTGTAAATGCGTAGGTTAATGAAAAGGTTATATCATTTTGATGGTGTTTTCTATAAATTGGTTCTTTTGAAAAATATTGTAAGGTATCATGCATCCAACCCATCATCCATTTCATACCAAATCCTAAACCATCTAAAAAAACAGGTTTTGAGACTCCTGGAAACGCAGTAGACTCTTCTGCAATAGACTGTACATCTGGATAGTTTCCGTAAATTGCTTTATTTAAATCTTGTATAAAAGCTATGGCTTCTAAGTTTTCTCTTCCTCCATGGATATTAGGTTCCCACTCACCATCTTCTCTACTATAATCCAAAAACAACATAGACGCTACAGCATCCACACGTAAACCATCTGCATGGTATTGATCTAACCAAAATAAAGCATTGCTTATTAAAAATGATTTAACCTCGTTACGACCATAATTAAATATTAAGCTTTTCCAATCCTGATGATACCCTTTACGCTTATCAGGATGCTCATACAAACATGAGCCATCAAATAGTCCTAATCCATGTGCATCTTCTGGAAAATGAGAAGGTACCCAATCCAGTATAATTCCGATATCATTTTGGTGTAATGTGTCTACCAAAAGTTTAAACTCTTCTGGATAACCAAATCGTGATGTTGGTGCAAAATATCCTGTGATTTGATAACCCCAACTTGGATCGTACGGAAATTCCATTATTGGCATCAGCTCGACGTGCGTAAAATTCATTTCCTTGACGTAATTTACTAGGTCGTCTGCCAACTCTACATATGATAAAAAGCGATTGTCTTCAACCTGCTTTTTCCAAGATCCTAAATGTACTTCGTAAACAGAATAAGGCGCATCTAAAGCATTTTTTTGCTTTCTGGAGGCCATCCATTTTTTATCTTTCCAAGTATAATTATCTTCCCAAACTATAGAGGCTGTACTTGGATTATGTTCGCAACGTCTAGCATAAGGATCTGCTTTTTCTGTCACGCTACCATTAGTACTATTTTGTATTTTATACTTGTACAAACTGCCTTTACCAATGTTTGGTATAAACCCTTCCCAGATTCCGCTTTTATCCCATCGTACATTTAAAAGATGGTCACCTTCTGTCCATGCATTAAAGTCACCTACTACAGACACTTGTGTCGCGCTTGGTGCCCAAACAGCAAAATAGGTGCCTTCAACATTATTAACCGTAGTTATATGAGATCCAAATTTCTCGTATAATCGATAATGTTTTCCAGCTTTAAAAAGATTAATATCAAAGTCCGTAAAAAGACTAAACACAGTGACTTCTGCCATAAGCTATATTACAAATCCATTAGGTATTACAGCTCCTTTTTTAATAACAACAATACCATCTTTAATAACATAGGTATCCGTTTCTTTATTTTCTAAATGCTTCCCGCCATTAATTCTAACATCATCTCCTATTCTTATATTTTTATCAATAATGGTGTTTTTTATAAAACAACGCTCTCCTATTCCCATTAAAATATTAATCTTATTAGACTCTATCTCCTCTAAAGATTCATAGGAATCACAACCCATCATGTAGGTATTAATAATGGTGGTTTCTTTACCTATTCTAGATCTAATACCAATGACTGATTTTTCAATTTTAGCAGCATGCACAATACAACCTTCTGCAATAACTGTTCTATCTAAAGCGGTTCCTGATATTTTAGATGTTGGTAATATCCTAGCACGTGTATAGACGCTTTGATCTTTATCGTATAAATTAAATTTAGGTATATCATCCGTCAAGCCTAAGTTAGCTTCAAAAAATGAATCTATGTTTCCTATATCTGTCCAATACCCTTCAAATTGATAACTAAGTGTTTTATGCTTTGCAATGGATTGCGGAATGATTTCCTTTCCAAAGTCATTTGTATCTGGATTACTCATTAGCTCTACCAATAAATCTCTATTAAAAATATAGATTCCCATTGATGCTAGGTGGTTTTTACCTTGACTTTCCATTTCTGGACTAACGGTTGATGTCCATTCTGGTAACAATGATGCCTCAGGTTTTTCTATAAAAGAAGTAATTACGTTTTTATCATCTGTTTTTAAAATCCCAAATGACGTTGCATCCTTAGCATTTACAGGAATAGTTGCTATAGATATTTTTGCTTTAGCTTTAATGTGTGCATCAATCATCTCGTTAAAATCCATTTGATACAATTGGTCTCCAGACAAGATTAACGCATACTCAAAATCATGACTTAAAAAATGATGCATGCTTTGTCTAACCGCATCTGCTGTACCCTGAAACCAACCTTCGTTACCTGGTGTTTGCTCGGCTGCTAAAACATCTACAAAAGCCGAACTAAAAAAACTAAAATGATAGGTGTTTTTAATATGACGATTTAAGGATGCCGAGTTAAACTGTGTTAATACAAACATGCGTTTGATGTCTGAGTTTATACAATTAGAAATAGGAATATCTACCAATCTATACTTTCCAGCAATAGGTACTGCAGGTTTAGATCTAGTTGCAGTTAATGGATATAATCTGGATCCTTGTCCTCCTCCTAAAATTATAGATAACACTTTATTATTAATCATAGTTATTTTTTTAAAGATTGGTATAAATTAATATATGCTTTTGCAGAAACATCCCATGAATGATCAATGGTCATAATATGCTTTCTTATTGATTTAAAGATAGTTGTTTTATTATATAAATCAACACTTCGGGTAATGGCTTTATAAATTTGCGCTACTGAGACTTCTTGATGACTAATTCCAAAACCCTCGTTTTTGTCTATATCTACAACAGTATCTTTTAAACCTCCAATACTTCTCACTACAGGAATTGTTCCGTAACGCAAAGCGTATAATTGGTTTAATCCACAAGGTTCAACCCTTGATGGCATTAGTAAAAAGTCTGCTCCTGCGTAAATATTATGAGACAGTTTTTCGTCATAGCCAATAAATACATTGTACAGACCTGTATTATTTTCTTTTAACTGAAGCAAAGCCTGTTCTGCTTCGTCCTGTCCAGAGCCTAAAACCAAAACACTACAATTTTCGTCTTCCAATGCTTTTTTTATTGCCAAAGGAAAAACGTCTGCACCTTTTTCATACACCAATCGTCCAATAAATGTAATTAACGGTTTGCTTTCATCTAAATTAAAGGTTTTACACAACGCTAATTTATTAGCTAATTTACCAGCTTCTAATGTTTTTATATTATACTTATGATCTATATAATGGTCTGTTTCGGGATTCCAAACTGCTGTATCTATTCCGTTTAATATACCTATACATTTATTACTTTCATGTTGTAACAAATCTTGTAGTCCATTGGCCTCTTGTTTTAACTCGTCCATATAACTAGGCGATACAGTGGTTACACGCCAAGCACATTTTATTGCTGCTGCCAAAGGATTAATACAATTGTCCCAATCTAACAATCCTGTTTTTGTAGACTCAAATTCTGGTATTAAATGTAATTTATCATAGCCAAACCAACCTTGGTATTGTGCATTGTGGATGGTAGTAATTACCGGAATTGTATTTAAATTTTTATATTTAAAACTCTCCTGACACATAAAAGGTATTAATCCAGTGTGGTGATCATGACAATGAATAATTTCTGGTAAATCTTTTAATGTTAATATCCAATCTAATGTCGCGATCTGAAAGGCTAAAAAGCGATCTGTATCATCTGCAGAATACACATAATTTTTGTGCAAAAGATTTGGGATATCCACAAAATAAACCTCAAAATCTAAAACTGCAGCTTTAGTTTTTAAAATATTGTAACTTATTTTATGACCATTAAAGTCTAATTTACTTTCATAAATTGACTTAAAATTATTTTTTTGAGTGAAAGCATTATCATAAAAAGGCATAACAACATTAGATGTTGCTCCTAGATTATTTTGATATTTTGGTAACGCTCCAACAACATCTGCCAAACCTCCAACTTTAGCTATAGGATAACATTCTGCACTTATATGAAATATTTTCATGTATTACATTTTTATTAGACGTTGAAAAGTTACACTTAAAATCACAAACAGTAAAATGTTATTTTTAAATTAAAATTACGACTGTATTAATTCTATTTTAAGATTTTAGGATATCTTTAAAAAAAAGAAGAAAATATGAAAAAAATTGCATTATTAGTATTTGCATGTGCCTTATTTAATTGTAAAGGCAACGCGCAAGACACAAAAGAAAAAGAAAAAGAAAATTTTGAAATCACTAAAACAGATACCGAGTGGAAAGCAGAATTATCTGATGCTGAGTATTATGTTTTACGACAAGCAGGAACAGAACGTCCCTTTTCTAGTGCTTTAAATAAAGAGCATAGATCAGGAACTTACCATTGCGCTGCATGTGATACACCTTTATTTAAAAGTGAAAACAAATTTGATTCCGGAACAGGATGGCCGAGTTTTGATCAAGAAATTAAAGGAAATGTAGCATTTGGTACAGATACCAAAATTGGTTATACTAGAGATGAAGAACATTGCGCAACTTGTGGCGGACATTTAGGTCACGTTTTTAATGATGGTCCTAAGGAAACAACAGGAGAAAGACATTGTATTAACGGAGTTGCATTAAATTTTAAACCAGATAATGAGTAATTATAAAGTCACAAAATCAGAACAAGAATGGCGTAATGAGTTAACGGATGAACAATACCGTATTTTACGCAAAAAAGGTACAGAAATGCCACATACTGGAAAATATAACCTTCATTTTGAAAATGGAGCCTATGCTTGTGCTGCCTGTAACCAACAACTTTTTGAAAGTAATAGTAAGTTTGAGTCTAACTGCGGTTGGCCTAGCTTTGACGAAGCTATTCCAGGTAGCGTTACTAACATATTAGATAAGTCTCATGGGATGATTAGAACAGAGGTAGTTTGCTCTAATTGTGGTGGTCATTTAGGTCACGTATTTAATGATGGACCAACTGAAACTGGAACACGATTTTGTATCAACTCGGCAAGTGTAGATTTTAAAAATGAATAATTACATTACAAGCCTAATCAAACAATTTGATTATTATAAAACTGCTGGAGACAAAACCCTTCAGCAGTTATCATTTAATGAAATGAATTGGCAATCTCACGACAACTCCAATAGCGTATCCATAATTGTAAAACATATGGTCGGAAATATGCTAAGCAGATGGACCAATTTTTTAACTGAAGATGGCGAAAAAAAATGGCGACAACGTGAACAAGAATTTGAAGCTACTTATGCGAATAAAGCTGAATTAATTGCTGATTGGGAAAAAGGTTGGCAATGTCTTTACGATGCTATTACTCCATTAAAAAATAACGATTTAGAGCGTATTGTTTATATAAGAAACGAAAGCCAAACAGTCTCTGACGCTATTTTTAGGCAACTAGGTCACTATTCATACCATATTGGTCAAATAGCCTACATTGGCATTATAATTAAAAATGAAGATTGGCAATCTTTATCCATACCAAAAGGTACTTCTAAAGCATTTAATGACTCTAAATTTAATAAGACTAAGAATTAGACTTTATCTCTTTTTTAAAAGGCCTAATTATTAAACGTGCTTCACGATCAAACCTAATGTAGTTGTACACCCAATTAATAAAAACAATCATTCGGTTTCTAAAACCTATTAAAAAAAATAGGTGAACAAACATCCAAACAAACCAAGCAAAAACACCCTGAAATTTAAAGTTTGGCAAATCTACAACAGCCTTATTTCGTCCTACTGTAGCCATAGAGCCTTTATCTTTGTATATAAAAGGTTTCATTGGTTTGTTTTCTAACATTTTAAGTAAATTATCACCTAACAACCTACCTTGTTGTATTGCTGGTTGTGCCATCATTGGATGACCATGAGGCGTATTTTCTGTTTCCATTTGTGCAACATCTCCAACCGCAAAAACATTATTTAAGCCTTTAACTTGATTAAACTCATTAACCATAATCCTGTTACCTCTAGACACAAACTGGTCTGAATCTAATCCTTTTATAGCAGCTCCTTTAACTCCTGCTGCCCAAACAACTGTTGCTGCATCAAATGTTAAATCACTATTTGTAGTAACTGTTTTACCATCATAACCAGTTACTCTTACATTTTTCCAAACATGAACGCCTAGTTTTTCTAAAAAATCTTCAGCTTTTTGAGACGCTTGAGGACTCATTTCTTTTAAAATCTTATCGCCAGATTGGATTAAATTAATTTGCGCCAATCGTGTGTCCAAGTCTGGATAATCCTTAGGTAAAATTCCTTTTTTAATTTCGGCTAAAGCACCTGCTAACTCTACTCCTGTTGGACCTGCACCAACGATAACAAAATTCATTAAAGCTATTCTTTCATTTAAATCCGAAGTTAAAAGTGCCTCTTCAAAATTTTCAAGAATAAGACTTCTAAGATTTAAAGATTGTGGTACGGTTTTCATTTCCATACTATTGGCTTCGATAGATGTATTACCAAAATAATTGGTTTTAGAGCCTGATGCTACTACTAAATAGTCATATTTAAGTTCTCCAATATTAGAAATAACTTTATTTTTTTCTGTATTAATTTCAGAAACATCTGCTAACCTAAAGAAAAAGTTAGGAAAATCTCCTAAAACCTTTCTAATAGGATACGCAATGGAGTCTGGCTCTAATCCTCCTGTTGAGACTTGATAAAGCAATGGCTGAAATGTATGATAATTGTGCTTATCTAAAAGGACAACTTGTACTTCTTGTTTAGATAATTTTTTAGCTAACGCAATGCCAGCAAAACCACCACCAATTATTATAATTCGAGGAAAACTAGATTTAGGTATATTCATATAAAAAAACTTGCATGACAAAGGTAATATAAAGTTATAATTTTTTAAGAATCTAAATTCTTTATTCAAATTTGGTTTTGTAACTTCGTAACTTCTTAAAACTACAAAAAATAATAGAATGAGTAAATACGATGTAATTGTTCTTGGAAGTGGACCTGGAGGTTATGTAACCGCAATTCGCGCTTCACAATTAGGCCTTAAAACCGCTATAATTGAAAAAGAAAGTCTTGGTGGTGTATGTTTAAATTGGGGTTGTATTCCAACTAAAGCGTTACTAAAATCTGCTCAGGTTTTTGAATACTTAAAGCACGCAAGTGATTATGGTTTATCTGTAACAGATTATGATAAAGATTTTAATGCTGTTGTTAAACGTAGTCGTGGTGTTGCTGAAGGCATGAGTAAAGGTGTTCAGTTTTTAATGAAAAAAAACAAAATTGAGGTAATCAATGGTTTTGGCACACTAAAACCAGGAAAAAAAGTTGAAGTAGACGGAACCGTTTACAGTGCTGATCATATTGTAATTGCTACTGGAGCACGCTCTAGAGAGTTACCAAGTTTACCACAAGATGGTAAAAAAGTGATTGGTTATAGAGAAGCAATGACATTACCAACACAACCTAAAAAGATGATTGTTGTTGGATCTGGTGCAATTGGTGTTGAGTTTGCATACTTCTACAACTCTATGGGAACTGAAGTTACTGTTGTAGAATACTTACCAAACATTGTACCTGTTGAAGATATTGACGTGTCTAAGCAATTAGAAAAGTCGTTTAAAAAGAGTGGTATAAACGTAATGACATCTGCAGAAGTTACTAAAGTTGATACGTCTGGAGAAGGTGTTAAAGCAACAGTTAAAACTGCTAAAGGAGAACAAGTTTTAGAAGCTGACATTATTTTAAGTGCTGTTGGTATTAAAACTAATATAGAAAATATTGGATTAGAAGATGTAGGTATTGCAGTTGACAGAGATAAAATATTAGTTAACGATTACTACCAAACAAATATTCCTGGGTATTATGCAATTGGAGATGTAACTCCTGGTCAAGCTTTAGCACACGTTGCTTCTGCTGAAGGAATTTTATGTGTCGAAAAAATTGCTGGTATGCATGTAGAAGCTTTAGACTATGGTAATATACCTGGTTGTACTTATGCAAGTCCAGAAATTGCAAGTGTTGGTTTAACCGAAAAGCAAGCTAAGGATCAAGGTTACGATATTAAAGTTGGAAAATTCCCTTTCTCAGCATCTGGTAAAGCTAGTGCTTCTGGAGCTAAAGATGGATTTGTAAAAGTGATTTTTGATGCTAAGTATGGTGAGTGGTTAGGTTGCCATATGATTGGTGCAGGAGTTACTGATATGATTGCTGAAGCTGTTTTAGGACGTAAATTAGAAACTACAGGACATGAAGTATTAAAAGCTGTACATCCACACCCAACTATGAGTGAAGCGGTTATGGAAGCTGTTGCAGATGCTTATGACGAAGTAATACATTTATAAAAGTTTTAAAATTTATTTTAAACATTTTAAAGCATAAAAAAAGTTCCAGAATTATCTGGAACTTTTTTTATTTATATTGGTTGTATAGAATTAAAACATAAATCCAATACCAAACTGCCAAACGTTATTTTTTGCATCGACACCTTCAAATGGTGTACCATCTTCAAAAATATCTGTCACACCTAAGTTATAACGTCCACTTAAGAAAAAGCCATTATCAAACTTATAAGCTGCACCTAAGGCGATACTTGTATCAAAGTCTTTTACGTATGAGTCATCAGAATCAATTTCGATATCTCCACCATCGCTGTTTGGTTGGTAATCAAACTCTTCGTGGATCTTAAATCCAAATTGTGGTCCTGCCTCTACACTAAGCCCTTTAACAATATATGCTTTTAGTAATAATGGTACTTGAATGTAGTCTAATTGATACTCAATATTTTCGTCAGTATCCACTATATTATCTTGGTCAATCTCTCTAACATCAAATCCTTGACCAGAATACAATACCTCTGGCTGGAATGATAATCTTTCAGTTAATGGGATTTCTGCAACTAAACCTGCATTAAAGCTAGTTCTAGAATCTAAATCACCTAAATCATCTCCACTAATTGTTGATGAGTTTAATCCACCTTTTATACCTAATTGGACTTCTCTTGAATCTGATTGTGCATTTACTAATGCTAATCCCGAAATAAATAGTGCTGTACTTAAAATTAATTTTTTCATTTGTATATTTTTTTAGGTTAATACATCAAAATTACGAACTGAATCTAAGTACAGATGTTCTGTTAACAACGTTTAACAGCAATAGGGCTGTATTTAACAGTTTTTAATAGAAACCTTATTTTATACTAAAAAATTAAATTTATTTTAAGAGTTATGCTTTTAAAAGTTAAGTAAAACCTAAATTATTAATGCGCTTTATATTATAAAAAACTTTGAATGGCTAATTCATAACTTTGTAGTCCAAAACCAAGAATAATCCCTTTTGCATTTGGAGACACGTAGGATTGATGTCTAAACTCTTCCCTACCAAAGGTGTTAGAAATATGCACTTCGACCACAGGAGTCTCAATAGCTTTCACAGCATCACCAATACCAATTGAAGTATGGGTATAAGCTGCTGCATTTAAAATGATGCCATCATAACTAAAACCAACCTCTTGCAACTTATCAATTAATTCGCCTTCAATATTAGATTGAAAATGCTGTATAGTTGCAGATGGATATTTAGATTGAATTTGATCCAAAAATTCGGTAAAAGATAGACTCCCATATATATTTGGTTCGCGTTTACCTAATAGATTAAGATTAGGTCCATTTAGTATAATTAGTTTTTTCATAAGGTAAAAATACAAAAGTTATGGCATAAAAAAACCGAAGCGATTAAGCTTCGGTCTTTTTATAATAAAGTTTAAAAAACTTAGAATTTGTAAACAACTCCAAAGTTAATATCGCTTAAGTTTAATCCTACGTTAAAAGTATCAGTAGACTCAGCACCATCAAAATCAGGCTCAGTTGTAGAGTATCCTAAAACACCTACAGAAGCTTCGATAGCGAAGTTTTTAGACACGAAATAGCTAATACCAGGAGCAAAAGCAATGTCAAATCCGTCATACTTAGCATCTGCTAATTTATCTTCTCCTGAAGTATAATCAACACCTAACTCAGTAAATAAAGAAAATTGGCTAGCTGGAGCGAAATAATATCTTCCAAATACACCAACTGCAAATTCATTTGCGTCTACTAAATCAGTCCCATCATTATCAGACGATAAAGAAGTATAACCAACTTTTAAACCTGCTGCAATGTTCTCAGATACGAAGTATCCTACTTTTGGAGCAATGTTAAACACGTTTGAATCTAAATCTCCAGTAGTTTCAGTACCAAAACCAACAGAACCAGAAATAAAAACATCTCCTTTTTCGAAACCACCAACAGTAGCATCATCTTGTGCGTTAACACTTGTAAATCCTAATACTGCAATTGCAGCTGTAAATAATAATTTTTTCATAATTAAATTTAAATTTTAAATTATTTGAGCCGACAAAATTAGGAGCAATAAAGACTTTAAACAAGAAAAATAACACAAAAGAAACACGGTTATTAACAACTGTTTATAAATCAAATCATTAAAAATAAATTTTAACGTTTTATTTTGATAAAATTTATGTTAAGCCTTGCTATCAGAAAGATTATCCTAAATTTAATTACTAATTATTATTAAATAAATATGCCTTAATTCAGCATTAAAATCACTTTATTAACAATTTTACGAACAATATTATTAGTAATTAATTAGATATATTATAATCATTAAAAAAGTGTTAAAATCACATACATAATACAAGATTTAAAATCATTTATATAAGCCAAAACTTATAATTAATTTGGATATTAAATATGTAACAAAAAAAAACCGAAACTATAAAGCTTCGGTTTGATATATTATATATGTTATGTTTTCTTAGAAGAAAAATCCAACTGATACTTGGAAAACATTATTTTGGATGCTAAAATCTTCTTCTGCATCTTCTGCGATATTAGCAAGTCCTAGCGTATAACGAGCTGAAAAATTTAATCCATTCTCTAATTTATATCCCAAACCAGCTCCAAATCCAAAATCAATACTTTTAAAATCATCTTTAACATCTTCAGATTCTGACTCACTGTCACCACCAGCAGATGCTTCAAATTCATAATCAGCAGACATTAAAAATCCTATTTGAGGACCTGCTTCAAGACTTAATCCTTCAGTAACATAATACTTAGCCATAACTGGAAGGTTAATGTAATCTAATTTCAAAGTTTCTTCATAATTTACTGTTGTTCCTAATATCTCATCAGAGTACTCAGATCCAAAACCTTGAGAAGAATACATTAATTCTGGTTGAACAGAAAATTTATCAGATATCATTATTTCTGCAACAACACCAACATGAAAAGATGTGCGTGCATCAACATCTTCAACATCACCACCTACAGTAGCAAAGTTAACACCAGCTTTTGCACCAAAATTGATGTCTTGTGCATTTACACTTGTCATCCCTAATACAGCAACTGCTGCGATTGTAAATAATTTTTTCATAATTTAAAAATTTGTTTTGATTAATACCTTGGCAATTTAGCAATTCTTTAACAAAACAAAAAATAATTTTAACACACTATTAACACTTGACGCAAGGTTTAAAGTTTTAATCATTAATATTCAAACACTTACAAAAATAAGAATGTTTTAATATAACATGATTATTAAATTAATACCTTTAAACCCTATGAAATGGCACCAAGCATTAGAGGATTATTCCATGTATTTAAAAATAGAAAGAGGACTTTCTGTTAATTCTGTTAATAGTTATTTATTAGACGTAAAAAAACTTATTAAATATTTAGAAGCTAACACAATTAGCCACTCACCTATTACCATAGATAACGTTATAATAAAAGCCTTTATTTATGATGCTGCCAAAAATTTAAATCCAAGGTCACAGTCTAGATTAATATCTGGTTTAAAAGGCTTTTTTAATTATTTAATTTTTGAAGATTACAGAAAAGATAATCCGTTAGATACCATAGACTCGCCCAGAATTGGACGTAAATTGCCTGATACGTTAAGCGAGAATGACATTAATAATTTAATTAGCGCAATTGACTTAACACATCCACAAGGTCAACGCAATAAAGCTATATTAGAGGTTTTATACAGTTGTGGTTTACGTGTTAGTGAACTTACTAATTTAAAACTATCAGATTTATTCTTTGATGAAGGGTTTTTAAAAATTACTGGTAAAGGTGACAAGCAACGTTTTGTGCCAATATTGGAGGATACTCAAAAATATATTTTGATTTATAAAAACCAAATTAGAAATAATTTAACCATAAATCCTGACCATCAAGATATTTTGTTTTTAAATAGAAGAGGGAAACAATTAACTAGAGCTATGATTTTTACGATAATAAAAGATTTAGCAAAAAAGATTAAGTTGGATAAAACTATTTCTCCGCATACATTTAGACATTCATTTGCAACACATTTACTAGAAAATGGTGCAGATTTAAGAGCAATACAATTAATGCTTGGTCATGAAAGCATTACTACTACAGAGATTTACACACATTTAGACCGATCGCATTTAACAACTGTGATAAATAATTTTCACCCAAGGAAATAAAAAAAAATTATAAATATGTTGCTAAAAATCAGTATTTTAACATATATTTGTGTTGTTGATTAAAGCAAATTGACTGAATCCCTATATAACTAACTATTTAATAAACACTACTTTATGTCAGAGTTAATTAAGGGTAATCTAAACAATCAAAATTCTTTTCAAATTAGAAACGAGAACTGGGAATCTACATTAGAAATATCTAAGGTCGGTATTTGGGATTTTTGTGCATCTAGTCAAGCAGTTTTTTTCTCTAAACCATCTAAAGCTATTATTGGCTTTGAAAACGACGATACTTTTGGGAAAAATATAAACGATTGGAATGATCGTGTACATCCTGAAGATAAAGAACAATACCATAAGGATTTTCAAGAGCACATTAATGGAATAAAACCCTATTACGAAAACAAACATAGGGTAAAACATAAAGATGGATCTTATAGATGGGTTTTAGATCGTGGTAAAGTTATCGAAAAAAACAAGCAAGGAGAAGCCTCTAGATTTATTGGAACACATGTAGATATTACAAAATATGCTTTAAATGAATTAAAAGTACAGGAAACTTTAGATTTAGTAGTTAAGCAAAATAGTAAACTGCAAAACTTTGCTCACATTGTGACTCATAATCTAAAACAACATGCAGGAAATTTTGAAAGCCTTTTAGACTTTTACAAAGAAGCGCAAACTGTGTCTGAAAAAGACCAAATGATGGAGTATTTAATTACATTATCTAAATCTTTATCTAAAACTATAAGTAATTTAAACGAAATAGTTACTGTACAATCCAAGCAAAAAACAGATACTGAAAAGCTATGTATTAATACTGAAATTAATACCGTTTTAACCGACTTGAATTATCATATATCAGAAAACCACGCACTAATACATAATAATACAACTCCAGACTGTTTTTTAAATTTTAACACCTCTTATTTTCACAGTATTATACAAAACTTAGTATTAAATGCTATAAAGTACAAACATCCACAACGTCATCCAGAAATACATATTAGTAGCACATGTACGGAACAGTCTATTGAAATACAAATTACAGATAATGGCTGTGGTATAGATTTAAAAAAGTTTGGTAAGGATATCTTTGGATTATATAAGACGTTTCATAAAAACCATGACTCTGAAGGTGTGGGATTATATTTAGTAAAAAATCAAATTGAAGCTTTTGGTGGAACAATCACTGTAGAAAGTACTGTAAATTTAGGAACCACGTTTACTATAACGCTACCTAATTAACAAGAATAATCTTCATAAACAAAAAATAAAATCACATTTAATCGATGATATTAGTGTTTAATCTAAAAAAAATGCATTTTATCGATATAATTATTTATTTCAACTAAGTAACTTATAACCAATCATAATTTTAGATATTTGTTTGCACGCCAAATACTGTTTAAAATGAAGATCAATGAAAATGCTAAAAATGAAGATTCAACTTTTGAGGAGTTGAAATGGAAATTTGCCTTACAAAATTCAGGTATAGGACTTTGGGATTGGAATTCTAAAACAAGTAAAGTTTTTTACTCAAAAGAATCCAAACAAATTATAGGTTTTAATGAAGACGAAATAAGCTCTGAAGCTTCAGAATGGGATAAGCGTGTGCATAGAGATGATATTGATGATTACTATGAAGACTTCAATAATCATATTAATGGAGACAATCCAGAATATAAAAACATCCACAGAATACTGCATAAAGACAATACCTATAGATGGATTTTGGACCAAGGTAAAATTATTGAGTATGATGATAATGGTAAACCGGTCAGAATAATTGGGACACACACTGATATTACCAAACAAAAAGAAACGGAACGCTCCTTAAAAAAGTCTATAGATTTAATAACAGTACAAAAAAATAGACTGCAAAGTTTTGCACATATCGTCTCTCATAATTTAAAAGAATACGCTAGCAATTTTGAAAGCATTATCACATTTCATGATGAAGCAGACTCAGAAGCGGAAAAGCAAGAGATGTTTAGACACCTAAGAACAGTGTCTAAGGCGTTATCTAAAACATTACTTAACCTACGTCATATTGTAAGCGTACAATCTAAAAAGCACATAAAGGGTAATGTAATGTCTGTTGGTCGTGAGGTAAATTTAGCAGTAAACGATTTATCATATCTTATAGCCGAAAGTAGTACTATACTGTACAATAATGTCGAGCATGATTGCAACATTTGTTTTAGTTCATCCTACTTCCAAAGTATTATGCACAACTTAATTACTAATGCTATTAAGTATAAACATCCTGATCGTAAACCGGAAATAACAATATCATCTAATTGCACAAAAGACAATTTGGAGTTAACTATTACTGATAATGGTTTAGGATTAGATTTAGATAGATATGGTAACGAGGTCTTTGGATTATATAAAACGTTTCATAAAAACAAAGATGCTGAAGGTGTTGGCTTATATTTAATTAAAAGCCAATTAGAAGCTTTTGGAGGTACAATAACCATAAACAGTACTAAAGATGTAGGATCTACATTTAATATTATTATACCAAAGCAAAAAAAAATCCAGCTATAAGCTGGATTTTTTATTTAAACTATATTAAAACTACTTAGCAATATTAACTGCTCTAGTTTCTCTGATTACTGTAACTTTTACTTGTCCTGGATAAGTCATATCAGTTTGTATTTTTTGAGAAATACTAAAGGATAAGTCTGCAGCATTTTGGTCACTTACTTTTTCACTTTCAACAATTACACGTAATTCTCTACCAGCTTGTATAGCGTATGCTTTTTTAACACCATTAAATCCAAATGCTATTTCTTCTAAATCTTTTAAACGTTGGATATAACTATCTAAAACTTGACGTCTTGCTCCTGGTCTTGCTCCTGATATAGCATCACAAACTTGGATTATAGGAGATAATAAAGATTTCATCTCTATTTCATCGTGATGGGCTCCAATAGCATTACAAACCTCTTCTTTTTCGCCATATTTTTCTGCCCATTGCATACCTAAAATAGCGTGTGGTGTTTCCATATCTGCTTCTGCATCTGGCACTTTACCAATATCATGTAATAAACCTGCACGTTTAGCTAATTTAGGATTTAAACCTAATTCTGCTGCCATAACACCACATAGTTTAGCTACTTCACGCGAGTGTTGTAATAAATTTTGTCCGTACGAAGAACGGTATTTCATACGACCTACCATTTTAATTAATTCTGGATGCAATCCGTGAATACCTAAATCGATAACTGTACGCTTACCTACTTCAATAATTTCTTGTTCTATTTGCTTAGTTGTTTTTTGAACAACTTCTTCAATACGTGCTGGATGTATACGACCATCTGTAACTAATTTATGTAATGATAAACGGGCTACTTCTCTTCTAACCGAATCAAAACATGATAAAATAATTGCTTCTGGTGTATCATCTACAATAATCTCTACTCCTGTTGCAGCTTCAATTGCACGAATATTACGACCTTCACGACCAATAATACGTCCTTTTACATCGTCGCTTTCAATGTTAAATACAGATACGCAATTGTCTACAGCTTCTTCTGTACCTATACGTTGAATGGTATTAATAATAATTTTTTTAGCGTCTTGTTGAGCAGTCAATTTAGCTTCTTCCATCTTGTCTTGTACGTAAGACATAGCTTCACTTTTAGCTTCACCTTTTAAAGACTCTACTAATTGTGATTTAGCTTCTTCTGCAGATAAACTAGAGATAACTTCTAATTGCTCTACTTGACTTTTATGTAGCCTATCTAACTCTTCTTGTTTTTTTTCTAAAACATCAAGTCTATGGTTATAATCTTTTACTTTTTCTTCTATATCTGTATTTAGTTTTTTGTTTTTTGATAACTCACTAGATACTTGAGACTCTTTATCTCTGATACGTTTTTCTGTATCAGCCATTTTTTTATCACGCGACAAGATAACCTTTTCGTGTTCTGCTTTTAATTCTAAAAATTTTTCTTTTGCTTGAAGTATTTTGTCTTTTTTGATGCCTTCTCCTTCAACATTTGCTTCTTTTAAAATGCTAGCTGCCGATTTTTTAGCGCCTTTAATAAGTTTAGAAGCGTTGTTTTTTTCAAGCACTTTAGCAATTATAAAACCTACTATGGCTCCAATAGCAAGACCTGCTATAATTAAAATTGTATTATCCATTTTTGATTGTTTATGTATATAAAAAAAGCCTACACTAATTTAGTTTTGTATAAACTCCTTAAAAACAAGTTTAGGGCTAACAAGCTGATCAAGGATCTGCCCAAACAGTGATAAATCACTATTAGCAGCATGCTTTTACAACTTAAAACTCACCCTTTTTAAAGAATTAACGTTGAGTTTATCAAAAAAATAATTAATGTAGGCAGTAACCTAATATTGTTATGTTATAAGAACGTATTATAAACTAAGATGTGATTGCAACATGTCATTTAAAGCTTCTAACTTATCCTGAACATGCTCCTCCACATGGTTTTTATCTAAGGCTTTCTGTTCTACTTGACTAGCAAATTGTAAAGCGCACATGGCTAAAACATCTTGCTTATCTCGCACAGAGTAGCTTTGCTCAAATTTGGTAATCATAGCCTCTATCTTCTTTGCTGCTAAACGCAGTCCTTCTTCTTGACTAGGTACAATAGTTAATGGGTAGACTCTATTTGCAATAGATAACTTTATTTTAAGCGTGTCTGCCATAAAAACTATATAATATTAACTAGAAAGTTGGCTTATACAATGGTCAATCTCTCTAATTAATGTGTTTATTTTGAGCTTTGTTTCTCGTTTATCGTTGTCACTGCCTAGTATGGTATTAGCCATTTTTAAAGTGTCATACTTTTCTTGCCAACTCTTTAATTCTAAATCCTTAGCAACTATCTTAGATTGTGATTGTTCTAAAGCTTCTTTAAGCTTTGCGTTTTCTAGTTTTAAAACTTGTTGCCTTGATAAGACCTTTCTAATTTTATTTTCTAGCGCATCAACAATGGTTTCAATCTTACTCATTAACTAATACTATACTTATCTTACAAAGTTAATCAAACCTTAACACTTTGCAATTAATTTTTCATAAATTTTTATTATATCTTAAATTTAACTCATTATCAATTAAATGGCTTAGTCTTTGATTTTACTTTGGTAATTAAAACCTAATTTATATTTTAGCAGTAACCATTTATTTATGCGACACATACTTTTATTACTCGTTTTTTTAACAACATCGTCTATTGCACAAAACATTTATCCACAGGATTACTTTAGGTCTCCTTTGGATATAGAGTTGGTTTTATCAGGGACATTTGCTGAGCTTAGAAGCAATCATTTTCATTCTGGATTAGATATTAAAACTAAACAACGAGAAGGTTTAAGTGTCTATGCTGCTGCTAGTGGTTATATAAGCAGAATTAAAATTTCGCATTACGGTTACGGTAAAGCTATTTATATTACACATCCTAATGGTTATGTTACTGTCCATGGACATTTACAACGTTTTTCAGACAAGGTTGAAGCCTATGTAAAAAAGCATCAATATGAAAAGGAAAGTTTTGAAATAGAATTATTTCCTGACATGAACGATCTAATAGTAACTAAAGGCGAAGTCTTTGCTTATTCCGGAAATACAGGTGGTTCTGGTGGACCACACCTTCATTTTGAAATTAGAGATAATCAAGAACGACCTATTAATCCTTTACTATTTGGATTAAAAGTTAAAGACAGTAAAAAGCCAATCGTAAAAAGCATGTATGCTTATCCAATAAATGATTTATCACATGTTAATGGTAGTAATTTAAAACAAAAACTGCGTGTAATTCCTCAAAAAAATGGAGATTATAAAGTAGAAGATTTAACTGCTTACGGAAAAATAGGCTTTGCTGTTAACACCATAGATCAACAAGATTTAGCTGCTAATAAAAATGGTGTTTACAAAATTGAAACCTTTTATAATGGAGCACAAAATTTTACAATTGATTTTAGAAAATTTTCTTTTGACGAAACTAAGCATCTAAATAGATTAATAGATTACACACATTATAAAGATGAAAAAGAGCGTCTTCAAAAATTATTTTTAGACACCAATAACCCGTTAAGCTTATACAAAGACAAGATTGACGATGGGTATTTAGTTATTTACGATACTGTTTCTAACGTTTATAAAGTTAAAATCTCAGATTTTGAAGGCAACGAAACTAATATTGATATAAATATCAAAGGTGAGGATAAACAACCAAATGATGTTTCTAAAAACTTTACGTCTCCATATTACATCAAATCAGGTGAAGCAAACGTTTTAGAAAACCAAAATATAAAAGTAGAATTTCCTAGGGAGACCTTTTATGACGATTTTTTTATAGATTTTAGAGTTAATGGTGATACTTTAAAATTACACGAAAACAACCTAGCGTCTAAAAAATATTTTACCATAAGCTACGATGTAAGTAATTACAACCCTGAAGATTTAAAACAAGTTTACATTGCCAGATTAGTTGGATGGAATAATTTTTTAAGCTACTCCTCTACCCAAAGAAAAGATAACACCCTTTTTACTAGAACTAAAAATTTAGGAACTTACTGTTTAGCTAGAGATACTGTTAATCCAACAATAACACCTATTAGTTTTAAAGATGGTCAATGGTTAAGTAAATACCGTTTTTTAAAAGTTAAAATTGACGACAAACATACAGGTATATCCAACTATAGAGCAACCTTAAATGGTCAGTGGATTTTAATGGAATATGATTACAAAAAGAAAACCTTAACATACGATTTTAATGATAAAGTCGTTACAGACACTAAAAACAATTTAAAAATTATTGTAACAGATAATGTAGGAAATAGCAGTACATTTGAAGCAAGCTTTTTTAGAAAATAACACACCTACCCTTGGACAAACCTAACTATACCATTAGACTACTAGCTTTTTTATTCCCTTTATTTTGTTTAGCGCAAACAGGAACTATAAAAGGCGTCATTTTAAACGAATTTAATCAGCCTATTGATGCTGTTAATATTAAAAGTGATGACAATGGAGTGCAAACCAATGACAATGGTTTTTTCGAAATTAAAATTCCTGCAAATAAAAATGTGAAAATTATATTTTCTCATGTTTCGCATAAAAATATCATTGCCACCTTCAATTTAAAAAATGGTGAAACATTAGAGTTTAATCCCGTTTTAAAAGAAAATGTAGAGCAAATAGAAACGGTCGTTATTAGTGGAAAAAGACGAAAGGATGTGGAAGGTATTGTAAATATTGATCCAGCCACCTTAAAAAAAATACCTGGTGCTCAAGCAGGTGTAGAAAATTTACTTAAAACATTACCAGGTGTTAGTAGTAATAATGAGCTAAGCACACAATACTCGGTTAGAGGTGGGAATTATGACGAAAACTTAATTTATGTAAACGGAATTGAAGTGTATAGACCTTTTTTAATAAGATCTGGACAACAAGAAGGCTTAAGTTTTGTTAACTCGGATTTAGTACAAAATGTAGATTTTTCGGCAGGTGGATTCCAAGCTAAATATGGAGACAAATTATCGTCTGTACTAGATATTACTTATCGTAAACCAACAGACAACACAGTAGCAATTAACGCCAGTTTATTAGGTGCAAGTGTCGCTTTAGAAAACGTTAGCAAAGATTCAAAATTTACAAGTATCGTTGGATTACGTTACAGAGATAATAGCTTATTGGTAAATGCTAAAGAAACCGAAACTAATTTTAATCCAACCTTTGCAGACGTACAAAGTTATTTAACTTACCAATTTACAGACAAGTTAGAAGTTAGCTTTTTAGGTAATGCATCACTTAATAAATACAATTATATTCCATTAACTAGACAAACTAACTTTGGGACCTTAGATAATCCTCAAGCCTTAATTGTGCAATATCAAGGTCAAGAAAAGGATAGATACCAAACGCTTTTTGGTGCTTTAAGTGCTAATTACGATGTAAATGACGATTTATCTGTAGCCTTAGTAACCTCTACTTATCATACTACTGAAGAAGAATATTTTGACATTTTAGCGCAATATGCTTTAGGAGAAGTTAATAGTAATATTGGTGACGAAAATTTAGGTGAAGTAGAATTTGCAGAAGGTATTGGTAGCCAATTAAATCATGGTCGTAACGATTTAGATGCATTAATTACTAATGTTGAAGCTAAAGGTACTTATACTAAAAATGAAAACGAATTTAAATTTTCTATCAAGTATACTAATGAAGATATTAGAGATCGATTAGTAGAATGGGAAGTAATCGATTCGGCAGGATTTTCTATAAATCCACCAAGTTCTGACGCTTTTAATGACCAACCCTACACGCCATATGAAGGTCCATTAGAAGCTTACCAAAATGTTAGAGCCAGAAACAATACAACCATAAGTAGATTACAAGCTTATGTGCAATGGAGTAAAAGATCCACCATTGGAGAACATGATGTTTGGTACAACGCTGGTGTTAGAAGTCATAGTTGGACTGTTAGAGACCAAGGGACCAATCAAGACGTATCACAATCTGTTTTTAGTCCTCGTGCGCAATTTGCAATAAAACCAAATTGGGACAAAGACATGTTATTTAGACTAAGTGGTGGTTTGTACTATCAGCCTCCTTTTTACAGAGAGTTACGTGATCAAAACGGAGTTGTACAACCTAACGTTAAAGCTCAAAAATCTGTACATTTAGTATTAGGTAACGATTACAGCTTTAAAATGTGGGACAGACCCTTTAAATTAACTAGTGAGGCGTATTATAAAAAACTTACAGACGTTAATCCATATACGTTAGAAAACGTGCGTATTAGATATCGTGCTACAAATAATGCTGAAGCCTATGCTTATGGATTAGATTTAAGACTAAATGGCGAGTTTGTTCCTGGTACGGAAAGTTGGTTTAGTTTTGGATATCTAAAAACAGAAGAGAATATTAACGACAGAGGTTATATTGCTAGACCTACCGATCAGCGTCTTAAATTTGCTGCATTGTTTCAGGACTATGTACCAAATATACCTAGCATGAAAATGTATTTAAACTTAGTTTATAATACAGGATTACCAGGTGGATCGCCAAGTTATGCAGATCCTTATGTGTTTCAAAATAGATTACCAGACTACAAACGTGCAGATATTGGTTTTCAGTTTGTGCTAGTAGATAAAGACAAGCAATTTGATAGTGGTTGGAAAAAACCATTTAAAGATTTGTCGTTTGGATTTGAAATTTTTAATGTCTTTAATGTTCAAAATTCCATCACTAATACTTGGGTAAGGGATGTGTATAGCAAACGTCAATACGCTATACCAAACTATTTAACACCACGTGTTTTTAATGTAAGAACCACGATGCGTTTTTAAAATGAAAAGTTGCTTCGTTTTAATCATTTGGCTTTGTAGCTCCTTTTGTATTTCTCAAAACAAATTAGCACAACAAACAATTGACCAATTAAACGAACAATTAAAAATTTATGAAACCCTTTCGCCTCATGGCGATTTGTATTCATTTAAAGATTTAAAACTATCCAAAACTGATATTAAGTCCTTTGAAAACACAGATGATGCTATAAACGATTCCTTGCAACCCTATGCTGCTATTGAAACTATTCAGCATAAAATATTAACCTTAATTAACGTTATTTTTATTTTGAAATCCACTGAAGATTTTGATTTAACAGACAAATTATATAACAATATTAGTTACCTAAAAAGTGAAGATAACAAGCTTCACAACCTAGTATTTTATGCCAAATCTGGAGGCTCTTATCAATCCAGAATATCTGTTATTTATTATAAACAAAACACCGAATACCAAAAAGTTTACGATACTTACACAGATGAAGGTGATAGCGCTCTATTTAAACCTGATGGCTATGATAACATACAGACACTAACCACTAACACTCAGGTAAAATATTTGTTACAAGGAAGTGTCAAAACATGTGGCATGTGTTTTTATAATTACATAACCCTTTTGCATCTTGAAAACGATGTATTTACAGTAGATTTTGAATACACAACAGATTCTAGATCGTACGATACTATACTAGATTATGACAATAACAATCAAACCATAACTGTACATTATCAAACAGATGATTTAAGTGGTCCTGAATGTTTTTGCGAACAAAATAACGAGGAAAACATTGCGGTTTTGGATGAGAATCTTAACTTAGAAAAAGAATGTAAATGCCTATTTAAATTTAATGGTGATACTTTTATTTTAAAAGAACAGAGTGAAACCGTTTTAAAAAGAAATTAAAAATAGATACCATGAAAACCGTATTACTACTTTTATCAATACTAGTCTCTAGTTACAGTTTAGCTCAGGATAAAAACACACATTACTATACATTTAATTTAGAAAAAGAAATAACTAAAGACGAATTTGAAAATTCACGATTTAAATATAATACATTACAAAATCTTTCTTACACAACTAAAAATGATACTAGTATTGTTAAAATGCTACATCCCAGAAAACAATTTGATGTATTAGATCCCATAGTTTTAGATTCCTTAAAAGGGTATTTAAACTATCTAACTAATAAAAAAAACGTCTTTAAAGATTATATTGTTATTAACTACTTTTCTGGAAACGAGCCTTATGAATCGTTTAATTCTGACACTAAAAGTTATGTCGTAGATAAAGGGTATATCAAAAAAATCAAAAAACTTTTAAATTGTAATCAGTTTTCTATTTATAAGGAAAAAAAAGATATTAAATATTATGAAGATAAAAAACTCTGGATAAAAGATGATTTAGGTGTTATTAAAAACTTGTTTTTTTATTACCAAATTCCCTACGGAAGTTTTGTGATTATCAAATCGGATGGAACTTTTATATCATTACATGGAGAGCATAATAAAGATATGGTTTATCAAATCGCTGAAGAAATAAAAAAAGACATTAAAAAAGTAGAACATTACACTTATGACTTTAAACAAAAAATAGAACCATCAAAATTTGATAGTCTATTATATAATTCAAATAAAGGAAACAGAAATTTTGAATTAAATTTTGAAAGCGATAGCATTTTTTATAAGATGATACATCCTACAAGACGTTATGGTATATTAAAAAAACACCAACTAGACTCGGTTAAAAACTATATTAACAAAATCTCAAAAACCCAAAATACCTTTAAAGATTATATTGTTATAAATTATAACTCTGGTGATGCTCCAAATAAAGATTTAAGTAGCGAAAGCAGAGCTTATATATATAAACCTTATTATCAAAAACAACTTAATACAATTATCGATTGCAATCAATTTTGGGTCTATAAAGATGATAAAAACATTAAATACCGCAATAAAAAAAATATAAATTGGATTAAAGACGACGCTTCTGTTTTTAAAAACCTGTTTTTTAAATACCAAATTCCTTATGGTAGTTTTGTCATCATTAAATCTGACGGTAGATATATAGTTAACTATGGTGAATACAGTCCAGATATGGTTTTTAAATTAGCCAAAGAAGTTTCTGGTCAAACTAGTAATCAAACAACTGACGCATCAAACCTATCCATAATTGATATATTTAAAGCTAATCAAAACTTTACGATTACTAAACCAAAAGATTGGTTCGAGGTGTTTCACCATGGTTATGTTGGTTATACTCCAATACAACCAAATGACAATCATTTTAAAACCATTGTGTCTGTTTTTCAATATAACTTAAATACAAAACCCATTTCCTTTAAGGCTTTTGTCGATAAGCAAATTAAAGACTATAAGCGTGAAGTAAATATTTATAACTCGACCTTAAAAGAAACAAATAACCATTTAGGAATTACTTATTTCCATGAGTATAAAACTGAAACACATCAAGTCATTGAAGTGTTTTTTAAAAACAACGAAAATTATTATCATTACAAATACTCCGCATTAAATAATAGCTTTAAAAAACACAAAGCAGATGCTTTGTTAATGCTTGATAGTATTAGTTTTAAATAACAAATTACAGTCTAGCCTTAAAAAGTTACAATTGAGTAAGTACTATTATTCTACAAATAGTATTGGTAGTACATTTGAGATATACAAAACCAAAAACCATGTCTTACACTACCCTAATGTATCTTCATCTTTCAACTATACTTCCAGCTTTTGTTTTAGGAACAGTTAGTTTTATTTTAAAAAAAGGAACTAACACTCATAAAATAATAGGCAGAATCTACATGCTACTAATGCTATTTACAGCTATTATAACTTTGTTTATGCCTGCTTTTGTTGGTTCAAGATTTTTAAACCATTTTGGATGGATACACCTGTTTAGTTTTTTAACAATTTACACTGTTCCAACAGCTTATATAGCCATTAAAAAAGGAAATGTTAAACGTCATAAATTTAAAATGATAGGACTATATGTAGGTGCAATACTTATTGCTGGAACGTTTACGTTTATGCCTGGTCGCTATATGCATAGCTTATTATTTGGATAAAATTAAGAAGAAGTATTAACAATGCTTGTTACAAATGAAGCTTGCAAACAATTAAATAGCTTCTACCCTATTTTTGATAAAATCTAAACTTGTTTTATTAAATAGTAAAGGTTGCTCGACATTTACCACATGACCACATTTTTCCACAACATACAAAATAGACGTCGAGTGTTTACTTACAATATTTTTTATTGAAGGTAAAAACAAATGATCCTCTGCTCCCATAACATAAAGCGTTGGTATTTTAATATCCTTTGCTCTAAAAAAGCGTAATAATGGATTTAACTCAGAGGTTAATTTAAACCACCTGACAAATTCCTTTTGGTATAGTTTTTTTGCTTCGTTAACAAAAAGTAATCTTGACTTTTTATGATTTTTTCTTGGCATAATAATAAAAGCAAACAGTCTATATAAGTACATATATGGCACTACACTTTTAAAGATAACACCTACTTTAATAAGTATTTGAGATCTAAAATCAAGTTTCATTATGGCACCACCCATAATCATACTTTTAACTCTAGCAGGATGCTTTTCGGCTATGTTTCTAATCAATATTGTCCCTAAAGATATACCAACAAAATGCGAGCTTTCAATTTTTAAAAAATCTATAACTTCAACAATATCACTAGTAATAGAATCAAAAGTATATTTAGTATTAAATGCATCTTTTAACTTAGGCTTACTATTACCATGACCTCGTAAATCCAGAATAAGCACATTAAATTCGGCTTTAAAATCTCGTATTTGCTTATACCATATAGAGCTGCTTCCTCCTGCTCCATGAACAAAAGTGACCCATTCATTAGAATGAGAATGTAAATATGTTGAGTAGTTTAGCAATTATTTTTTTGAATTGTAAAAATACAATATAATTATTCTTAAATAAATTCTTTTAACACCTCAATAACATAATCTATTTCTTCTTTTGTATTGTATTTACTAAAAGAGAATCTTATTGAAGGTTTTTGCATGTCCTCATCACATAAAATCTGTGATAATACATGACTACCTTTTGCACTTCCACTTTGACAGGCACTACCTTTAGAACAGGCAATACCTTTTAAATCTAGTTGAAACAATAATATTGGTCCTTTTTCTGGAGCTATTGGTAAACAAACGTTTAAAACAGTATAAGTGCTTTTATCAAAATCCGCACTACTTCCGTTAAATGATACTCCAGAAAAGTTTAAAACTAACTTTTCAATAAAGTATTTTTTTAGGTCAGTAATATAGGCTCTTTCTTCTTCTAAATTCTCATAAGACAATTTTAAAGCTTCTTCTAAACCAACAATATTGTGTACAGCTTCTGTACCTGCACGATAACCACGTTCCTGCTCTCCTCCAAAAATTAAAGGTTTTAATCCAGAGTTTTTTCTTACAAATGCAAAACCAACACCTTTTGGTCCATGAAACTTATGTCCACTAACTGCCATAAAATCTATTGCTAACTCTTGTAAATCTAACTTGTAATGACCAACAGATTGTACAGTATCACTATGGAACATGGCATTATTAGCTTTACATAATTTACTAACTTTATCCATATCTAGTATATTACCAACCTCGTTATTAACGTGCATAAGACTAACTAAAGTCTTATGGGATGATTGTAATAAACTTTCTAGATGCTTATAATCCACATGACCATGATTATCTAAATCTACATAATCAACGCTAATACCATATTCTTTTTCCAATTGTTGTACTGTATACAACACTGCGTGATGCTCAATCCTAGAAGTAACAATTTTTTTAACACCTAAATCTCTAACAGCACTTAATAAGGCTAAATTATCTGCTTCTGTACCTCCTGATGTAAAAACAATCTCTGATGCAGACACATTTAAATATTTAGCAACCGTCTTTCTAGCTTGCTCAATCATTGCTTTGGCAGAACGTCCAAAACTATGTGTCGAGGAAGCATTACCATAACATTGTTGCATGACTTGCGTCATTTTTTCTATTATTTCTGGTCTTAACTGCGTTGTGGCAGCACTATCAAAATATACTGGTTTCATTGAGAATTTTGCTATTAATGGGCACAAAAATAGTTTAAATAAAATTAATTGCCTTAAGCAGCGTTATAAGTTTGACAATTCTATTATTTTTGTCTTTCAAAATTAAATTATAATGCGTAAAATTTCTGTTTTATTTACCTTGTTTTTAAGCTTTTTATCATGTGATGATGGAGATATTATAACTACTGAGTTAGAATTTGGAGACACCTTTCAAACTTGTGGTGATTTAGTACTTTACAAAGTAAAAACGGATCCTAACGAAACCTTATCCATACAACTTACAGAACCTGGTTTTACAATTGCAGATTTAATTGAAACCGAAGCCGATCCAGACAATGCTTTGTTACTTAATTTAGTAGCTGAACAAACTACTGATTTTAGTATTGCTAATTTGTTTAAATTTAGAAGTTATACTAGCAATCCCTCCAACTTTTTTTGTAACGATGTGCCTCCAAGTGGGATACAAATAACTGAAGAGTTTACAGCTAGTAGTGGTAGTGCCCATTTTACAATGGAATTATTAGAGGATGATAATGATGGTATTCCTGCAGCATTAGAAGATTTAAATGGTAACGGAAACCTTTATGATGATGATACAGATGGTGACGGTTTACCTAACTTTTTAGATGCAGATGATGATGGAGACAACGTCTTAACAATTAGCGAAGGGGTTAATTATGTTGAAGGTATGACGTTAGCCGAATTAAATTTAAGTGCTACAAATACAGATTTAGATTTACCTAATGGAGATAGCATCCCTAACTATTTAGATAATGATGATGATGGTGATGGTGTACCGACTAGAAATGAAGAAATTAATTCTTTTGATAATAATCCAACTAATGATGTTTCAGGTAGTAGCACAGTTGCAGATTATTTAAATCCTGATTACACCAACGATAATGCACCAACATCATTTAGAAGTCATACTATAACACAAACATTTACTATAACTTTAATTTTAGAAGGGGTTGAGTTTCCTACAATATTATATGAAGAAACTGTTTTTGGAACTTTAGAGGACTCATCTTTATCAACTACAAGAACCTTAACACCACCATTTATTTAATTTGTATTTGGGTTTTGTAAGATATATACTTCTGTCGCACCTAAACCATACTTTTTATAATCGGCTTCGTAGTACTTTACGTTATCGTATCTGCTAAATAGGGTTTCTAATTCCATTTTTAAAACACCTTCTCCAACGCCATGAATAAAAACGATTTTTTGGATGCGTTTTCTTATTGCAAATTCTAATTGTTGTCTTGCAGTATCTAACTGTATTGACAGTTTATCGTAGCTAGTCATGCCTCTTTCATTATCCACTAAATGGTGCAAATGCAAATCTACTTCCATGGTAGGTTGATAACGCTCTTTAGCTTTAACTTTTGTGGTAGAGTGACGCTTTTTCTCAGTTTTTTCAGATAAAACTTCGTTAATGGAAGCCGAGTCAAAAATATTATCTCTCAACGTAGATGATTTAATTTTCACTAACTCTGATGCATTAAAATCTAAATCAAAACCTTCATTGGTTTCAATAGTAATAACATCTCCTTTAATTAAGGTTACAATTCCAGATAAAACATCATCCAAAACATCTACTGTATCTCCTATTTTAAATTTCATTATTTTTCGTCACTTGGTTCCGTTTCAACAAACGATTCTTTTTCCCTTTTACTAGGTATGGTAGCTTGAACTTTAAAAAGACCAAACATCAAAACAATAATTCCAACAATTAACACCAGAATATTTTGTTCCTCGTTGGCATTAGCATATATCGCTACTACAGCACCAATTACAATTAAAAAGTAATATATTTTAGGCGATTTAAACATAGTTTAGTATTCAAGTTATATGTCGCAAATTTAAACTTTTATTTATTTCTTGATATAAAAAAACAGTCTAAAAACTAACTGATTTATTAAAAAAGACAGAAAAAAACTACACCTTTAAAAACCTGATAATGAACAAATAACAATGTTAAATTAATCTATAATATAACAATAGTTTAACTTAAATCTTTAGCTTTGTCAAAAAATAGAATATGAAACCTACTTTCTACCTATTAATACTAACTTTATTCGGCCAACAATCCTTTGCGCAGCTTACGGTTAGAAACGATTCGTACATTTTTGGAAATGACGTAGTAATTTATGTCGAAGATGATATTAATTTAAAAGAAGTAAACTCCAACCTATATTTACGTAATGAAGCACAAATAATACAAGGTGCTGGTAATACTGGTAATTCTGGCTTAGGTAGACTTAGTGTTTATCAAGAAGGTACTGTAAATAATTACGCTTATAATTATTGGTCCTCTCCTGTCGGAAATGTTGCTACAAATAGCACTGGAAACACTCCTTTTATACCCAATCAAAACATTTTTGACATTGTAGATTTAACCAACAGTAACTTAGCAGGTTACAACACCTCTGGTTATAATGGTACAAGTAGTCCTTTAAATATAGAAAGTTATTGGCTTTGGAAATATAATCCAGGAGCTGCCTATAGCGATTGGGATTTTGTAGGTCAATCAGGAACTGTAAATGCTGGATATGGTTTTTCCATGAAAGGAACCATAGGCTCAACTGCTGCTGCTGGTCAGCAATATGATTTTAGAGGTAAACCTAACGAAGGAGAAATTAATACAGCTGTTGTTTTAGGACAAGAAACCTTAATTGGCAACCCTTATCCTTCTGCTTTAGATGCTCGTGCTTTTATACATGACGCTAATAATACGCCTTTATTAGACTCTGGTACACTTTATTTTTGGGAACAAGACCAAACGATAAGCTCTCATATTTTAGAGGCTTACAGAGGTGGATATGGGTCATTTACCATTACCGCTTCCGGAACTGTTGGATCTTATGTACCTCCAACCTTTAACGCTTACAATTCTGACGGAACATTAAATACTACAGGTACTTCGTCAACATCAGGAAAACAAGTCAGACGCTATATACCAATTGGACAAGGTTTTATGGTAAAAGGTGCAGCTACTGGATCACTTTTAACCTCTGATAGTCATCGTGTTTTTTACAGAGAATCTGCAACCAACAGTGAGTTTTATAGAACCTCAGTACAAAATCAAACAAATAATGAAGACCAAGTGTACGAAATCCAGTACGATAGTAATGGATTACAAATACTACCTTCAGATTATAAAAGATTTAGATTAAATATTGACTTTAACAATCTTTATACTAGACAGTTACTACATAATTTTCATGAAACTGCAACACCTAATTTTGATTATGGTTTGGAAAGTAAGGTGTTTTCTGCGTTAAATACAGATGCCAATTGGATACAAAATGAAGAGGCTTACAATACTAAAGCAGATAACTTTGAAGTTGAATTGACTATACCTATAGGTCTTAAACTAGATAATCAACAATTAATTAGGTTTAGAATATTTGATATTCAAAATTTTGAAAGTTCACAACCTATTTTTTTACATGATAAAGTACAAAATCTTTACGTTAACCTAAAAGTGCAAGACCTTGAAGTAAACTTACCACAAGGAAACTATAATGAACGTTTTGAGATTGTTTTTCAAGAAGCACAAACATTATCTAACCAAACATTTGATGAAGCTTCGTTTGTAATTCTTCAAGAAAATAATTTAAATCAACTAATTATTAAAAACCCTAATGCTATTGCATTAAAATCGGTTAAACTTTTTGATATTACTGGAAAACAGATTTTTGACAAATCAGATATGGAAACCAAAACAAGAGTTACTTTTTCTACCAAAAACTTAAGTGATGGTGTTTATGTTACTAAAATTGAAACTAAAGATGGAAGTACTATTAGTAAAAAAGTAATCATCTCTAATAAATAGATTAAAATATTATACTAAACAAAAAAGACTGTCAATGACAGTCTTTTTTTATTTCAAATAGTACTAAAATTACTTTTCAAATTGTTTTAAAGTACTTGTAATAATACTAACACAATCTAATAATTGCGCTTTAGTCATTACTAAAGGTGGAGCAAATCTAATAATGTTTCCGTGTGTTGGTTTAGCTAATAAACCATTATCACGTAAAGCAATACAAATGTTCCATGCAGTGTCACTATCTTCTGTATCGTTAATTAAAATAGCATTAAGCAACCCTTTACCTCTAACCGAGTTTACAATGTTTGAAGTCTCAATAAATTTAGATAATTCAGCTCTAAATAATTCTCCTAAATCAAAAGCGTTTTGTGCTAATTTTTCGTCTTTAATAACCTCTAAAGCTGCAGTACCAATTGCTGCTGCAACAGGATTACCTCCAAATGTACTTCCATGGTTACCAGGTTTGATAACATTCATTACATTATCATTTGCTAATACAGCACTTACAGGATATGCACCACCAGATAACGCTTTTCCTAAAATTAAAATATCTGCTTTTACTTCTGGTGTTCCAGAACAATGTTTGTCTGCGCAAGTACAGTTACCACAAGTTGCTAATAAACGTCCTGTTCTAGCAATACCTGTTTGCACTTCATCTGCTATAAATAAAACGTTATGTTTTTCACATAATGCTTTTGCTTTTGCTAAATACCCTTCACTTGGTACATAAACTCCAGCTTCACCTTGGATTGGCTCAACCAAGAAACCTGCAACATTTTTGTTACTTGTTAATACATCTTCTAAAGCTTGAAGATTATCGTATTCAATTTTAATAAATCCATTAGTATAAGGTCCAAAGTTTTTACGTGCTACAGGATCGTTAGAAAACGATATAATTGTAGTCGTACGACCATGAAAGTTATTTTCGCAAACAACAATTTCAGCTTCATTTTCGTCAATTCCTTTAACTTCATAAGCCCATTTTCTACATAGTTTTAAAGCTGTCTCAACTGCTTCGGCACCTGTATTCATTGGTAATAACTTATCATAATTAAATGTTTCTGTTGCAAATTTTTCAAATTTACCTAACATGTCGTTATAAAAAGCACGTGATGTTAACGTCAATGTTTGTGCTTGTTTAACCATTGCTCCTACTATTTTTGGATGACAATGTCCTTGATTAACTGCAGAGTATGCAGATAAAAAATCATAATATTTTTTTCCTTCTACGTCCCAAACATATACACCTTCACCTTTGCTTAATACAACTGGTAATGGATGGTAATTGTGTGCTCCATATTTGTTTTCTAAGTCCATCGCTTCTTGCGACGTTAATTGGTTTAAAACAGCCATTTTTTTATTATTTAAAAAGTTATAAAGTAGCCATTCCTTCTGTACCTTTATCCTTTCGAAAGCTCGAAAATTCAGCGTGGGAGAGAAATCATCCCTAAGAAGTTGCAAATTAATAAATATAACTTGCTAATTAAAATTATTGTGTGTAGTTTTTTACTAATAAAAAAGAAAGTACTTTTGCCACATGGCTAGAAAAAATACAAGAAAACAAATATTTACCAATGTCGAGGTAATTGATGCAGCTGCAAAAGGTAAAACTGTAGCAAAAGCACCTGATGGACGCGTTATATTTTTACCTAATGCAGTACCAGGAGATATTGTCGATGTACAAACATTTAAAAAACGTAAGGCTTATTTTGAAGGTAAGGCTACCGTGTTTCATAAACTTAGTGATAAACGTACTACTCCAGAATGTCAACATTTTGGTGTTTGTGGTGGTTGTAAGTGGCAAGACATGGGTTATGAGCATCAATTGTTTTACAAACAAAAAGAAGTTACCAATAACTTAACAAGGATTGGTCACTTAGATTTACCTGAAGTAACACCTATTTTAGGTTCTGCTGAGCAGTATTTTTATAGAAACAAAATGGAGTTTTCATTTAGTGATTCTAGATGGTTAACTTTAGAAGAAGTACAATCAGATAACGATTTAGGCGATAGAAATGCCTTAGGTTTTCATATTCCAGGAATGTGGGACAAAATTTTAGACATTAAAAAATGTCATTTACAAGCAGATCCTTCTAATGCTATTAGAAACGCGGTAAGAGATTTTTCGATTAAAAATGATTTAGAATTTTTTAACACTAGAAATCAAACTGGATTGCTTCGTACCATGATGATTCGTACTTCCTCAACTAAGGATATTATGGTTGTTATTCAGTTTTTTAAAGAAGATAAAGCTAAACGTGAACTATTATTAGATTATGTAGCTAGCACATTTCCTGAAATCACTTCATTACAATATATTATTAACGAAAAAGCTAATGATACTATTTACGATCAAGATGTGATCTGCTATAAAGGGGAAGACCATATTTTTGAAGAAATGGAAGGTTTAACATTTAAAATTAATGCTAAATCTTTTTACCAAACTAATACTAATCAAGCATTTGAATTATATAAATTAACTCGTGAATTTGCCGATTTAAATGGAGACGAACTGGTTTACGATTTATATACAGGTACTGGTACCATTGCACAATTTGTGTCTAAAAAAGCAAAAAAAGTAGTTGGTGTAGAGGCTGTTCCAGATGCTATTAGTGCTGCAAAAGAAAATGCTAAACGCAATAATATTACAAATTGCGAGTTTTTTGTAGGAGACATGAAAAACGTATTTAATCAAGAGTTTATTAATACACATGGTCAACCTGACGTGATTATAACAGATCCAACAAGAGATGGTATGCATAAGGATGTTGTACAGCAAATATTAAACATAGCACCTAAAAAGGTGGTTTACGTAAGTTGTAATAGTGCAACACAAGCAAGAGATTTGGCTTTAATGAAAGCGCAATACGTAATAACTAAAGTGCAAGCAGTAGATATGTTTCCGCAAACTCATCATGTTGAAAATATTGTACTTTTAGAAAAGAAATAGCTTTTTAAGTTTATGAAAAAAATAAAATTAATTCTACTTACTATTTGTTGCATAAGTCTTTTGACTTGCGAACGTGACGATTTGTGTCCAGAAACCACACCTACAACCCCTAGTCTAATTATTGGCTTTTTTAATAATGCTTTGCCAGAAAACCCAAAAACTGTAAATAATTTATATGTAATTGGTCTAGATAATGACAATGTATTACCTGGTTATAGTGTTGTAGATGAAGACGAATTAATTTTACCGCTTAGAACTGACCAAAATAGCACAACCTATACTTTAATTAGTGATACCGTTTTAGATACGGATGGTAATGTTACCTCTGGTAATAGTGATACCGTTACAATAACTTATGAAACTGAAGATGTTTACGTCTCTAGAGCATGCGGTTACAAAACCATATTTAATAACGTAATAGTAGCTATAGATGGCGGAACAGACGGAAATTGGATAATACTTGCGCAACCAGAAAACCATAATTTAACAATTGAAGATGAAACAACAACACACTATTACTTTAACCATTAGTCTTTTATTGTGCTTATGTTTCTCACTGCAAGCACAAGAGGAAGATCTTACTATTAAAAAAGATACAGTCAAGTTAAAATACGGTTTAAGAATAGGAACTGACGCTAGTAAGTTAATTAGAACCGCTTTAGATGATGATTATTCTGGGTTTGAACTAAACGCGGACTACAGACTTACTAAAGATTGGTTTTTAGCTGGAGAAATTGGTACTGAGGAAAAAATCACATCTAATGATTATTTAAGCGTTACTGCTAAAGGTAGTTACTTTAAAGCAGGTGTTGATTATAATATGCATAACAACTGGGATGGTTTAGACAACATGATTTATACAGGGTTTAGACTTGGTGCAAGTACATTTAGTCAAACCAGAAATAATTATACCATTTATAACACTGATCAATATTGGCAACCTCAATTTTCTAGTACAGAAACAGAAGAATACAGTGGACTGTCTGCCATATGGTTTGAATTGATTATTGGTATTAAAGCTGAAGTTTTAAACAACTTGTATTTTGGAATAAATGCACAACTAAAAGGTATGATAACACAAGATCAACCTGTTGGTTTTGAAAATTTATTTGTTCCAGGTTTTAATAAAACGTTTGATTCTGGTCGTATTGGTGTTGGATATGGCTACAGTGTATCCTATTTAATACCTTTATTTAAAAAGAATAAATCCAAAACTGTAAAAAACGAAGACGAGGAAAAGGAAATAGAATAATTAATTTTCCAGTGTTTTCTGTCTTAAATCATAATCTTCATTATCCCTGATTAATCTCGGTTTTCTAAAAAAACGGTCACTAAAAATACTTTTAGTACTATCCATTTGATTAAATTTTATTTTAGCCAAATCAGCAAAGCTATAGATAAAATCTTCCAAATTATAAGCACGCTTTGTAAAGTTATTATATTGCTTGGTTGGATTAAAATCTAATTTATATTCATCAGATAACCATGCTATAAATGGTACTTCATACATTGGTCTAGTCGCTTGATATTCATTATGACCAATAAAATCTATAGTATCAAATAACTCATCTCCATGATCAGAAAAGTAAAGGACAAAACTATTTGTGTTTTGCTGCTTAACTTTATCAATAACTGAATTAACTATATTATCATTATATCTAATCGCATTATCGTATTCATTAATTAATTTAAATGCTTTGTCATGCTTAAATTTTGTATTTAAGCTATTATCCTTAAAGTAACTATACGATTCAGGAAAACGACTAGAATAACGACCATGCGTACCAATTAGATGCAGGAATATTATTTTTTGCTTACTAGGCTTTTTTAATACTTTATCTAATATTGGTAAAAGCGCTTCATCATAAATAATGTCATCAGAATTATCCGTAGCGACAAAATATTTTTCCTTGGCTGCATTAGCAATAATTGACGAGATACGCTCATGCAAACCTACTGGTCTTTGATTAGAAATCCAATAGGTGTCATATCCTGCAGCATTTGCCAATTGCACAATAGACGTATTATTTTTTTTATTAGGTGCTTGCATATCAGAAAGTGTCAATATCTTATCCAAAGACATTACTGTGTGTACATGAGGAGAAATAACACTATCAAAAACAATTAGCTGGTCTCTAATTTTAGATAATTTAGGGTTGGTTGGTCGATTATAACCATACAATTGCATATGCCAATTTGAAGTCGCCTCTCCAATAATTACAACATGTGTTTGTGCTGTTGTGTCAATTTTGGTCACATTAACATAGTTAGAAACAGGCTTAGCTAAATCTGTTTTTAAATCTTTACGTAAACTAATAAACTCAGAATAACTTGCAATACTTGTTACGACAATGTTTTCAGCATCAAAACGCTTGTCTATAGCATAACTAGAAGCGACAACAGTACTAATAGCTAAAACACTTATATATTTAAATCGTCCAGAAATAATAGTTTTATTTAATAACAATTTAGCCAATATAGGTACAATTATTAAAAATAGAATGGCTAGACCAAATACAAATGCATCAAAATAATTTGATAAAAAATCAGAACTTTCAGTCGTGTCTGTTTCAAAAATTACAAAAAGTGCCGAAGCACTGATTTTTACACCATAATTGTGATAAAAACTAAGCTTTACAAATACTAAAAGCGACAATAGCGTTAAAAATATTAGACTTAAAAATTGTCTAATTTTATTACTACTAAATATAACTGTAATACTAAAAACAATAAGCGTCAAAAACCCAAACCCAATAACTTCTTTTATATAAATAAGACTTTCAGGTATTACAAAAAAACCTAATAAAATCAGTCCAAAGTAAGGGATGCTAATAATACTTGCTAACTTAAATAGCGATGTGATATTTTTAGTTATTTCATTTGCCATTAGTCTTTATCCATGTACTTTCCTTTTTTACTACCTGCGTAAATTTCGTATTTAACTAATCGCGAGTCTAGCATTGCATTCATTAAATGAATTTTTCTAGACGGTCGTAATCCAACATGTTTTAAGGCATCTAAATTTGAAGTAATAAACCAAGCATTGGTATTAGGATAATTTTGTTTTAAAGTATCTCCAATGTTTTTATAAAAACTTTCCATTTCTATATCTAAACGTTCTCCGTAAGGCGGATTAAATACCATATGCAGTTTAGCCTCTCCTCCCCTTTGGGTCTTAAAAAAGTCCTCGTGTTGTATGGTTATAAAATCTTCTAAATGTGCATTTGCAATGTTTTCTTTAGCTTTAGCTACTGCACTTGGAGACTTATCGTAACCAATTATTTTATGATGAAAATCTCTAGTTTTTTTAATTAACGATTCCTCTATTTTTTCAAATAAATCAACATCCCAATCGTTCCAACGCTCAAAAGCAAACTCTTTTCGCATTAAATTTGGTGGTATGTTACATGCAATCATTGCTGCTTCGGCTAAAATGGTACCACTACCACACATAGGATCTATTAAATCTGATTGTCCATCCCAACCTGACAACATAATAATTCCTGCTGCTAAAACTTCGTTAATTGGCGCAATGTTAGTTGCTAATTTGTAACCACGTTTGTGTAGGGAATCTCCAGAAGAATCTAACGAGATATTACATTGTTCTCTATCTATATGAACATTAATTTTTACATCCGGAAATTTTAAATCCACACTTGGACGCTCTCCTGTATCGTCTCTAAACCTATCTACAATAGCATCTTTAGTTTTTTGAGCAATATATAATGAGTGTGTAAAAACGGTCGAGTTTATTGTTGCATCTACTGCTAAAGTACCTGTAGGCTTTAAATAAGGCGTCCAGTCCATTTTGTAAACTTGATCGTATAAATCTTGCTCAGTTTTTATCCTAAAGCTATGTATTGGTTTTAATATTTTAGTGGCTGTACGTAAAGCTAAATTTGCTTTATACATAAACCCTTTGTCACCAGAAAAACTAACATTACGCACACCTATTTTAATGTTCTGTGCGCCAAGTTGTCTAAGCTCTTTTGATAGTAACTCTTCAAAGCCAAATAAAGTTTTGGCAACCATATTGAAATTTTCTTCCATTCTTTTCGTCTATTACCTTGCAAAAATACTCTATTTTTGTCGGAAATATAACCTTTATAAATAAATGGGTTAAGGATGGAGCAATTTGTTTGAGCTCCTCGCAGAGAGCGAGTTGCGAGAGCCTGTTAAACTGGAGCTTAAGCGGAAGTTTAAACCCCAAAAATAATATATGAATAAAAACGAAAATAAATGGTACGCATCTTGGTTTGATAGTCCATTTTACCACATACTTTACAAGGACAGAGATCATACTGAAGCTGAGGCTTTTATGTCCAATTTAACGGATTATTTGAATATTCCGGAACAAGGAAAAATTTTAGATTTGGCTTGCGGAAAAGGTCGTCATGCTGTGTATTTAAACTCGATTGGTTACAATGTTACAGGTGCAGATTTGTCTGAAAACAGTATCAATTACGCAAAACAATTTGAAAACGATAGCTTGCACTTTAACGTACATAATATGTGTCAGCCTTTTGGCGAAACTTTTGATGCTGTGTTTAACTTATTTACCAGTTTTGGATATTTTGAAAACGAATCAGATAATTTAGCAACGATAAAAGCGATTAAAGCTAATTTAAACGATTTTGGTTTTGGTGTTATTGACTTTATGAATACCGAATATATTATTGAAAACTTAGTGCCTGAGAATACTAAAACGGTTGAAGGGATTGACTTTTTACAAAAAAGACGTGTAGAAAATGGCTACATAATTAAAGACATAAGCTTTAGCTTTGAAGGTGAAGACTACCAATTTCAAGAACGTGTTAAAGCGTTTAGTCTAGCAGATTTTGAAGCTTTATTTGAGCAAGCTGGTGTTTATTTATTAGATGTTTTTGGAGATTATAAGCTTAGTAAGTTTCATAAAAAAACGTCCGAACGTTTAATCATGATTTTTAAATAATAAAGGACATGAAAAATTTTTTATTACCAATTATCGCTGTTGTTTTAGGCTTTTTAATTGTCCTAATTTTTAAACCAAAACATAACCGTAATCTTAAATTACTACTAGCGTTTAGTGGTTCTTTTTTATTATCTATAACTGTATTTCATTTTTTACCAGAAGTTTATAATAGTCAAGGCAAGCCTATTGGTTTGTTTATTATGATTGGTATTTTGTTGCAAATAATTTTAGAATTTTTCTCTAAAGGTGCAGAGCATGGTCATGTGCATATTAATAAAAACAGTGTAGAGTTTCCGTGGTTATTATTTATTAGTTTAAGTATCCATAGTGTTTTAGAAGGCATTCCAATAGAAGCTCATGAGCATTTAATTTACGGAATTATTATCCACAAATTGCCTGTTGCTATAATATTATCAACCTTTTTTTTAGCGTCTAATTTAAGTCGAAATAAAATTATTTTATTTTTATTATTGTTTGCTTTAATGACGCCTTTAGGTGTGTTTTTATCAACACAATTTCAGTTTTTTGAAAACTATTATTATGAAGTTTCTGCCTTAGTTATTGGTATATTTTTACATATTAGTACTACCATTTTATTTGAAAGTAGCGAAGGTCATAAATTTAATTTAGCCAAACTAAGTACCATTATTTTGGGTATTGTCATTGCTTATTTAATTTAATGTTTTAGTAATTTCTTGATTTAAGAATTTGAAATCATATCAAGAAAGATTTCATCCAATAATGTATTAAAATTATGTTTTCTAAAGAAGAATCCAGACAAATTAAAGAACTATTTTGGACCAGTTTTGGGAAGTCATTTCCTAGAAAATGGATTTTATATAATACTAAACTAAAAGGCTTAAGCTTAAAGTTTTATTTTGATAATAAAAAAGCCTTGATAGCGCTTGACTTAGAAGACGACTTAGAAAACCGCATAAATTATTGGGAAAAACTAGTGGCTTTAAAGTCTATTTTAATGGACGATTACTTACCTGAGGCTATTTATGATGAAGAATTTTTATTAGATAATGGTAAAGAAATATCACGTATTTATGTGCCTTTAGGTCACAAAGTATCTATCCATAATAAAAACACATGGCAGGAAGTTATGGTGTTTTTTAATACACATATGTCGCTTCTAGAAGCTTTTTTTGAAGAATATAAGGATGTTATTGAAGGTTAGTCCACCTTGTTAATTGTACTTTCTAAAGGTTTTTTATAAAATATATGAACCCAAATAGCTCTAGACATTTTATAATTTAAGGTGCTTAATAATAACGTGATTAATACTATTATTAAAAAGACTTTTAATGGCGAAAAATCTATTAGGTGCCAGAATACTACTAAACTGATAATCATTTGTCCTACAGCAAGTGCGTAACTAACAAACATAGCTCCAAAGAAAAAACCTGGTTCTTTTTCAAATTTAAAATCACATACTTCACACCTAGTTTTCATTTCAGGAATTTTAAAAAACAATATATTACCACGAGTGCTAAACATTTTTCCTTTTTTACAATTAGGACATTTACATTGTATTACATTTAAAACGGTATTCATAAAACTTACATATTTATAGCACAAAATTAAGTATATGTTATATATTTAAACCTATAATAAAAACGCTATTTTTTGTACTTTTAAGACATTTTATATGAAAATTCCTGTTTTAAAAATAAATCAGTTTCAGAAAATCAAGACTTTTAATGACCTGTATGTTAATGATTTTTTAAATCACATACAGATAAACAAAGACTTGATAACAAAACCACATAGTCATAATTTTTATTTGTGTGTCTTATTTACCAAAGGAACAGGAACGCATGAAATTGATTTTAATAGTTGTAGTATTTCACCTGGTAAGGTGTTTTTTTTAAAACCAGGTCAAACGCACGCTTGGAAGTTTGACACTAATCCGGAAGGTTATATCTTTTTTCATACACAGGATTTTTATGATCTTAATTTTTTAAGTCATGCATTGGAAAATTTTCCATTTTATTACTCCTATCAAAATCCACCAACACTAAAATTAGACGCAATGCAAACTTTGGATTTAAACACTAAATTTGAGGTATTGTACAATGAGTATTCTAACAATAATCTGTTAAAAGAATTAAAACTAATTACTATAATTAGTAGTATTTATATTGATTTAACTAGAGCATACACCGCAAATGTAAAACCTGAAAACTTAATAACATCTAGCTATTCCAAAATTTTAGAGCAGCTAGAAATCTTAATTAATCAAAATTTTTACACGCAAAAACTACCTAATTTTTATGCTAATAAACTAAACATAACAACTAAACATCTTAACCGAGTAGTCAAGCAAACCTTAAATAAAACCACTAGTCAATTAATTTCTGAGAGGATATTATTGGAAGCCAAACGACTAATTGCACACTCTAAAAGTAACTTAACTGAAATAGCAGATACTTTAGAATTTTCTGATTACGCTTATTTTTCTAAATTTTTTAAGTCTAAAACTGGCATAACACCTATGGCTTTTAAAAAGCAATACTAAGTTAAATTACATGTTTTAAACATCACAAGTTTAAATGACGTAAAATAACACCATAAAAAAGTGGCAGATAGCTCCTGCTAACACAAACAGATGCCATATTACATGATTATAAGGTATTTTTTCGATAGCATAAAAAACAATTCCTACGGTATAAGATAATCCTCCAGCCATAAGTAAAACAATACCATTAGCATCCATTAAACTAGATAGTGTTGAAAAATCAAAAACCACTAACCAACCCATTACTAAGTACAGTAAAGTTGAAAAAGTATTAAAGCGTCCAGTAAAAAACAATTTTAATACCACTCCAAAAGCAGCGATTCCCCAAACAATATAAAACAGCATCCAACCTAAACTTTGCTCTAAAGTAATTAGTAAAACAGGTGTGTAAGTTCCTGCTATTAGTAAGTAAATACTAACATGATCTACAATTCTAAAATAGTGTTTCTTTTTTTCGTCAGTAATAATATGATATAACGTTGATGCTGTAAATAAGATTATTATGGATAGTCCATAAACCACGACACTAAATAAACTAAATTCGGTTTTCTTGGTTTCAAAAACAATTAATAATACTAAAGCTACAATCCCAAAAACAGCACCAATACCATGTGTCAGTGCGTTTAGCTTTTCTTCAAAAGGAGTTTGTTTTCGCATTTTATAAATTTTATTCTGTTTTTGACCATTTATTATTCAACTTAAAATATTCAAAATCTAAAGGTGATTTTACTAATTTTAATTGACCATTTTGCCAAGCGCGTATTAATATATCTTCAATTAAATAATCCTCTTCTACATTTTCTGGGTCATACTCGCGTTTTAATGAGATATTAAATAAATAAGCAGTACTATTAAACCAAAAAGCTCTCCAACCGCTACGTAATTCTTTAATTAAATCAAAAGTCGTTTTACCAGTTTGTCTATGTATTAGTTTTACTAAAATTTGACCTTCTGTTCGAGTTAATTTTTTAAGCTCTTCAGAAAACTCTTCTTCAATATATTTTTGAACTTTTTTAGCATACTTTTTCTTATCACGTTTTCTATCTAAAGACTGCAATCTTGTATTTAAAGCATTTAACCTATCTGCTGCTAACTTAGCGTAAGGATAGACTTTTAAAGTTTTGCGACCTAAAATAAGGTAACGTCTTCTGTCTTCTTTAGATTTAAATGAAAGCTTATCCAAAATCATTACTTCATCTAAATAAATAGATTTTTGGGGTATTGAATCGCCTTCTATTATAATATACTCAACTTCAGTTGAGTCTTGCTCTATAATAATATCTTCTTGTCCAACAAGAAAAGTAGGTATGCATAATAATATAAAAAGGATGTATTTCATAAATAAATAACTACTAAAACTATTCCAAAACGGAAACTTATACTGTAAAATTAAGAATTAACGTATTGCTAACTATTAAATAAGTGTGAATATTGTTATTTTAGACAAAAATTAAATTAAATGGCAACAAAAAGCATACTAAACAAAAAGTCTATGGACTTTTTAGAAACATATTTAAACAATGCATCACCAACTGGCTACGAATGGGATGGTCAAAAAATATGGATGAATTACCTAAAACCTTATGTAGACACGTTTTTTACAGACACCTACGGAACTGCTGTTGGAGTTATAAATCCTGATGCAAAATTTAAAGTGGTAATTGAAGGTCATGCTGACGAAATCTCTTGGTATGTTAACTATATTTCTGATAATGGATTAATTTATGTAGTAAGAAATGGTGGTAGTGATCATCAAATCGCACCTAGTAAAATTGTTAATATTCATACTAAAAATGGTATTGTAAAAGGTGTTTTTGGATGGCCTGCAATACATACACGTAATAAAGCTAAGGAAGAAGCTCCAAAACCAAACAACATTACAATAGACGTTGGTGCAAAAGATAAAGAGGAGGGAGAAAAAATGGGCGTGCATGTTGGCTGTGTTATTACTTATCCAGATGAGTTTCATATTTTAAATGGAGACAAATTTGTTTGTCGTGCCTTAGATAACCGTATGGGTGGTTTTATGATTGCTGAAGTTGCGCGTTTACTTAAAGAAAACAAGAAAACGTTACCATTTGGACTTTACATTACTAACTCTGTTCAAGAAGAAATTGGTTTACGTGGTGCACAAATGATTACAGAAACTATCAAGCCAAACGTAGCAATAGTAACAGATGTAACACATGATACTACAACACCAATGATTGACATGAAAGTACAAGGTCATGTAGAAATTGGTAAAGGTCCTGTTGTTGCTTACGCACCTGCTGTACAACAAAAATTACGTGATTTAATTACAGACACTGCAGATGATAATAAAATACCATTCCAACGTGCTGCTTTAAGTAGAGCTACTGGAACTGATACTGATGCGTTTGCATATAGTAATGGTGGTGTTGCGTCTGCATTAATATCGTTACCATTACGCTACATGTATACTACTGTAGAAATGGTACATCAAGATGATGTAGAAAACGTAATTAAATTAATTTATGAAACATTACTTAAAATTGAAGATGGCGAAACATTTTCTTATTTTAAATAATAGCTTAGTCAAACTTGGCTAATAAGCAACTAATAATTAAGCCTCTTTATTAAAAGAGGCTTTTTTAATCGTATAAAGTATGGATGAGTTAATAGATATAGTCACTAAAAATGGTAAACCCACAGGACAATCTGCTTTAAAAAGTGAGATTCATAACAAAGGGCTTTACCACAATACAGCACACATTTGGTTTTATACTAACCAAGGTCAAATACTATTAGCGCAACGTGCTGCGTCAAAAGCAATCTATCCCTTACTTTGGGATGTATCTGTTGCTGGCCACATTGATGCAGGAGAATCTATTGAGAAAGGTGCCATTAGAGAAATTAAGGAAGAAATTGGATTACTAATAAACTCTTGTGATTTACAAAAAATTGGTGTTTTTGAGTGCTTTCAAAATTACCCTAACGGAATGAAAGATTACGAGTTTCATCATACATATATAACCCCTTTAACAGTGCCAATATCTAAACTAAAACCGCAGTTAGAAGAAGTTGAAGCACTTAAGCTAGTCACTATTTCTCAGTTTAAATCACTTCTAGAAAATAGTAACGCAAATGGTCATTTTGTTGCAAGCAATAAAGATTATTATGTACTCGTGCTAAATCAAATTTCTGAAAAAATATTATAATTTAGACCTATGCAATTACTATTAATGGCTTTAGCGCCAATTGTTATTATCATATTTTACATTTATCTTAAAGATAAATACGAGAAAGAACCTAAACGCTTATTAATAATTTCGTTTTTATTAGGTGCTATTGTTAGCATCATTATTACTACACTACTCTATTCTGTTTTTAACATACTTGTGCCATTAGAAGACAAACTAAGTGTTTGGGAACAGTTTAAACAAGCCTTTTTTGTGGTTGGTTTTTCTGAAGAATTAAGTAAGTTTTTAATCGTTTTACTTTTTGCGCAACGCCATAAAGAGTTTAATGAACCCTTTGACGGTATTGTATACGCAGTGATGGTGTCCATGGGATTTGCAGCAACCGAAAACATCATGTACGTCATGCAAAGTGGACCAGCAACAGCAATTGCCAGAGCTTTTACTGCTGTGCCTGCTCACGCTACTTTTGGTATTTTAATGGGTTATTTTATGGGTAAAGCAAAATTTGCACCTAACAAACTATACTTAAACTTATTAGGCTTATTTTTTGCTATTGTATTTCATGGTGCCTACGACTTTTTCTTATTTATAGACTTTGTACCTGGTATTTGGGTTGGTGCTTTTGTATCGCTAGCAATTGGGATTTTTCTTTCTAAAAAAGCTATTAAATACCATCAAAATAGCTCTGTATTTAAAACTTAAACCCAATTTTTTATTTTTAAAGTTTAAATTTTACTAAAACGTTATAGTTACTTATCTTTATGGTTCATAATTTTAGACAAAATGAGCCAAAAATTTAATGTAAAAACAAATGGTCTTAATCAATTTGAAATAGACTCTGATGTTATAAAAAGCATTGATTCTGTTGAAGTTAAACAGAATACATTTCATCTTTTAGACAACAACAAACCTTTTAAAGTCAAAATCACAGACAGCGATTTTCTAAAAAAAGCGTACACCGTAAAAGTTAACAACAACCTATATACAGTCCAAATAGAAGACCAGTTAGATGCTTTAATAAAAGCAATGGGATTTGAAGTTGGTGCTTCCAAAGTTATTGATAACATAAAAGCGCCAATGCCAGGACTAATATTGGATATTATGGTTAAACCAGGAGACAAAGTTACTGTAGATACACCATTACTTATCCTTGAAGCCATGAAAATGGAAAACAGCATTGTATCACCTAGAGATGGTGTCATAAAATCTGTTACGGGAACAAAAGGAAGTACTGTGGATAAAGGTGAATTGTTAATTGAATTTGAATAACATGAAAAAAATACTAGTCGCCAATCGTGGCGAAATCGCAATAAGAGTCATGAGTACAGCCCAAAAAATGGGAATTAAAACCGTAGCAGTCTACTCTACTGCAGATCGTAATGCGCCTCACGTAAAATTTGCTGACGAGGCTGTTTTAATCGGAGAAGCACCATCTAATCAATCGTATTTATTAGGCGATAAAATTATAGAAGTTGCCAAAAGTTTAAACGTGGATGGTATACATCCAGGTTATGGATTTTTAAGTGAAAATGCTGACTTTGCAGAGCTTTGCGAAAAAAACAACATTACTTTTATTGGCCCAAAATCGCATGCTATTAGAGTCATGGGTAGTAAACTTGCAGCTAAAGACGCTGTTAAAGGTTACGATATACCAATGGTGCCTGGAACGGATCAAGCGATTACAGACATTCCTGAAGCTAAAAAAATAGCCAAAACTATTGGTTTTCCTATTCTAATAAAAGCGTCTGCTGGAGGTGGCGGAAAAGGAATGCGTGTTGTGGAAAAAGAAGACGAATTTGAATCTCAAATGAATCGCGCTATCAGTGAAGCTGTTAATGCTTTTGGTGATGGTTCTGTTTTTATTGAAAAATATGTAGGATCTCCTCGTCATATCGAAATTCAAGTCATGGCAGATACGCATGGTAATGTAATTCATCTTTTTGAGCGCGAATGTAGTATACAACGTCGTCACCAAAAAGTAGTCGAAGAAGCACCAAGTGTAGTTTTAACGCCAGAATTAAGAGAAGAAATGGGACAAGCTGCTATTAAAGTAGCAAAAGCATGTGATTATGTTGGTGCTGGAACAGTCGAGTTTTTATTAGATGAAAACAAGAATTTCTATTTCCTTGAAATGAATACAAGACTTCAAGTAGAACATCCTGTATCAGAAATTATAGCAGGTGTTGATTTAGTAGAATTACAAATAAAAGTGGCTCGTGGCGAAGCTTTAGACATACAACAATCCGACTTAAAAATTAACGGTCACGCTTTAGAATTGCGTATTTATGCTGAAGATCCTTTAAACGATTTTTTACCTAGCGTTGGGCATTTAGACGTGTATAAACTTCCGGAAGGAAAAGGAATTAGAGTTGATAATGGTTTTGAACAAGGTATGGATATTCCTATCTATTACGACCCAATGTTGGCTAAGCTAATTACATACGGTAAAACACGTGAAGAAGCCATGCAATTGATGCGTCAAGCGATAGCGGATTACGATGTTAAAGGTATTGAAACTACGTTGCCTTTTGGGACGTTTGTATTTAATCACGACGCTTTTAAATCGGGTGATTTTGATACACATTTTGTTAAAAAGTACTATTCTCCAGAAGCTTTAAAACAAGATGCAGAACACGAAGCTAAATTAGCTGCTCTTTTTGCTGTAAAACAGTATCTAGAGGATCAAAAGCAATTAAGACTACCAACTAATTAGATAAATACATAACGTATAGCGTTTACAATTATACGTGATTAAAATAGAGATATGGAATCTAAAATAAAAACCTTAAACGAAAAACTTGAGCTATCCAAATTAGGAGGTGGTCAAGCAAGAATAGATAAACAACACCAAAAGAAAAAATTAACAGCCCGAGAACGTGTTACTTATTTAATGGACGAAGGTTCGTTTGAAGAAATTGGTGCATTAGTAACCCACAGAACGGTTGATTTTGGAATGCAAAACCAAAAATTTTATGGTGATGGTGTTATTACAGGATACGGAACAATAAACGGAAGATTAGTGTATGTTTTTGCACAAGATTTTACAGTATTTGGAGGTGCTTTGTCTGAAACACATGCCGAGAAAATTTGTAAAATTATGGACTTAGCACTTAAAGTTGGCGCACCTTTTATTGGCCTTAACGATTCTGGAGGTGCACGTATCCAAGAAGGTGTAAAATCCTTAGGTGGATATGCTGATATTTTTCATAGAAATGTAAAAGCATCTGGTGTCATTCCACAACTATCTGCAATTATGGGACCATGTGCTGGAGGTGCTGTTTACAGTCCTGCAATGACAGATTTTACTATGATGGTAGAAGACACCAGTTACATGTTTGTAACTGGTCCGAACGTTGTTAAAACAGTAACAAACGAGGAAGTGACTAGTGAAGAACTTGGTGGTGCAAGTACGCACTCAACTAAATCTGGTGTAGCCCATGTAACATCATCAAATGATATTGAATGTCTTGAAGATGTTAAACGTTTACTTAGTTATTTACCACAAAGTAACTTAGAAAAACCAAAAGATTTACCGTTTGAGTTAGGTGAAGAAATTAGAGACGAACTAAAAACAATTATTCCAACTAATGCCAATAAACCATATGACATGCATAATGTTATAAAAGGTATAATTGATGCAGATAGCTTTTTTGAAATCCATAAAAACTTTGCAGAAAATATTATCGTAGGATTTGCAAGAATTGGCGGAAAAGGCGTTGGTATTGTAGCCAACCAACCATTATTTTTAGCAGGTGTTTTAGATGTAAATAGTTCGCGTAAAGCAGCACGTTTTACACGCTTTTGTGATGCGTTTAATATTCCGTTATTAGTTTTAGTGGATGTTCCAGGTTTTTTACCAGGAACAGATCAAGAATGGAACGGAATTATTGTACATGGTGCAAAACTATTATACGCTTTAAGCGAAGCTACAGTACCTAAAGTAACTGTAATTACAAGAAAAGCCTATGGTGGTGCTTATGATGTAATGAACTCTAAACACATTGGAGCAGACTTAAATTACGCTTGGCCAAGTGCTGAGATTGCAGTTATGGGAGCTAAAGGTGCCAGAGAAATTATTTTTAGAAAAGAAATAAAAGAATCAGACAATCCTGAAGAAAAACTTTTAGAAAAAGAAGCCGAATATGCAGAGTTGTTTGCTAACCCTTATAAAGCTGCAGAACGTGGTTTTATAGATGAAGTTATTCTTCCTGAAAACACAAGACGTAAATTAATAAAAGCGTTTAAAATGCTGGAACACAAAGAAGAAGTATTACCAAACAGAAAACATGGTAATATTCCGTTATAGAACAAACAAAGTATAAAGTAAAAAAAAGAGCCTCAATTGAGGCTCTTTTTAGTTTCCCTAAAAAATTAGAGATTACTAGCTATTATTTATTCTATAATCACTTTTTGAGAAGATACTGTTGTACCATCGGTCATTCTTACTACATAAATCCCTGACGCTATTGTGCTAACATCTAAAGTATTTAATCCTGTTGTTAAGCTTCCCTTTTTGACTAAACCTCCTATCACATTGTACATTTGGTACTCATAATTACTATTAGCAGTGTTTAATTTAATATTTAAAAGACCTGCATTTACTGGATTTGGATACACTACAGGTGCAGCTTCATTAGATAATTGTACTTCTTCTACACCTAAGGTTTCATTAAAAATACTAATTTCCCAAAGTCCTCTTCCATATGTTCCAACTACCAATTTATCTTGTGTGTAGTTAATTTCTAAATCATTAATAACCACATTTGGCAACCCTTCGCCTAACTTAGACCAATCTTCCGTTCCTGTTTTAAAATACACGCCAATTTCGGTTCCTAAAAATAAAATTTCTTGACCTTGATTTTGTTTTAAAACCACTTGTTTTGCAACTATGTTTGGTAATCCTGCTGAAATATTAGTCCAAGTCGATCCACCATCGATAGACTTAAAAACCTTTGATCCATCTACATAACCATTTACTGTTGCATATAAAATATTAGTATTGTTTTGATTTAATGAAACAGAATTCATTTTAGCACTAGCTTCAGGTTGATTAACTGTGGTCCATGTACTTCCATCATTATTAGATTTTCTAGCTGAAGTTTCGCCAATAACAATTAAATTATTTCCAAAAGTTTCGATATACTCTATAGCTCCTGCTCCAGAGTTTAAGTTAGTCCAAGTGTCTCCTTTATTAGCCGATTTATAAACATCTGCAAAACCACCATATAATATTGAAGAATTTGTGGAGTGCATTTTTAGCGTCCAAACAAAAGGAGCTCCTGCTGTTGGTGTTGTTAAACTTGTTCCCCAAACATCTCCTAAAAAGCCATTATTTGCACTTGTTAACCCACCATTTTGTGACCCTAAATATCTAATTTGAGGATTTGTATAATCTACAGCTGTACAAGTACCATCTCCTGCACCTGCTGTTACCCATGTTGGTACACCTCCAACTAACTCTAAACTGTATCCATCATTATCTTGGTTTCCCATAATTATGTTATCTGATGTGGTTTGTGGTGTTATTGCTACTGAATATAGCTGCGTTACTATTACTCCGTTTGACTTATATTCTACCGTAGGTTTTTCATCTGCAATATTGCTATAGGTTACAAAATTTAAACCACCATCGTTTACATTCCAAAAAGAATAGCCATCATCTAAAGGTCCGATCTCATGTATGTCTGCATGTCCATAAGAACCTGCAGAACTATTATCAGACCATGAGTTGTTTAAAGTTACATACCAAGTATTACCTGAGTCATCAGAATTTATTCCATCCACTACTCCACTAATAATCAATCCATCTTTTACAGTTAAACATTGGTTATAAGAACCTTGCGTATTATATCCTACTGCTGGCACACCAATAGTAGTTAATACTGGTGAAGCTAAAGTGGTATTATAAGTAGAAATCTGTCCATTTTCGCTTTGTACATAAAATACACCTAATTGATCTGATGTAATAGCATGATGTTGACTATTGTTACCTTCTGGTATTAAAACACTCCATGTACTTCCATTATTTGAAGAGAAAAACAATCCTCCCCAACTATCCGAACACATAATATTATTACCATTTCTATGAAACTTACCTATTACAGCATCGTCATAATTATGACTATAAACATTGGTCCAAGTGATACCTCCATCTGTTGTTTTTTTAATGTGTTTATTAGTTCCAACAATTACTGTATTTGCATCAATAACTATTAAATTAGAGGTTGACTCTTGTTGGTCTAAACTAAATGTCAAATTTGTTGGTTGATAGGTTTCGCCAAAATCAGTTGATTTATAAATCCCAATTGATTTAATATGCTTAGCGTCATAATCTCCTGTAGAAATGTATATAGTTCCAGGATTATTAATATCTGTAGCACTACTTTTAACATCAGTAACACCAATACCTGCTAAATGATCTAATTTAGGCGACCATGATGTACCATTATCTGTAGATTTCCAAACACCACCAACTGGAGCACTTACAAACAATACGTTTTGATTTGGGTCTGTAGCGTGTTTATATCTTAAAAAATTAGTTAACCTTCCAAGCTGCGGATAATTAGGATAACCATTAGCATCTGGGACTTGTTGTGGTCCAATATTAGTCCAGGTTTGACCAGTATTTAAAGATCTGCTACTTTGATTAAATACATTTGTGTTGTTTTCTACTTTTCCATTGGCATCAATGATACCTGCATTATAATACCCTGAGAAAGCGTTAGGGAAATTACCGTCAATATCTACTCTATCTTTCCAAAAATAAGCCCAACGTTCAAATTGTTTATGCTTTTTAATTTCGGTTTTAGATGCATTTTTATTAAATGCTCCTAATTCCTCTCGGACTTGTTTAATAATTTGATAATAATTGCTCCCTTTTATATAAGGTGTGGATTTATAGACTATAGATTGAGCATAGGATACAATCGTGAAGACCAATAATAAAAACGTAATTGTTTTTTTCATGTTTTTCTATTTAATGGTTAAAACAACACAAATATGCTATATCCTTTATATAGTTGCGCTAAGAAAGACTACGCAATAACTACGCAGTTCTAGTTTAAACAAAAAAATCCCCAAAAGCAGCTGCTCTTGAGGATTCCTGACATAGTTAATTATTGCTATTATTTAACTATCAACTTATATGTAAATATTCCGTTTTGGTTATTGATTCTAACAAAATAAAATCCCGTTTGATACTGCGAAATATCAATATTATAATTTTCGATTAGGTTAAGATTCTTTTTAAAGAACATTAATTTCCCTAGAGCATTAAATACTCTAACATCTACTGTTTCATTTGAATTAGATACCAAATTAAACGTTTGTGATGCTGGATTAGGATACATTTTTATACCAGATGTTTCTGTTGGGCTTTCTGATATTCCTAATGTTGTAATATCATATCTAGGCGTGCGCCAAACACCACGACCATAGGTAGCTGTATATAATTTATTGTCAGCATAATTAATTTCTAACTCGCTAATTTTTACATTAGGTAGATTATTAATAAAAGGTTTCCATGAGTTACTTGTTGTATTATCAATGTAATACACACCATAATCCATACCTAAATATAATCCGTCGTTACCATTGTTATCCCATACTAATGCTAAAGCACTAAAATCTGGTAAATCAAATTTGTAGGAGGTCCATGTTGTACCTCCATCATTTGTAACATATACCTTTTCTGTACCTACCGTTGCTATTGCAACTTTATTAGGATTAGTTGGATGTATAGCTATAGAATTGATATAGTCTCCAGAGTAACTAGTTACTTCCGTCCAAGTACCTGATCCTGTTGTTGTTTTATAAAGCTTATTTAAGTAAGCAGCATACATTGTATTTGGTGTGGACTCTGAAATTTTAAGATGGTTTAATTTAGAAGTAAAAACCTGAGAAATAGCAATCCAATTTAAGCCACCATCTAAAGATTTATATACTTGATCGTAACCAGCATAAATAACGTTTACAGCAATTGGATCTTGCTCAAAAGGTGTAATCCAATTTCCTGTTTTATTATCCGGAATAGTGATTGCTGCTAATGTTTGACCACCATCAATAGATTTATTCAAGCTTCCATCTTGAGCTGTACCATAAATAATTTGACTGTTAGTTTTGTCTACAAAACCTTCCATACCATCTCCACCAATCCAATCTCTCCAAACACCTGTTGAAGTTAATGTAGCACTTCCATTATCTTGAGCACCTCCTGTAACTACCACAGGACTAGTTTGGCTAATTCCAAAAGCGTAAAATTGTCTAATCCCTAATCCCGCTGTTATATCTGTAAAATAGGTTGTACTTATTGGTCCTGCACTGTTTGTAGCTTTAAAAACACCTCCATCAGTTGTTGTATACAATGTACTTCCAACAAACGTCAGTAAATCGACATCTGCATGAGAATAACCTAAATTATTTGATTCCGTATCAGAAATATTCCAGTTAGTTGTTGGATTAAAGGTAACACCACCATCTAAAGATCGCCAAGTATTAACACCTGCAATATGCACTTCGTTAGCATTAGTATGACTTACTGCAATATCCATATCTCTTGGTGCTTGACCACTTGTTGCATCACTTAAATCTGTAGCCACAAGATTATAGCCAAAATAATTTTTACCAGAATGCTCTAATGTTGTAAACGTATTTCCGCTGTTAGAAGATTTATATAATGCCTTAAAATAAGCTCCTGACGTCCCACTTGCCTCTACCATATAAACAACAGATGGATCAGCATTTGTAACTGCAAGCATTTTTGCTCCTACACTAAATACATTAGGTGTTGCAGACTCAAAGCCATCACTAAACACCGTTCCTAAATTGGAAGTTTCCACCTTAATGTCATCTAATGTAACGCCTCCACCTCCTGCGTTTGTAACAGCTCCTTCAAAAGCAATATGGTAATCGGCAGAAGTATTTGGTAAACTTAAAGTAATATCAGACCATGCTTCTTGAGCGGTTGTGTAACTAGCTAACTCAATCCAAGAACTTGCTGAAGTTGTTTTGTAATACACTTTTAAAGCATCAACATCTCCAAAATAATCCGGTTGCGCATATGAGAATTTTAAAACTGGATTAGTTGCTGTCCCTAGGTTTAAAGCTGGTATCACTAATTTAGTCTTATTACCAGTAGCTCCAGATGTACCTTTTTCAAACAGTCCTAATCCAGAACCTGTTTTAGGCGTAATTAACGTGACACCAAAATGTTGCGAACCTTGATTTATGGATTTCCAATTTAAAGTCCCATTTACATACTCAGTGTCATAATTAGGTACGCCTGTTGGTGGTTCAACTTTGGTAAAAGTTACACCTCCATCTGTAGATTTAAATAAAAAGACTCCAGAAGCATAAATTGTATTAGAATCAAAGGGTTTAAACTCGAAATCATAACCTCTAGAATCTGCTTCAGGATGAATTAATGACCAAGAACTACCAGAGTTAGTAGACTTAAAAAGTCCACCATGCTCAATACTACAGTACATTTTTGAAGGTGTAGTTGGATCAATCAAAATTCGGTTTACTTCTCCACTGCCTATTGCACTAGCTACTAAATTCCAGGTTGCTCCAGCATCTGTAGATTTGAAGATTGTTCCGTTATCTGATCCCCAAAAATAAGTTGAAGGGTCTGATGGATGCATAGCTAAGGCATAAACCTTCATGTTAGAAAAATTATCGCATAAAGGCGTCCAATTGGTTCCTCCATCTATTGTTTTCCAAACACCTCCTGTTTCGGAACCTACAATAATATGGTTTTGATTACCTGTTTCAAAAGCTATAGAAGTAATTCTACCTGTTCCAGGATTCCAACCTGAAGTTGCATTCCAAGAATATGGTCCTAATTGCTCCCAGTTTCCGTTGTCAGAAGATGCACTTCTGCTGTTAATTGCTTTTTGATTAATATAATTATTATAACGCTCTAATTCATTATAATAAAATTTATTAGATCTTAAAACTCCATTTTGTTTAATAGATCTTAAAGCTTGATATTCCCAACGTTTATATTGTTTGTAACCAGTGCCTCTTCCTTTACCTTTATTTTCAAAATGGGCTTGAGCTGCTATCTGGATTTCTTGGACTGTATAAGTTCCTTTATTAATCATTTCACTATAATCAATAGATTGAGAAAACAATGATCCCGTTGATAATAGTAATAAAATTAGGTAGATTTTTTTCATTAGTATTTTAGAGTTATAATTTATATATCTACAAATAACTAAAGGCTAATTGCATTAATAAAATTATAAACTACGCATTAACTACGCACATCATAAAAAAACTAAAAATCAAGGTTTTACTAGGTTAAAGTGCACTAATTTTAGAATCCTTAAACGTGTCATTTAAGTAATCAATTAGCGTGAGTGTGCTGTCTAATTCCTCAATTTTTTTGGAAATACGATAGCGTTTGCTTTCTACAGCACGAGTAGAGGTATTAAAAAAAGCTGCGATTTCTTTATTTTTAAAACCTAAAAACAAATAATAACAGATGATGATTTCAGAATCATTTAAATTAGAATGCATCGCTTTTATTTGAGTAAAAAACTCGATATTAACATCATTAATTAGATCTAAATAATTTTCTTCTTTTGCTAAAAATGTTGACGATTGATGGTGTATGTTTTTATATAATGCTTTAGTTTTTTCTTTTTGTTCAGAAGAATTATCTATAGAAGAAATGGTTCTCAACTCTCTTTTAAGTTCAGTAATATAATCCTCCAAACCTCTAACCTTAACTTTCAGTTTTTCATGATTGGTTTGCATAAACTGATATTCGTCTTTGCGTTTAGTAAACTCGATAATCTTCAGTTTAATTTTCTTGTAGCGTAATACTATAAAAGTACCAAACACAATTATAGCACCAATAAGTATTTCAATCCATATTCTATTTGTATTTCTTTTTTTGGTAACCTCTAGCAATGCTTCGTCAGTATTAACCAACGCATTATTTAGTTCTAAACTTGCGTTAGATGCTTTTTGTAACAACTGGTCGTTAAATACACTTAAAGAATCTAAATAGTTATTTTTAGCAACGTCGTTACCCAATTGTCCATAATAGTCAGCATATAGTTTAAAATACTCTTTAACATCATAGCTATTCATTGATTGACGCATTTTAGTAGATGCATCAAGATAGAACGCTACGGAATCCATTGCTTTTTGTTTGAACTGAATGTGTGCAAAACAATTATTAATTGTTACTATATGTGATTTGTACAATGCACTTACTATTGTACTATTATTTTCTAAATTTTTAAGTAAATTAAAATAATAATGTGCTGTATTTAAATTATCTAAATGTGCGTAATTAGAGGTCAACATAAATAAGGCATACATGTAATAATATTGATCCTCTAAAATATTTTTATATTGCTGTAAATTAGACAATAATAAGGCGTTACTTTTGGCGTAATCACCTTGATCAAAAGGAATGTAAGCGTACATTTGACTTACTTCTGCTAAGCCATTTGCATTATTAGTTTTAGTATAAAATGATTTAGCATCTTCTAGATATTTAAATGCAGTAGAGTCCTTATTAATTAGATACGAATTATAAAAAAGCTCAACAGATACCATGCCTGCAATATCGTAATCCTTCTCTAATTTAGCATGTTTTAAAGCTAAAGCAAAATTTTGAAACTGCTTGATAGGTTCTTCATTTTTATCATTTAAAAGTCCCTTTAATTGATAATAATATGCTAACCGTCCTGTAATATTAGAAGTAATTGGATTAGGAATACTATCTAAAAACTGAGCTGATATTTTTGGGTCGACATCCAAATATGTTTGTGCAGAGTCTAATAAACTATAATAATTTTGCTGCTTTTTAGATTGACCAATTGCAAAACCACAAAATAGAAATAACGTTATAAATAAAGTAAAAAAAGAATTAATTCTGAACTGCTTAAAAATCATTAAAATCTAACTTTGATGTCGTGTTTCAAACAAATTTAAGTAAATTAATATTCATAAAAAATGGATTGATTACTTTAAAAGAAATATTTAAAATTTAAGTCTTGTAAAGATTATTTTTCACCTTAAATTATAATAAATTAACTAAATAATTATAGTAGTTATCAGACAAGTACTGCAAATGCTGATAAATATAAAAATGCTCAATATTAAAATTTAACACTTTAACTACTAGTTATTTATATACATTTGCTATATTATATTTACTGTGTTATTTTAAGATGAAAACAAAATTTTTTTTTCTTGCCTTAGTTACTTTGTTAGTAACCAATAGTTTTGCTCAAGATGAGTTGCCTTTACCTACAAGTGATGGCAGAATTGCATTACTGACTTCTTTGGTTGATAATAATCTTCAAAAAACATTAGAAAAAGAAATTAATTCTAATCCGTTATGGAAAACCTTAATTAATCAGAAAAAAATGGCAATTGGTTTAGTGGACTTAAGAGACACTAATAATGTAAAATTTGCACGACTTAATGGCAACCACATGATGTATGCTGCAAGTTTACCAAAAATCGCTGTTTTACTTGCTGCAATGGATGCTATTGATAAAAAAGAACTAATAGAGACTAAAGATATTAGAAAGGATATGCGACTAATGATTAGCAAATCCAACAATCAAGCAACAACCAGAATGATTGATCGCTTAGGATACGACAAGATTGAAGCGGTTATGAGAAGCCCAAAATATAAGTTTTATGACGAAAACTTTGGAGGTGGTCTATGGGTTGGAAAACGTTATGGTGGTGGCGGAAATACTAACAGAGAGCCTTTAAAAAACCTTAGTCATGCTGCTACAGTTACACAAGTATGCAGATATTATTACTTACTAGCCAATGGTAAATTAGTAAACAGAAAACGATCTAAACAAATGTTAGATATTATGGAAAACCCAGAGTTACACCATAAATTTGTAAACACTTTAGATAAAATTGCTCCTGAAGCTAGAATATTTAGAAAATCTGGCTCATGGAAAAATTACCATTCAGACTCTGTTTTAGTTTGGGGAAAAGACGACAATAGACGCTATATTTTAGTCGCTTTAATCGAAGATTCAGCTGGAGAGCAAATTATTAGAGACTTAATTAAACCTATTGAAAAAGTTTTAAGAACACAATAGTCTACCCTTAAATTAGATAAATTATTGCCTATATAAAACATAAAAAGCAATACCTTTATAGTGTTATTTGACAATAATTTTTGACCTATAAACACCATCTTGAAAATCAAACTTCCTATTAATAAAAAGCTTAAAACATTTATTTTAAAAGCATTTGATATTAAAGAAGAAGAGTTAAACAAAACGCTCCTACTTCAACTCAATATCTTTATTTTAATAACAACATTGTTGGTTATTAAGCCTACAATAAATTCGCTGTTTTTATCAGAGCTTACCTCTAACGCTTTACCTTTAGGTTACGTACTAACAGCGTTAATGGCTATAATTGGATCTTTTTTTTATACCAAAGCTCTAGAAAAATACACTTTAAATATCATAATTGATAGGACATTAATAGCCTCTATTACCTCATTAATAGCGTTTGGTATTTTACTGAAATTTAATGTCATTTCAGGCGTTTTCTTATACATTCCGTATGTATGGGTCGCTATTTACGGATTACTTACTGCGTCTCAATTTTGGTTATTGGCTAATGTGGTTTACAATGTTAGAGAAGCTAAACGAGTGTTTGGATTTATTGGTGCAGGTGCTATTGCTGGTGGTATTTTTGGAGGTTACCTTACTTCCTTTTTAACTAAAATTTTATACACAGAAGACTTACTTTTTATAGCTGCAATACTAGTTTCAATATGTGTACCATTATCTAGATATATTTGGAAAAATGAGGTTAAAAGTTTAAACGAGTTTCAGTTATCTATTAAAAATGAGACGAATTCTAAATCACCTTTTAAACTAATAAGACAATCCAAATTATTAAGCTTAATTGCATTAGTCATTGGGATGAGTGTTTTAATTGCCAAGTTAATTGATTATCAATATAGTGATTATGCCTCTAGATTTATAGCTACGGAAGACGAGTTAACGTCATTTTTTGGTTTTTGGTTTTCTACCTTAAGTGTTATTTCATTATTAATTCAACTGTTTTTAACCAAACGTATTGTTGGTACTTTTGGTGTTGGCAAATCCCTTTTATGGCTTCCTGCTGGTATTTTAATAGGCTCTATTTTACTACTTTTTATTCCGGAGTTATGGGTTATTGTATTTATAAAAGTAGTGGATGGTAGTTTAAAACAGTCTGTAAACAAAGCCTCTACAGAGTTGTTATCCATACCTATTCAAATGGATATTAAAAAGAAAACTAAAACTTTTACAGATGTTGTTGTGGACAGTATAGCTACAGGAATAGCAGGTTTTATTTTAATATTTTTTATTAACGGTTTAGATATTTCATCGACATCTATTAGTATTATTATTATCGTCTTGATTATTATATGGTTGGTTTTAATCTATTTTTTAAGACAGCAATATGTCATCGCATTTAAACAACTTTTAGATAACACTGAAGTCAAAAAAAGTAAAGTCCATAAAGAGGAACTTAAAGTCACCTCAATCATTGGTTCCGTTTTACGCGTTTTAAATACTGGTAAAGAAAACCAAATAATTAACATGCTTGAAAAAACACTTGAAGTTAAAGACGAACGTTTTTTTACTGCCATTAAAACACTATTAAACCACGACTCTCCTAAAGTAAAAGCCTTAGCTATTGATAATTTATATTTTTTGAAAACGGAAAATTTATCAACACAAATTGAAGCTATGATTTATGACGATAACCAGCAAGTTACAACGTCTGCCTTTAGATATCTTTTAAAAAATTATAAGCAAAATACAATCGTTTTATTTGAAAACCATATAAATAGTACAGACAATACCATTGCTAATGCAGCTTTAGTAGGCTTATCTTTGGAGTTAAGAAACAACCAACTATTACAAAATCGTTTTAACTTAGAACAAAAAATAGAATCTGCTTTAAATAAATATTTAGAACTTACTGATGCCAATTTAAAAAACAATACTATTAAATCTGTTTTAGAAAGTATTGGTAACGCAAAAATCAGCACCTACTACAATGTGCTTAAAACGCAACTACTTTCCAAAGATTTAGATGTTGTAAAGACCGCAATAATCAGTGCATCCAAAACTTTAGATCCTGAATTTATTGACCATATTATTTCGCATTTATCAATAAAAGAAACCAGACAAATTGCTGTAGACGCCTTGTTTTTTTATAACGATCCTGTTATAGACGTCCTATATCAAAAGGTTATAAAAGAAACAATAGATTTTGAAGATGCTGCTTATGTAATATTGGTTATTGAAAAGTTTAAATCACAAAAAGCCATTAACACATTAATGTTGCTAACTGGTGATACAGAACATACAGTTAAAATTGAGGCAATTGAAGCCTTAAAACGATTAAAATGGAAGTATCCACATCTAAAAATTAAAGATCGCTTTATAGTGGATAAAATTTTAGACGAATGTCAATTATATCAAAATACATTAGCTGTTATACACACTCAAATTGTGTTACAATATAAAATGAAATCGGTAACCATAGAGTCTAAAGATGAAAACGAAGCCAGAAACGGACTTATTCATTTGCTAGAACAACGATTGGATAGACAACTGCAACGTATTTTTAGATTTTTAGGCATTAAATATCCTCCAAATGATGTTGACCCTATCTTAAACACCATCATGCATGGTAAAGAAGAGCAGCGCATTCATGCAATCGAGTTTTTAGATAATATTCTAAACAGTCAGCTTAAAAAAGAATTAATTCCGGTTGCCGAATCAGTGTTACTAGATTCTAATCAAGAAGAAAAATTAAAAAAATTAAACCTTAAAGTTTTTAGCGAAATTGAATGCTATAACGAGCTTTTAAAACGAAAAGACGTAAAACTAAAATTTGCTGTTTTATATCTTATTGAAAAATCAAATAACACCAACTTTAAACCGCTATTAGAATTGGTGTTAATTAATGAAACTAATAAAAAAATTAGAACAAAAACCGAAAGTCTTTTAGGCCTTACTTCCTGATTAATTTATCAATATTTGCTGCTAAAGTCATGTGGTCTGTTGCCGAGTTTTTACGCAATACATTAGTCATTAATACAACCATATAAGTTGTGTTATCAGGATGCTCTACAATTGCTACAGAGTTCATAAAATTTTGAATATTACCCATATACTTTCCACAAACCTGTCCATTACTTCTATCACATTTATATAAACTTCCAGATTTAAAATAGACTGCTGCTTCCTTTAAAGCAGGTGCTTGTGCATATCTAATACGTCTGTCTGTCATGTACATCAAACGTTTCATCTCTAGACTAGACTGCTCATCAATAACATTACCTTGCTCTAATTGTACTAAAAATTTCATAACACCAAATGGCGTTCCAATACTTCCTCCTTTATCACCAACGTAAGTATTTGCTCCTCTAGTAAAAAAACTTCCTAAACGCCATTCGTCTGCAGTTATTCCAAGGTTTCGTAACGGTAAATTTACTACATCGTTACCAAGGTCTGTTAGCACCTTTTTTTCTGTGGTTTTAAAATAAGTTAAGGCATCTGCTTCAGTTAATTCTGGGTATTTTTCGCCAAAAGCTTGCATTAATAACACTTCGCGCCAAACAATACTTGCTGCTCCATTATTACTAACAGATAACATATGGTCAGCCCACTCAAATAAAGAAAACTCATCACTAGCTATAACCTGACGTTTTACTAATTTTTTAGTTTCAATGTTATAAATAGGTATAGTATGCTCATCTGTTAAACCCCAAACTCCTGCTTTAACTACTTTAGTTTTTAATAACGTGATACGCTTTTCAAAATTATCAGGATAAATTTTTGATAATTGATCAAATAAACCTAGTAATACCGCCAGCTTACCTACACTTCCTGGTTGGTAACCTGCTGTTTCATTACGATGCGCGTATTTAATATTATTTAAGTCTGTAATATCCATTACGGTTAACGAGTAGCTTTTATCTAATCCTCTAAATAAATTGCTAATCTCCTTTTGAAAAGCTTCATTATCTTTAAAAAAACAATGCAAACTATCTGCTGCTTTTTCTTTTAAATTTAATTTAATATCCAAATAGGATTTAAACGCACCTTCAGGTAAGGTTTGTTTCTCCACTATTTCGCCACTTTTAATTAATTCTAAACGTTTTAAACGCTTAATACCTGTGTACTCATATCCATCAATTGGATATAACGTTGCTGTTGTAAAAGCAGAACATATTAGTACTAAAACTAGAACAATTAATACTTTTTTCATTTATATTTTTTTTGAAAGCGCGATCGCTTTATTAGTGTTTACTGTTGGTGTAATGGATTGTAAATACGTAGAACTTAACGCTTTTTTATTTTCTACAAAAGGTCTAATTTGAAACAACCAGAGTTTGTCATCCTTAAAGCCTAATTCAACATCATATGCGCCTTGATAGTCTGCATCTGTAGCACTTGGCATAGTTTGTCTAATAGTTTTAGCTAGCGCTTTAATATCTGCCATATTTTGAGCGTTTAAAATAGGCTGCTCAAAGGTTGCAGACTGTTTAAGCGTACCACCTGTGGTTGGTAAACTATTGTAATAACGCTCTCGCGAAGGTGCTAAAAATTGATAACCACCAGCATCCTTTAGTAAATAGGTTTCAGACGATTGTCCATCTACAGCTCCACCTGCTCCTCTACTAAAAGCAATAGTTAAATCTTGATCGTTTCCAGACGTTAATCCTTTTGTTATTAGCACTCCAGAGTAATCAACATCCACACTAGGAATTACTAAAATTGATGGAAATACATTTTCTGGATTTAATAAATATTTTTGTCTCCATTTAAAACTACGTTCTGTGTAAGGTGATGCCCAAACATCTTTAATACCCTCTAATATTTTGGATTTATCAACCACATTAAATAGTGTTAGGTTTAATCCTGCTCCTGTAAACTCTTTTAAATCTTCCATATTAGTATCACTTCTTAAAAACACAGGAATGGCACCTAAATCTTGTCCTAAAACAGTTTTAAAATCATTTTCCATTTTGGTTATAAACTCTGTTTTTAAAGGCATTTTTTTAATAGCAGCACGTAATGTTTCTAATTGTCTTAACTGGTAGTGTTCAATTTCTTCTTCTGCAATACCTTTAGATTCCATAGCAATTGCTTCTTTAAACATTGCTTCTAAAAACTGCCAGTAAGTTTTACTTTGGTCTGGCATATCTTGATCCATATGATCTCTAAATATTCCAAACGGAATTACTAAACCTTCTACAACTTGCTCTGGAAACATTTTTTTTAATTGTCCTAAATTAGCTGCTTTTGGGCCACAAATTTTACCCGAATTACTAGCATCAACATTTCGCAGATTTAAAACGTTATGCTCATTTAAAATAATGGTTTCAACAGGGACTTCTATTTTTTCATCACGACGTTCTTTTTTAGCAAATAAAGCACGTTCTTCTTCAGACATGTCTTGTTCTACTTTAATAATTACATTGCCTTTATTAGATACTGCATAAAATACTTTTTGACCGCTAAAGGCAATTAAATCCTCTAGATTTTGATCAGATAAAGCGGTATTTGGTATGCCTAAATTACGTGCTAATAATTGTACATGAGACACCATATTACCTTCAGATACTGTTGCAATTCCGGCAACAGGTTTTAAATCTGCTGGTGGACGCTGGAAAATATATATTTTATTTGAAGACACCTCAATATCATCAGGAGATCCTGCTATTACTACTAACTCACCAAACGCATAACCTGGATTTAAACCACGTATTGTACTTTGGTTTGGAATACTTAATACTTTATTTGTCAATGCAGACTCGTTGGCTATAAAATCACCTAATTCTCCAACCGCTTTACCTAAATGCAAAGCAATGGATCCTCTAATTTTATCATCAATAAAACCGTATGCTAATGGCTCAAAAGCAGTATAGGTGTTTACGGTTTCTTGATAAGTAGCTTTAACCATTCCAGAACTCCATTCCACCAAACTTCTTCCGTTTTGTAAAACAGTGGTTAATTCGCCTAAAGTAGTATCGTTTGTTGTGTTGCCAGATAATGTTAGATTTAGCGCTTCCCACTCATGCTGTTCTATATAACCAGTTGCAGCAGTTGCCATACCTAAATAGCATATTTTATCCACTAATTGTGCTACGGTTTGTGGTTGCCAAAGAGGTGCATTTTTAAAAATTATCTCCTCTAATTTTAACGATATATCTAGTAATTGTAAACGTGCCAAAGGACGTTTTTCCTCTAAAACAGAAGTTTTTAAAAGCGTTAATACCTCTGCTGTATTTTGGATTAAATCCGAAGTATTACTTGTTTCATGCTGTACAGATACATAATCCTTAAATGCTTTACCAAAAGTAGTCTCTTTTAACAAGGTCGCCTTTTGCAATAAAGCAGTTAAATCTATGGGTTTAAAAAAGGTGGTCATTGTAACTATTAAATCGTCAATCATCTTGATTTGATTAACAGACAGTTTAGTTACATGTTTTGCCCTAAAAGCTTTCACTTTTTCAATATCGTTAATTTCTGGTTGTGCATGGATTTTTACACGTAAATCCATAAATGGTAAATAAGCATCAGATAGCACTTTGGATTGACTACGCATTAATTGCGCTAAATTATCGTCTCCATTATGCGGAATATCCTTTAAGGATTGTCTAACTAAAAAGAAATTTTGTTGTATAACATCGTCTTTTGATAACAGCCATTTGTAAAAATCAATTCCCCAAGCTTCTTCATCTTCCGACTGAATGGCACCTCTATAAAATTGACTTTTTCTGTTAATCCAACCATTGTCAACGCCTCTTAAATATTTATCTAATTGGTATTGTTTTAATCTTGAATAGCTAGTTGATGCATCCCAAAACGCTTCAGTTTTAGAAAATGACAAAATTTGACCTAAAAAAATATGATTACTTAAGGCTAATTTTTCGACTTCATCTTTATATCTAGCATGTTGATTTCCTGGTCCAACATTATCTGGACAAGGATCTTTGGGTTGCCTTACGCTACCATCAGTACAAAACCAACGAATATCCTTGTAAGGACCACGTAAATCGTTTTTATACTTAGTAATTTGCTCCTTTATTACATCCGAAGCAATTTGTTGCGCTGATAATTGATTAGAAATCATCACAAAAATCAGGCTAATGATTACACTATTTCTCATTGAAAATCAAAGGTTTGTTACAAGATACAACATACGAATATAACTATTTATTCAATATATAATTGTTTTGCAAAGTTGTTATAAAAGTTTGATAATTATCAAATTAATTGGGTCTATTTTAACACCTATTTCACACTAATAAAACCAATGATAATTCTTTTTTAAACTACTTTTGCAGCATGCAAAAAAATCCACCTGTTAAGTTAGAGTTTATATTACTAATGGCATCTTTAATGTCTATTGTTGCCTTAGCGATTGATGCTATTTTACCAGCAATGTCAGCAATAGGAATCACAGTTAATAGTTTAGACACTAGTAACAACCAATTACTAATCACCATGATTTTTCTAGGTTTAGGATTTGGACAACTATTATTTGGACCTTTATCGGATAGTTTTGGTAGAAAACCCATTGTTTATATTGGTTTTACTGTGTTTGCAATAGGAAGTATAGTTTGTGTTTTATCACATAGTTTAGAAATGATGGTTGTTGGTCGTATCATCCAAGGTGTTGGATTAGCAGCTCCAAGAACTATCGCTATTGCTGTTATTAGAGACATGTTTAAAGGAGATTATATGGCCAAAATAATGTCGTTTGTTACAACCTTCTTTATTCTGGTTCCTGTTATTGCACCTGTAATGGGTAAATTTATTTTAAACCATTACGATTGGACAGGAATCTTTTATGTTCAATTAATAATGGCTTTAGTTGTTGCTATTTGGTTTTGGAAACGTCAGCCTGAAACCTTAAAGCCTGAATATAAAATAAAGTTTACTAGACATGTTTTTATTGATGGTTTAAAAGAATTATTAAAATATAAAGAAACTATAGGATTTACCATTATTTCTGGTTTTATCTCTGGTGCATTTATTGTTTATTTAAGTGCTTCTCAGGTCATTTTTGAAAATCAATATGGTTTAATAGACGAGTTTCCATACATCTTTGCTGGATTGGCATGTGGTGTTGGTTTATCCACTTTTTTAAACGGAAGCTTTGTTATGCGTCTTGGTATGTGGCGTTTATCCTATTTAGCTATCATTGTTTTTAGCGTTAATGCGTTACTGTATGTCATATTATTTTGGAATGCTACAACTAATCCTGCATTACCAATTATATTAATATTTATGGCTATCCAATTTTTCACCATAGGCTTTATCTTTGGAAATCTACGAGCTATTGCTATGGAGCCAATTGGACATATTGCTGGTATTGGAGCTGCTATAACAGGATTTATATCTACAATAATGGCTGTACCAATTGCAAATTACATTGGTAGTTTTGTTGACACAACAGCGTTACCATTATTTATAGGGTTTACGGTTTTTGGTTTTATGTCTCTAATTTTATTTTTATTTATTAAAAGAACTAGAAAACGAAATATCATTTTATAACCATTACTATATTTTAATTGTTGAAAGTATATCTACTACCGAAGATATTATATACTCCACACCTATAGCTATTACTATAAAACCTATAATTCTAGACAGCGCATTAATCCCAGAAGCTCCCAAAAATTTAACGATTAAATGCGCACTTTTAAGAATGACGTAAATAGTAATGGCTGCTAAAAGCATAGCACCAACTATTGTTAATTTTTCGGAAGTTAAAGTAAACTCTTGATTATAAGTAATTAATAACGAAATTGTCCCAGGACCAGCTAACATAGGTATTGCTAATGGTGTTAAACTTATTCCATCTCTAGTATGTATATCTTCTTGTACCTTTTTACGTTTCATCCCTTTATGTTCTCTAAATTTTCCGGTCAACAACGCAAAGCCAGAGGATGTAATTATTAATCCTCCTGCTATTTTTAAAGCATTAAGACTAATTCCAAAAAAAGATAAGATATACTGACCTGCAAAAAACGAAAGCAATAAAATAACCAAAACATCTATTGCTGTCCAAAAGGCTGTAACAGAGCGTTCTTTTTTACTGTGCTCTCCTGTTAAGCCTACAAATACAGGAACGGTTCCTAAAGGATTCATAATTGAAAATAATGCTCCAAATACTGCTAAAAATAATTCCATTGTTTTTTCTGCAAATTCCGTTCTTTTTTGACGTTTAAAAGTTATCGTTAGATTAACTAATCTTAAATAAAACGTAAAACAAAAAAAGCACCCAAAACAGCTATAAAGCATTAACAAACAAGACATTATCAACTAAAAACCTTCACTTAACATAAAGTTTACATAGTAACATTAGCGTAAAGTTTTCTTAAAACTTCAATCATTTTTAGTTAATACTCTTTAAAACTCTTGACCTTAGTTTTGTTCAAAATTAACCACTTAAACAATCAAATACAATGAAATTAATTAAACAACATTTTTTTCAATTATGCATAATTACCAGTCTAGGATTTGGATTAGTAGGCTGTGAAGGAGAAAATGGATTAGACGGAACTAACGGTCAGGATGGTCAAGATTTTACACCTACTGATGAGCTTTTTAGTAACAAATCGGCTTTAGATCCTTTAGTAGATATTAGCGCTAACTTTAACAATGTAAAAGCTTACTCATTAATTAGCTCGACAGATTATTTACCAAATGGATTCCGTTTAGTTGGTGCACAAGATGGTGCAGGTTTATTAAAAGATGGTAACGAATATATTTATGTTGTCAATGCAGAAGACGATTATAGTGTCTCTAGAATTAGATTTGACGAAAACATGAGACCTATAAAAGGTGAATGGTTGTTAAACGCTGGAGTTGCTGATTTTGCAAGACAATGTTCTGGTACAATGTGGGAAGCTGCAATACATGGTGGCTCTCAAGATTTCTTTTTATCTGCTTCAGAAAGTATCGCATACGATGTTAAAGCAATAGATCCTTGGATAGAAACACCTACTCCAAATGCTGACTTTGGTTTGGACGCTTTGGGTGAATTTTCTTGGGAAAACGCAGTACCATTACCTCAAAATTCATATGCAGGAAAAACAGTGATTATTGGTGGAGATGACGATTCTAGTGGCTCTGAAGGTCAAGTAATCATGTATTTATCAGAAAATGGAGATGCAGATTTAACTAACGGTAAAATATATGTATTACGTTTAAAAGAAGTATCTGATGGTGCCAATGGTATCCAAAATGTTGCAGCAAATACAGTTTATAATGAAGGAAGCTTAGATTTTGGAGCCACCTATAATGTTGAATTTGTTGAAATAGAAAATGGTGCAGCCATGACCAAAAACGAAATGGAAATAGCTTGTACTGGTGTTTTTGCTTCACAGTTTATGCGTGTTGAAGATGTTGACTACCAAAAAGGAAGTGAAGAAAACGCTAGAAACGTTTATTTTGCAGTTACAGGAAGAGGTCCTGGAGCAGGAACTTATAATGATTGGGGAACCATTTACAAATTAAACCTAGATGCCAACAACCCATTACAAGGTCAATTAACACAAATTGTAAGTGGTAACACAGACACAAACAACCAAGATGGTAACTTATCTAGCTTACAAAGTCCAGATAATATTTGTGTAACAGAAAACTATGTGTACATTCAAGAAGATCCTAACTCTTTTGATAGAGGTCATGCAGCTAGAATCTACCAAACAGACTTAAACGGAAATAATCCAACAGACGTATTAGATTTAAAAATTGAAAGCAACTTATCTCCTACTGGAAGCTCTTCTTTATCTGGAGAGTTTGGTGCTTTAATTGACATTTCTGACAAAGTTGGTGTGCCAGACACATTTATTCTAAACTTACAGCCACACTACTGGAAAAGTGACGATTTTATATCTACAAACTTACCACACAACCAAGGTGGACAAATCGTATTACTACAAGGATTACCTAGATAAAACGACATCTTTTATTATTAATAATGAATCTCCATTGTACAATGGAGATTCATTTTGTTTATTACAATCTTAACATGAAATCATACCATTCATTTTTAATTACAATAGTATTATTAGTAACATTATCAGCTTGCAAATCGGATAAAACCGAAACCATAGACGTCATAAATTGGGACATTGCACAAAAGTACTATATAAACAATATAGACCTTGCTTCTAAATACTTAGATAGTTTAAAAACCGAAGGTCTTACTGGTAAAAGCACCAAACACTATTTTACATTAGCACGAGAGGCTTTTAAAAAAGCAGAGCCTTATGCCTCATATTTAAACCCTGAAGTAGGACACAGAGCTAATGGTCCTGCACTTCCTGTGTATAAAGAAGATACTGGCAAAATATTAAAACCTATTGGTCTTCAAAAAATAGAAGAAAGTATTTATGAGCAAGAGACGTCTGTCACAGATTTTAATCAAGAAATCTATGTTACACAAGGGTTGTTTGCTATATTAAAAGCAAATATGGAAAACAGAGCGTTAACACCACAACGGTTTTTTATAGCTACACACCAACAGCTTTTGCGCATTGTAAGTTTGGGTATGTCAGGATTTGATACTCCTGTTAGTCATTTAGGTATAAAAGAAAGTGCTGTTTCATTAAAAAGTCTTCAAAACGTATATAATAACACCTTAAAATCTTCTATTATAAACAAAGACAAATCCTTAGATGATGCGTTTAACAACTCGATTTTAAAAGCAATAAATTACATTAATCAACATCAGGATTTTGATGCTTTTGATAGGTTTACGTTTACCAGAGATTACTTAAATCCAATCACGCGTCAATGGGTTTCTATCAGGAAAACAGCTAACATTTGGGAACCTACTAATACAGAAGCTTTTAATTTTGATGCACCTACTTTTTTTGAAAGTAACAGTTTCAACTTAAACTATTTTACACCAACTACTAACCGTAACCCAAGAGACAAACAAATAGCTTTGGGCGAAAAATTGTTTTTTGACACACAACTTTCTGCTAACAACAGTATGGCTTGCGTTACCTGTCATAGTCCTGCTTTAGGGTATGCAGATGCTATGACTGTTAACTTAGATAATAACGGTAAGCCATTACAGCGCAACACACCAACTTTAATAAATAGTGCCTTTCAAAAAAGCTTTTTTTGGGATGGTAAATCAGAAACGATGATTGAACAAATTTCATCTGTGTTTTTAAATGATAAAGAATTTAATACTAACGTTCACACCTTTTCTGAAGCTATTTTACAAGATTCAACTTACGTTACATTATTTAAAGAAGCCTATGGACAAGTTCCAAAAAATAATACCAATGTTATTAAAGCATTGTCTGCTTATATTTCTACTTTAAACGGTTTTGACTCTAAATTTGATAAAAATATTAGAGGAGAACTTAATAATTTTACAGATGAAGAAACCTTAGGTTATAACCTATTTATGGGAAAAGCCTTATGTGCCACATGCCATTTTATGCCTTTAACTAGCGGAACTGTACCGCCTTTTTTTACTGAAACAGAAAAAGAAGTTATTGGTGTTCCAAAAACAGCCCAAAATAAAAAACTAGATGACGATTCTGGTTTTTATTATAAATATAAAGAAGCCTTACATAAAGGTATGTTTAAAACGCCAACGGTTAGAAACGTAGCTATAACAGGTCCATATATGCATAATGGCATCTATACAACTTTAGAGGAAGTCCTTAATTTTTACAACCTTGGTGGAGGTGGTGGATTAGGTTTTGATTTGGACCATCAAACGCTTCCTTTTGACAATTTAAACCTTACAGAAACCGAGCAGCAAGCCATTATAGCTTATCTAAAAACCTTAACTGATGTACCTGACACGTATTAAAACGCACCAGAATCTACATCTTTAATAAAACTAATTAACCCTTTAAAAAACACCTTTTGATCATCAAATTGAGATAAATGACTGCCATTTGGGCAAAGCAAAAAACGTCCATTTTGGACTTCGGTACTAATCCATTTCATGTGTTCTGGATCCATAGTATCATGCGTTGCTCCAATGGTAAGGGTTGGTGTTTTTATTTCTTTTAAACGGTCTTTTACATCCCAATTTTTAAGCGTAGCATTACCTTTAATACCAAACTCACTTGGTCCTTGCATTGTTACATACACATCAGGATTTAAATGCTTAAAGCCTCTGTTAATTGGTTCTGGCCAATCTTTGACTGGCATTCTAATAACATGCTTGGTGTAATAATTTTCGACAATTAAATCTAAATATCTTTGGTTTGTATAATCTTCTTTATCCTCATAGCTCATAATTTCTTTTAAAACTTCAGGATCTAATTTTGGTGCTAACACCTGGTCCGAATATTTTTGATAGTCAGGTATTGAAGCTACCATGTTAGATATAATTAATCCTTTTAAATTATCTTGATATTTTAAGGCATATTGCATACCCAAAATTCCTCCCCAAGATTGACCATACAAGTAAAAATTATCTTTATTTAAACCTAAAGCAATTCTGACCTGTTCCACCTCTTCTACAAATCTATCTAAATCCCATAAACTTAAATCTTTGGGTTGATCGCTGTAATACGATCCTAATTGATCGTAGTAATAATACTCTATATTTTCTTGCGGAAAGTAACCATCAAAACATTCATAAATTTAATGTGTCATTCCTGGACCACCATGTAATAAAAGCACCTTCATTGTTGGGTTATTTCCAACGCGTTTAGTCCAAACCTTAAATTCGCCTTTAGGTGTTGTAATTGGTATCATTTTTATACCTCCTAAAAATTGATCTTCAGTATTGGGTTTTAAATAATTTTCTGCAGTATTAGTAGTCTCAACCTTTTTTGTTTCTTCTATCTTTTTACAATTAAAACATAATAAAGACAAGACACTTAAAATAAATAGTTTGGTTTTCATAAACTTGATAATTAGAAGACTAAGTTAATCAAATAAAATGTCTTTTTATCTTGCTAATTATTTTAACAAAATGATAGTAATAGTCCAATTTTAACCTATTAATTTTGCATAAATTAGTAAGATGAAAAACGCCATTACAGAACGTATTTTAGATTTCATAAAAGGCTTTCCTCCTTTTGATGCTTTAAGTCATGAGCAATTGTTAGCTATTGCGTCTGAGATTGAGGTAATTTACATTGAAAAGGATAATTTTATTTTTAAACAAAATGAAGCTTTACAAGAAGTATTTTACGTGGTAAAGGCAGGTGCAATTGGTATTTTTAAAGATGATAAATTAGTTGATAAATGTGATGCTGGAGATATTTTTGGATTACGAGCATTAATACGTAAAGATCATTATTTATTGGATGCAAGAGCTATTGAGCAAAGTATTATTTATAGTATTCCTGCTAAGGTTATTGAAGATATTATAATAAATAACCCAAAAGCCAATCAGTTTTTAATTGCCAGTTTTGCTACTAATACACGTAATCCTTATAGTGATGAAGACAAGGGTACATTATTTGCTAACATTGGTGTTTTAAAACCTGAAGCCTCTAGTTTTACCGAAATGCAATCGGCAAAGTTTTCTAAAAACCCTGTGGTATGCAATCCATTAATTAGCATACAAGAAGCTTCGCAAATAATGAGCACTAATAAAGTGGGATCTATTGTAATAACTAATAACAAACAGCCAATTGGTATTATTACAGACAAAGATTTGCGTAATAAAGTGGCTACTGGATTACACACCATAACAGACACTGTGGAAGCCATTATGTCTTCTCCAGTTATCACGTTTCCTGACAGTATATCTGTTGCCGAAGCACAAATTGCAATGCTTAAAAATGATATTTCACACCTATGTATTACCAAAGATGGGACACCATATTCTGAGTTAATTGGTATCCTATCAGAGCATGATATTATTGTAATTTATGGTAATAATCCTTCGGTTTTAATTAAAGAAATAAAACGAGCAAATTCTGCTGAGTCGTTAAAATATATTAGAGAAAAAGCGCAAGATTTATTAAAAGGGTATCTTAAACAAAGTATCCCAATTAGTTTTATAACCAAAATAATTTCTGCAATAAATAATTCTATTACATCGCGTATTTTAGAGTTAACTATTGCAGAGTTTAACCAAGAACCACCTGTATCTTTTGCTTGGTTAGCTATTGGAAGTCAAGGAAGGAAAGAGCAACTATTATATACAGATCAAGACAATGCTTTAGTGTATGAAGACAGTACAGAAGACTATAAAACAAAAGCTTACTTTTTAAAATTAGCAACTGCTGTAAATAAAAAACTAGCTATTGTTGGCTTTAAGTTTTGTCCTGATAACATGATGGCAAGTAACCCAAAATGGTGTTTAACCGTCTCTGATTGGAAATCTCAATTTACCAATTGGATTACCCACTCTGACGAAGATAAAATGATGTTATGCAACATTTTTTTTGATTATAACTTTGTTTATGGAAACCAAAGTCTAGTTAGTGGTATGTCTGACAATATTTTTAGAGCCATACATAGTCATGAAATCTTCTTAACTTTTATGGGTAGAAATGCTTTAAAAAAACCTGCACCTTTAAGCTTTTTTAGAAGCTTTTTAGTAGAGCATTCTGGAGAACATAAAGATCAATTTGATATTAAATCCAGAGCTATTATGCCACTTGTTGATGCTGCACGTGTTTTAATTTTGTCGCATGATATTAAGGATGTAAACAATACTATAGCACGCTACCAAAAACTGGTTGAAATCGAACCTCAGCACAAAGATTTGTTTGACTCGTGCATAAACGCATTTAGAGTATTACTACGCTTTAGAACAAAACAAGGATTGAAAAATAATGATTCTGGTCAGTTTATTGACGTAAAAAACCTTAGTAAAAATAACAAGTTAAAACTTAAAGGTTGCTTTAAACCTATTAAAGAAGTACAAGATTTATTAGCTGCACGATATAAAGTGTCGCAATTACCTTAAATTATAGTAGTAATAATTGTGTGATTAATTATCGCTTTCGGCCTTTAGGTTTTACCTCTTTAATTCTGACATAAATTAGCTTCATGCGACCTCTAGTGTCCTCACGACTATCTATTTCAAACGCTGGAATACTGTTAATTAAAGGTGTTAGTTTTTGAAAACCATAATTTCTAGAATCAAAATTAGGTTGCTTTTTTTGTAATAAACTTCCAACATCACCTAAAAATGCCCAACCATCATCATCTGCAACATCGTCAATAGTTGTAGCAATAAGCTTAATTTCTTTTTGTGTGATGGTGTCGTAATTATTTTTGGACTTAGAAGATTTGGTTGAGGGTTCTAATGTACTGTCTTCCGTTAGGTTTTTAAGTATTTCTATGTAAATAAACTTATCACAAGCGACTATAAAAGGGTTTGGCGTTTTCTTTTCTCCAATACCATAGACTTTCATTCCAGCTTCACGTAAACGCGTTGCAAGACGTGTAAAATCGCTATCACTAGATACTAAGCAAAAGCCATCTACTTTCTCTGAATATAAAATATCCATTGCATCAATAATCATAGCAGAATCTGTGGCATTTTTACCAGTAGTATAGCCATATTGTTGGATTGGAGTTATTGCATTTTCTAATAGTAAACTTTTCCATTTATTAAGATTTGGTTTGGTCCAATCTCCATAAATACGTTTAATTGTTGGATTACCATATTTAGCAATTTCTTCCATCATCTCCTTTACATATGCTGAGGGAATATTGTCTCCATCAATAAGTACTGCTAATTTTATATCCATAAGTGCTAAGTTGAAATTTATAACGTAGCTAAAGGTAATAGCTTTAAATTAAAAAACCACTCATTTTTGAGTGGTTTTAACAGTCTATAGATAAGCTATTATTTTCGTGTTGCTTTTTTAGCTAGTTTAGCAGCCTTTTTTTCTTTAGGCGATAAGGTCGCTTCCTTTTTTACATTTTTTTTTGCGTCTTGTGATTTAGCCATAATTATTGTTTTTAATAATGAATTACATATTAATTAAATGTAATGAAAAGTAGCATACAAATTAAAATTAAAACAATTAATTGAATTTTATTTTTGATTACAAGATTAATACAAAATAAAAAAGCCCTACAATAAATTTGCAAGGCTTTAATCGAGAATACATCATGACAATTAGCTAAAATTATTTCTGTAAACTCTAATCAATTTACTTGGTTAAAGCAAATCATAAAAAAGGCAATCACTAAGGATTGCCTAAAGTTTTTTCCCTTAGAAAAAACATTATTAATTAATTAGCATACAATTTTAAGACTTGTTAGCTTATGTATTTTACGGTTTCCCGTAAAGACTTGTTTTTTTTTAAATTAATCCTAAATCTTTTACGATTGCGACAAGATGTATGGCATTGTTAGCTTTAAATTGTATACGTAGTTTGTTTAGCTTTTTTTCGATAGTACTCAAGCTATTAGGCGAAATATTATCTATTTTTAGTTGTTCTCTAATTTGTTCTTGCGACAAACCATTAGATAGTAGTTTAATTAATAAAATGTCATAATCATCAATCTCTAAATTAGACTTTGGACTTAAAGCCTGTTGCACTTGAGGTGATAAATATTGACCATTTTGATATGTCGTTACAATAGCCTGATCAAGTTCTATCAAACCACGTCTACCTTTACAAACATAACCATCAATGTTATGTTTATTAACCAAGATTCTTACTTTTTGTAATCTATCTTCTACCGAATAAACAATGATTTTTAAATCAGGATTCTGTTGCTTTAAAGCAGCAACAAGCTCTTCTCCTGATTTATATTTCTGGTCTCTATGATCTGCAATAAACGATAAATCTGTAATTAACAACTCAAATGGTTGTTGGTCTAGAATTGCTTTAGATATTTTAAGATAAGCATCATCACAATATTGTACTTGTGTGACATTAGTTATGGATAAATTACTCAAAACAGATAAAACGCCTTGACTAATACTACCTAAATCATCTGATATAATTACTTTACTAAACATACTTTATAATATAATGTTTGCTTTAAACCCTTTATTAACTGTGGATGTAAAAGTAATTGTTCCATTAACAGATTGAATACGGTTTTCCACATTTTGCAAACCATTATTCTTTTTTAATAGTGTTCCTACACCATTATCGTTGTAATTAATAGTCACTTTTTTATTGTTTTGACTAAAAACTACGACTACAATATTAGCTTGACTATGTTTTTTCATATTGGTCATTAACTCCTGTAACACTCTGTAAAGTGCAGTCTTTTTAACATCTGACACCTTTTTCCAATCTACCTTTGCAATGTCCTTTGTAATCACATTAACCTGATTACTACTATAATTAGCTAATAAATCTGTAAGTAGGATTTCAAAATCTTGATTAACATTTATTGTGCTATTTTCTTTAGAAATATCTCTAGTTTTAATGTAAATTTTTTCCAGATCGTCTAAAAAGTCTTCATTTATAGTGGCTTTACTCTGTAATTTTGTCATTATTTGATAGACATCATTTGCTACCTCATCATGTACTTTTTTAGATATTCTAGTTTCTGTTGTATAAACCTCTTTTAATTTTTCTTTTTTATGTTTAGCTCTAAAAAAATAGAGTAAACCCAAAGCTAAAATCAATATTACAACTGCTAATAGTTGGTAGATTTGTTTTTGAGCTTTCTCTATTTGAGACTGTAATTGACTTTTACTAACGTTATATTTTAGTAAAGCAAACTTATTTTGACTCAGTTTTGTCGCTTTTAATAAGCTATCGTTTAAAAATGAATACTCCTTAAATACCGTATTATCTCCTAAGTTATACCTTGTTTTAACTGCATCTAATTTGTAGGACAAACTGTTTACCTTATTAGCAACGTCATAGGCTTTTATTGCAAAGGATAAAGCTTGGGCTGTATCCTTTTTACTTAAGTAATATTCGGATAAATTTTTATAACTTGGATATAACTCGGCTAAATTATCAACATTTTGACGTATGGTATAAGCTGTCCTAAAATCGTCAAATGCACCTTGATTATTTAATTTAAATTTTATAAACCCTAAATTATCAATAACTCTAGCCTTTTCTATTGAGTCTTCTACCCTATTAAATAAATTAGTTGCTTTTATTAATGTGCTCTGAGCGTTATTATATAATTTTTGATTTTTATAAATATTAGAAATGTTGTTATACAATACCAAACTATCTCTTGAAGTTGCAGTAATAGATAACGCTTTTAAATACGTCTCATTAGCTTTATCAAACATGTTTTTTTGATTATAGACTTGTCCCAAAAGGTTTAAAACTCCTGTTGTTAGTTTAGTATTATAATCATTAACTTTTAGACCATCTAATATCTTTAAAGCTTCAACAGCACTTACTTCACTATCATCATAAAAACCTACTTTGTAGTCTATTCTTGCTAAAAAATATAAATCATAAGCTATACCTAATTTGCTGTTTTTTTTCTTTTTAATTTCTAAATGCTCAATTAAATATTGATACGCCTTAGCTAGCGTTTCTTCAGAGGTTACTTTCTCTATAGCATTTGTGTAGTATGATAAGCTATCTGTTTGATGCTGTGAAAAAGCCTTATTACTAAAAAGACAAGTAACGCTTATATATATAAGAAGAAATAATTTTAGGTTGGTTTTCATACCTCTAAAATAGAAACTTATATTTAGTTATTTAAGTACTAAATTTACTTTTTAGTCACTAAAGTTAAATAGCCTATTTTACTTTTTATTTAGCTAAACCCAAGCCATTTGTAAAACATTAAAAAACAGCTTTATATAAAAATTAATCATTTTGGATTAAATATTTATGCAAAAAAAAACTGCTAATTAATTAGCAGTTTTTTTAATTTTTATAATATGTAGTTTATCTAAAACATACATTATGCAGTATGTAAAATCAATTTCAAACCAACGTACACCAAAATTAGCACGTCCACTATGCGAGTGGTGGTTATTATGGTATCCTTCTCCCATCATCAAAATATCTACAGGCAGTAAATTTTTAGACGTGTCACTAACTTTAAAGTTACGATAACCATAAATATGCGCAAACCAGTTTATAATAACTCCGTGGATTGGTGCCATAAAAAATGCGATAGGTAGTAATAACCATTGCCACCAAGCAGTTGCAAAGACACTAAAAAACACAATATAGGCTGCAGCCCATGATAATCTTGAAATTCTAGAACTTGCTATCTTATCAAATGCCTTCCATTGTGGTACATTTTTAGTAAACTTATCTGCTACTGCAATACGTTTTTTATTAATATCCTGATAAATATTTTTTGTGCGCCACATCATAGTAAATAAATTACTATCGTATTTAGGTGAGTGCGGATCTTTTTCAGTATCTGCATAAGCATGATGCATCCTATGCATTACTCCGTAACCATAGGCACTTAAATAATTTGATCCTTGAAAAACCCATGTTAATACAAAGCAAATACGCTCTGTCACTTTGGACATTGTAAAGGTTTGATGTGCTGCGTAACGATGTAAAAAGAAGGTCTGAAAGAACAAACCTGTATACCATAAAATTATGATAAATATTAAAATAGCCATAGACTTTACTTTATTTACAAAGGTCTACATACTATTATGCTCATACAATGAACCTAAGTTAAGAAATTCGCTTTCTAATCCTACTTAAAGCCTGAGGAGTAACACCAATGTAAGATGCTATATATTTTAACGGAATCTCCTTTATTAAGTTTGGTCGCTCTGTAAACAAATTTAAATAACGCTCTTCAGTAGTTTCATTTAAAAGCGATTGCTCACGTTTTGATTTAATTAAAAACAAACGTTCTGAGGATAAACGACCAATTACATTACCTGCAAAACTTTTTTCGTACACTTCCTGTAGATCGTCATAAGATATGCTCCACATGGTAATATCCGTTAACGCTTGTAACTTATATAATGAAGGTTTTCTGGTCAAAAAAGAATCGTAAGCACTTACAAACTCATTTTTAAAACAAAATCCAAAGGTCAAATCTATTTCTTTTTCTTCCTTCGGAATTAAAAAACGAGCGATACCTTTTTCTATAAACGAAATATAGTTTTCTGTATCGCCAACGTCTAGTATTGTGCTTTTCTTTTTAAAAGTTCTATTCTCTAATTTAGATGAAAACAATTGCCAATCTTGATCAGATATAACCACTGTTTTTTCTATATATTCTCTAATATTAATCATATTTGCATGTACACTGCAAATATCGCGAATTAATTTTATTATTCTACGCGCTGACCTGGTAATACTTGACCATTTTGAAATAAAATCATACCATCTATTTGACCGTCTTTATTTGCTTTAAACTCCACTTTAGCCTCCACAACTTTTAAATAAAACTGATTTACTTCTGAAGGATAAATTTCGAATTGTGATTGGTTAGTTGCTTGTAAAAATAAACGTCCATCGTTTGTTGAAATAGCAATAAAAAAATCTGGTGCTAATTGATATTTACCAACATACGTTTTTAGTATTTCTGGAGATATAACAACCTCTTCCAATACCACATCTAATGATTTTAAAACGTCTCTTGCATTGTCGTTTGCTGGATTTAATGCTAAAGACTTTTTGTAGTTAGTGATAGCTAATGTTTGTTCTCCTGATTTTAAATATGCTTCACCTAATGAGTCGTATGGGTTGGAAGCCTCCGGAAATTGTGCTACATTTAATTTAAATAATGCTAAAGCAATTTCATTTTGGTCTTCTTCTAAAAACTGATAACCTAAAGTGTTAAGCTGGTCTATATCAAAATTAAAAGTATCGGCTTGACTTACCTTAGCATCTTTATAAAACATGACAGCCTCAGCTATACTACTCTCTTTAATTTTTTTAGCCATTACCTTTGCTATTGATGGTTTGACAGGTTGTAATGGATATGTTGGTACCATTAATTTAATAGCAATAGCATCCACGTTTTCATTACTATTTGTCAAAACTATTACGCCTTTTTTATCCGCTTTATCAATAGCAGACATTGCACAATAACCACCTGTTGCACCATTATGCATTAAAAATTTACCGTTTTCAATATGCCAAGCTAATGCCATTTCTATACGCTGTTCTTCACTTTTAAAAGTAGACTGATGTGCTAATTGCATCGCTTTATCTAATGGTGTGTTTCCAGAAGCACAGTTTAAATTTGCTTGGATATATTTTACCATATCACTAGTAGTTGACCTTATTCCTCCTGCTCCAGCTAAGGTGATAATATCCCAATTATTAGTTTCTGATAATCCTGCATGTCCTTTTGCTAAGCGGTTTTTCATTTGCTGAGTTAATACTATTCTGGTATCATCCATTTGTAAGGGATTAGCAATATGTTGTATTACTAACTCTTCAAAAGTTTGACCACTTTGAAGCTCTAAAATGTGACCTAATAATCCCATTCCTAAATTTGAATACTCACTAATAGCACCAATATCTCTAGTTAGCTCGTAATTAGAAATAAAACTATATAATTGTTTATAGGTATAATCTGCAAACGGATTGTTTACGTCTTTTGGAGCCATATTATCTGGCATACGTGGTAAAGCAGACGTATGTGTTGCTAAATGTTGTAATGTAATCTCTTTGCCATTTTTTGTTGGCACTGTGACTGTTTCTGGTAAGTATTTTGAAATTGGGTCGTTTAAACTCATTTCGCCATTATTAACCTTTAATGCTAAAATGGTGGTCGTAAATGTTTTTGAAATAGATCCAATCTCAAACACTGAATTTTTATTTACAGGTGTTCCATCCTTAATTGCAGTATTACCAAAGCTATAATAGTCTATATTTTGACCATTAATATATCCAACTACGATACCAACATTAACTTGATTATTAACTCTTGATTGAATGTATGTTTTAACTTCATCTGGAATTTGAACGTCTTGTGATTTAGCTTGAAAGCTGATGATAAATACGATAAGAATTACTATTAGTTTTTTCATTTTGGTAATGGTTTTGATTTATGCTAATAATTAACTTGAATATAGGCTAACGGTTAATTTATCCTAAAAATAAGACGTTTTTAATCTGTTTTTGTTACAAAAAAGTGCTTTTTGATAAATTATGCAAACTAAATTATTGCTTTTTTAATAAAAAACGCAACCTAAAAAGGTTGCGTTTTTTGCATTAGGGATTGTAGTGGCATCCTTTTGTTTTTTTTGCAAAAGATATAACGGAAAGCCCGACACTTTGTAGCCTAAGCGGAAAAGTGTAATGCCCAAATAAATAATTATATATTACTATTTAAGTTTGCTTTGTCATGCTTTTTTACAATGATACTACAGTACATTATCCATGATTTCTTGCACACATTCTGGGTTTAATAATGTACTTGTATCTCCTAAATTTTCTGTCTCATTACTTGCTATTTTACGTAAAATACGACGCATAATTTTACCACTTCGTGTTTTAGGTAATCCATTGGTAAACTGTATTTTATCTAACTTAGCGATTGGTCCTATTTGCTCAGTAATTAACTGATTAATCTCTTTACGTAAATTGTCTTGATCTCTACTTTCTCCTGTTTCTTTAAGGGTTACGTAACCGTATAAAGCGTTTCCTTTAATATCGTGTGGAAAGCCAACAATTGCACTTTCTGATACAGCTGGATGCTCGTTAATAGCATCTTCTATTGGTGCTGTACCTAAGTTGTGACCAGATACGATAATGACATCATCCACACGTCCTGTGATACGGTAATACCCAACCTCATCACGTAATGCGCCATCTCCTGTAAAATATTTACCGTCGTAGGCAGAGAAATAAGTGTCTTTATAACGTTGGTGGTTTCCCCAAATGGTTCTTGCCATACTTGGCCAAGGGAATTTTATACACAAACGACCATCGACTTGATTGCCTTTAATTTCTTTTCCATGCTCGTCCATTAATGCTGGCTGAATACCGATAAATGGTAAGGTAGCATAGGTTGGTTTTGTTGGTGTTGCAAATGCGATTGGGGTAATCATTATCCCTCCAGTTTCGGTTTGCCACCAGGTATCTACAATTGGAGCTTTACGTTTACCAACGTTATCATCGTACCAATGCCAAGCTTCTTCGTTAATTGGCTCTCCAACTGTACCCAACACTTTTAGTGACGATAAATCGTGTTTTTCTAAATGCTCTACACCTTCTTTTGCTAAGGCACGTATTGCTGTTGGTGCTGTGTAAAACTGATTGACTTTATGTTTTTCGACAATTTCCCAAAAGCGTCCAAAATCCGGATAGCTTGGTACACCTTCAAACATTACGGTTGTTGCTCCATTACATAATGGTCCGTAAACAATGTAACTGTGTCCAGTAATCCAACCAATATCTGCTGTACACCAATACACGTCTTGCTCTCTATATTGAAATACATTTTTAAACGTATATGCCGAATATACCATATAACCTCCTGTGGTGTGCACCATACCTTTTGGTGTCCCTGTGGATCCTGATGTATATAAAATAAATAATGGATCTTCTGCATCCATTATTTCTGGTACGCAGTCATGATAGGCTTCGTCCAAAAGTGGTTGTAACCATTGGTCACGACCTTGTTGCATATTAATGTCTGAGTTAATACGTTTTGCAACTAAAACAGTATTTACACCAGGACAATCCTGAAGTGCTTCGTCCACAATACCTTTTAAATCTATTGTTTTTGCACCACGATAAGATCCATCACTTGTAATTACCATTTTACAATCACTATCATTTATTCTAGTTGCTAAGGCTGTTGCCGAAAATCCTGCAAATACAACAGAATGAATTGCGCCTATACGTGCACATGCTAATACAGAAACTGCCAATTCTGGAATCATTGGTAAGTAAATACAGACTCTGTCTCCTTTAGCAACTCCGTTTTCTTTTAATACGTTTGCAAATCTACAAACGCGATCGTGCAATTCTCTGTAGGTAATATGAAGCGCTTCTTCGTCTGGACTGTTAGGTTCAAAAATAATAGCTGTTTTATCACCTCTTGTATATAAATGTCTGTCTATACAGTTTTCGGTTATATTTAATTTTGCACCTTCAAACCATTTGACTTCAGGTTTATCAAAATCCCAGCTTAAAACGTTGTCCCATTTTTTACGCCACATAAAATGCTCTTCGGCTATTTCTTCCCAAAAACTCTCTGGGTTTCTGACGGATTTACGGTAAACTTGGTAGTACTCTTCTAAATGTTTTATGTGATAATTACTCATAATTAGTTTAATTTATTAAACACTTTACTTGTGTTTATTGGGATATTTATATTATTAATTTAGTTTTTATTTTCTAGACACTTCGACTGCGCTCAGTGTGACAAATAGCTATTTATCTTTTTACATCTCGATACAATTTTATCGTACCTCAAAAATCACTCGATGTGACGTTCTCTTTTGATATCGTTAGTTTAAATGATATATTTTTAAAATTATTACACCATTAACTTATTTATGAATCCCAATACTATGGGTTTTGTATACTAATTTTATTTCGTCTATAATTGTAACATCATCAATGGTTGACGGTATATTATACTGTTGCTCATCAGCGATATTACGTAACAATTTACGAAGAATTTTTCCACTTCTAGTCTTTGGTAATCGGTTTACTACTAATACCTCTCTAAAGGAGGCTACTGCTCCTATTTCACGACGCACATCTTGTATAATTTCATTTTGAATAGCATCGTTATTTAAAGTTGTTTCTGTTTTTAAAACCACTAAGCCTAATGGCTTTTGTCCTTTAAGTTGGCAATGCACGCCAAATACAGCACATTCTGCTACAGATTTATGTGAGGATACAATTTCTTCCATTTCGGCAGTAGATAATCGATGTCCAGCAACGTTTATAATATCGTCTACGCGACCAGTGATAAACACATAACCATCTTCGTCTTTGTAACCACCATCTCCAGAAAAATAATAACCAGGAAAACGGTCCAAATAGCCCGATTTAAAACGTTCTGGGTTTCCCCAAAGGTTACTTAATGTTCCTGGTGGTAATGGTAATTTTATAGCAACGTAGCCTTCTACACTAGATTCTACTTCCTCTCCTTCTTCATTTAATATGCTAATATCATAACCTGATACAGGTAATCCAGCCGAACCTGGTTTTATGTCTTGTAAAGCAACACCAACCATATTTGCAATCATTGGCCATCCGCTTTCGGTTTGCCACCAGTGGTCAATTACAGGAATTTGAAGTTTTTCTTCAGTCCAACTTAAGGTTGCCACATCACAACGCTCTCCTGCTAAAAACAAATATTTTAAACTTGACAGATCAAAACGTTTTAACATCTGACCATTAGGGTCTTCTTTTCTAATAGCTCTAATTGCTGTTGGAGCAGTAAACATTGCTTTTACATTATGCTCGTTAATAATACGCCAAAACGTAGACGCATCTGGTGTTTTAATAGGTTTTCCTTCAAAAACTATAGTTGTATTTCTGTTTAATAATGGTCCGTAAGCTATAAAACTGTGTCCTACAACCCAACCAACATCACTAGCAGCCCAAAAGGTTTCACCTTCATCTACTCCATAAATATATTTCATAGAGAATTTTAAAGCAGTTGCATAACCACCTGTATCTCTAATAATTCCTTTAGGTGTTCCTGTGGTTCCTGAGGTATATAATACATAAGAAGGATGTGTGGAATTTACCGAAATCGCTTCGATTGATGGAGATGTTTCGACTAAAGTTTGATAATCTACATCGTAGTTTTTCTTCGGAATCTCAACACCTAATTGTCTATCAAAAACTATAACATGTTCTGGCTTTACTTCCGCTTTAGCGATTGCTTGATCTACAAAAGGTTTATAAGGAATAATTTTCTGGATTTCGACTCCGTTTGATGCAGTAATAATTGCTTTTGGCTTACAGTCATTAATTCTAATTGCTAATTCGTGTGGTGCAAAACCACCAAACACAACCGAGTGTATTACACCAATCCTAACACATGCCAACATAGCATATAACGCTTGCGGAATCATAGGCATGTAAATAATACACGTATCGCCTTTTTGCAATCCTAAACCTTGTAATCCACCTGCAAGTTTTGATACTTCGTGGTGTAATTGATTAAAGGTAATATGCTGTTTTGCATTTGTAACTGGCGAATCGTAAATAATTGCATTTTGATCTCCAAATCCTTCTTTGATATGTTTGTCAATACACAAATAACTTAGGTTAAGTTCTCCATCCTGAAACCATTGATCATAGTCATATTTATCTTTAGACAATATGTTTTTTGGTGCTTTAAACCAATCCAATTGTGAGGCTTGTTCTTGCCAAAATTGCTTTGGTTGCTCTATACTTTTTTTATAAAATTCTTGATAATACATAGCTAGGCTTTTTTAGAATTAAATAAGCCAAACCAATTAGGATTAAGTACTTTTAACTTGACAAGTGCATAGATTATAAGCACAAAACAAAGCCCTAAAACTATAGACAGCATTGGACTTGTATAGGTTTGACTTTCAAATTTAAACCTAAGATAAAGCGTAGCGATAACATAAATACTAATTATAATATCTGACGCTAATGGATTGATGTGAAATTTCATGTCTTTAAACTTTAATTAAACTTAGTTTGTTTGCACACAAAACCAATTTTAAATAAACTTAAAAAACTGTTTTAAGTAACTAGCTCCATAATTTCTGAAACTATTTTTTTTACTGAAAAAGGTTTTGTTAAATACTTATCTGCTCCAAGTTTTAAACCTTTTTCAATATCTGAAGCCTTATTTTTAGCAGTTAAAAATACCACTTTAGTATTCTTTAAACTGTCTGTATTTTTAATATGTGTTAATGTTTGATAACCGTCTACATTTGGCATCATAATATCTAACAAAACTACATTAGGAATATGATGTTTTAATATCTCTAAAGCCTCACTTCCATCTCTTGCAATAAACACTTCAAAATCTTGTTTTTTGAAGGTATATTCTAACGACATGACAATATTAGGTTCGTCGTCTACAATTAAAATTTTCTTCTTCATACTTTACGACAACAATTTACTTAAAAGGTATGGTAAAAACAAGCGTTGCGCCATTTTTAACGTCTTTTTTTGCCCAAATTTTTCCGTTATGCTTTTCTACGATTTGTTTTGTGATTGCTAAACCTAATCCGCTACCCTGTGGTTTAATAGTATTTTGGTGTTTTGACTGGTAAAATTTATCAAAAATAAACTTATGGTCTTCTTCTGGAATCCCTTTACCATTATCAGTTACCGAGATTTCTACAGTTTGATTTCCTAACTTATAGTCTATTTCAATAACTCCTGTTTTTGGATTACAAAATTTAATTGCATTGGATAATAAATTAATTAAAACCTGAAGGATGCGATCCTCATCATATTTAGTACTAAATGTATGTGGATTATTATTAATTATTTTAACCTCTTTTTTGGCTGCAATCTGAGAGATACTGCTAATAGCTTGGTGGATTGTTTTTTGAATATCGTGATATTGTAAGTCTAAATGTAAACGACCAGTTTCAAGCTTTTCAAAATCTAATATATTATGTATTAACCGTCCTAAACGATCAGTATCTTGCAAGATGTTTTTTAAAAACTGAGCTTTAATGTCTTTTGGCATATCATCGTCATCATCCATTAATAGTTCGGTTGCAGCTCTAATACCTGTAATTGGTGTTTTAAGCTCATGTGCAACTGTATCTAAAAACTCGTCTTTTTGTTTGTCTTTACTAATTAATTCTTCATTTGCATCTTTTAATTTTGAAGACAGTTGAGACAATTCGTTAGATTTTTCTAGAAGTACCTTGTTGCTAACAATGTTTTCTTTAGACTCTTCCAAAATCTTTAACACTTCTACTAAGCTAATCTGTTCTTCTTTTACCACACTTGCAATTAATATTTTAGCTGAAGCCGAACCAATACTTCCTGTTAACAGTTTTTCTGAAAAATTAATTAATCTTGCATCTGCCAATTGGGTGTCTTGAGGCAACTTATATTTTGTGAAGAATATATTTAATGCTCGAGTGGCTCTTTTTTCACCTAAAAAACGAATTAATACATTTTTAATATCTGCAACATGTGCTTCACCTTTCCAGACCAATGCACTGTCCTGAAGCGTTGTAAAATTATTACTATCCACAAACATCTCTGCATAATTACGCTCTCGGTAATTACCTTTTGAGGTTAATGAAAACACTAAATAACTCATAATATTAAATGTCATACTCCAGAAAAACGCATGCGCAGGTGGACTTAAAAAATCGATACCAAATAAAGCATAAGGTTTTAAAGCTGAAATACCGAATAACCCTAACTGAGTAAAATCATCCTTACCTGTATAAGCCTGTAATGTAAAGGGTAACACCAAAGTATAAATTGCTATAAAAAAACCTATAATTACACCTGTAATTGCTGCTTTAGAAGCACCTCTATTCCAATATAATCCTATAAAAAATGAAGGTGCTAACTGTGATATTATGACAAATGAAATTAACCCTATGGAGTACAACGATAATTCTTTTGAAAAAGAAACATAAAAGAAATAAGCCGAAATTATAATAGTGAAAATAGAAATACGACGAATGTTCTTAATGTATTTTGAATTTCGTTCTGGTTGGTTTTTAATAAACTTATCTAAAAAACCATAAGGAATAATCAAGTTGTTACTCACCATTGTAGACAACGCCAAAGTAGATACAATTACCATGGATATTACAGCAGAGAAACCTCCTAAAAAAACTAGTGTTGCTAGAAAAGAATTTCCGTTTTCTAATGGTATTAATAGTGAGTAATACTCTGCATTTTGAGTATCTCCAAAAGTTAATTTTCCTGCCCAAGCAATAAAAATAACAAACAGATTAAATAACAATAAATACAATGGAAACAGCCAAATTGCTTTTTTAAGATGTTTTTCTCTATTGTTTTCTAAAACCGAAACCTGAAATTGTCTTGGTAATAAAAATATAGCCATAAAGGACAAGCCTATCAAGAAAAACCAGTTAAAACCATCTTCTATTCCACTAAGTGTGGTGAGCTGTTTAAAGTTTTCGGTAACTGAAATTTTCTCGTAAATATCTGTTGTTCCATCAAATAGATAAAACGTGACATAAACACCGATTGCTAAAAAGAAGACTAGTTTTAAAACCGACTCAAAAGCTACTGTAGCAATAATACCTTTATGTTTTTCGGAAGCATCCGCATTTTGAGTCCCGAAAAAAGTAGCGAATATTGCTAGTAATAAAGCGACGTAAAAAGTAGAATCGTCAATTACTGCGGTTGATACGTAACTAGTATCGTCAGACATGATTTCAAACGTTTCTGAAACTGCTTTTAATTGCAATGAAATGTATGGCAAGGTTCCGAATAAGCAAATAATAGTTACTAAGGCTCCCAGAAATCGACTATTTCCATAACGTAAGGATATAAAATCTGCAATAGATGAAATTTTATGTTGTTTAGAAATCCTAATAATCTTTCTAAGCACTACAATCCATAAAGGCGCAGCTATAACTGGTCCTAAATAAATTGGTAAAAAATTGATTCCTGAATTTGCTGCAATTCCAACACTTCCGTAATACGTCCATGCCGAACAATAGACTGCTAATGACAACGTATATACATAGGGATTATTAACCCATTTGCTTTGTCGTTTTTTTTCAGCAAGAAAAGCAATGTAAAATAACACTGCTAAATAGATGACAATTATGGCTATTAATGCGTAATTATTCATAGTGGCGTTTTAATACGATATATGAAATAACTATGGATAACAACCAAATTGAAAATATTGAAAAATATAAGGTTGGGATTCCAAAAATGGCACCTTCAAAATTGAAAACTAAAATAAACGGAATATTAAAAATTAAACACAATGCTATTGATAATACCACTAGCTTTTGTTCGTGTCTTTTTTTCATTAGGTTAATTGGTTTTGCTTTCCGCGAAAGCGAAAAATTTATGATGTTACTAATATAAGAAAATCAGCACTACAATTTGTAATGCTGACTTTCTAACTAACTAAATTAAATTTATGCTCAATATATTTTCGCTTTCGCGGAAAAATACTCAGACCGAACTCAATATTTTAATGGTCCTGAGCTTCTCCAGCTCCTGAAGGGATTCTTATACTTTCAACCATATCTTGTACATCTTGAGGTGGTGCAGGTGTTAATCTAGACACCACTAATGATATTACTACATTTACACACATTGCAATGGTACCAAATCCTTCTGGAGATGTACCAAACCACCAATCTGCACTTGTACCACCACCAAACATGTTTAGTTTAAATTTCATCATGTAGAACAGCATTAAAACAATACCGACAACCATACCGGAAATGGCACCTTGACTATTCATACGTTTATCAAATATTCCTAAAATAATAGCAGGAAAAAAGGAGGCTGCTGCCAAACCAAATGCTAGCGCGACGACTGCTGCCACAAATCCGGGTGGATTAATACCAAAATAACCTGCAATTAATATAGCTACAAATATGGCTATTCTAGCTACTTTTAATTCGTCTTTGTCAGAAATATCTGGTTTTAATTGCTTTTTAACTAAATCATGAGACACAGATGTAGAAATTACCAGTAATAATCCTGCTGCTGTAGATAATGCTGCTGCCAAACCTCCTGCTGCCACTAAACCAATAACCCAATTAGGCAGATTTGCAATCTCTGGGTTTGCCAATACCATAATATCTCTATCTACATATAGCTCGTTTGAAGCATCACTTACATTAGCTACTATACGCTCTCCACTTGCGCCTCGTGCATCTGTATATTCTGGTTTTTTACCTGATAAAGCATCTCCAGCAACATATTGAATTTTTCCATCTCCATTTTTATCAGACCATGCTATCAATCCTGTATTCTCCCAATTTTTAAACCATTCTGGGATTTCTTTATATTCTTTATTACTAACCGTTTCTATTAAATTAGTTCTTGAAAACACTGCAATTGCAGGTGCTGTAGTATATAAAATAGCGATTAAAAATAACGCATAACCAGCAGATTTACGAGCATCTTTTACTTTTGGTACTGTGAAAAAACGCACAATTACGTGTGGTAATCCTGCTGTACCTGTCATTAAAGCCAATGTAATTGCAAACACATCCCAAGTAGATTTTGTTCCGCTGGTATACTCATTAAAACCTAGTTGTGTGTGTAAAGTGTCTAATTTATCTAGCAAAAATGCACCACCTTCTACCTTACTTCCCATACCTATTTGCGGAATAATATTTCCGGTCATTTGCATTGATATAAAAAATGCAGGCACCATAAATGCAAATATTAACACACAATATTGTGCGACTTGTGTATAGGTAATACCTTTCATTCCTCCTAATAAAGCAAAGGTTAAAACCACTGCCATACCAATAGCAACTCCAATATTAATATCCACTTGTAAAAATTGAGAAAATACAATACCAACACCTCGCATTTGACCTGCAACATATGTAAATGATACAATTAATGCACAAATTACAGCTACTGTTCTTGCGGTATTGGAGTAATATCTATCACCAATAAAATCTGGCACTGTAAACTTTCCAAACTTACGCAAATATGGTGCTAATAATAAAGCTAAAAGCACATATCCACCAGTCCAACCCATTAAATAAACCGATCCATCATAACCTGAAAAGGAAATAATACCAGCCATACTAATAAAGGAGGCTGCACTCATCCAATCGGCTGCAGTAGCCATACCATTTGCTAAAGGTGAAACACCTCCTCCAGCAACATAAAATTCTTTTGTTGAGCCTGCTCTTGCCCAAATTGCGATTCCAAAATATAAGGCAAAAGTAAGTCCTACTAATAACCATGTCCAAAATTGTACACTCATAATATTATAGTTTTTAAGTTATTAGTTTAGACTACTCGTCAAAACCGTATTTTTTATCTAGTTTATTCATTAATCTTACATACACGAAAATTAAAATTACGAATACATAAATGGATCCTTGTTGGGCAAACCAAAAGCCTAGTTTAAAGCCTCCTAGCCTAAATTGATCTAATTCTTCTCTAAATAAAATGCCACATCCAAAGGACACTACAAACCATATTACAAGTAATATTGCTAAGTATTTAATATTTTCTTTCCAGTACGCTGTTGCGTGTTTTTGTTTATCACTCATAGTTGTTAGTTTTTATAGATAAATCATTGCTTGAAGCGAAATAGTATTTGCATCCAATGCTCCAAATTCTTGATTTGTATATTCTAAAGTTAATTTTGAATTATGTCCACTCATATACGCATTTACTCCAATGCCTAAAGTAGATCTATCATCACTTACAGCATCATAACTATGCGTGCCGTAACTTACGTAAGGTTGATAACGTGTTTTAGCTTTGTCACCTTTAATAACATAACCAACATGACCGTAAATCATGCTTCCTGTACCATAAGCGCTATATAAATAATCTTTACCGTAATCGCTATTTTGATAGACCACATAAGCAGTAATTGCGCTTCCATTATCACCTAGAGGCGCATCATAAAAAGCATCTACTGCAAAGATTGAAACATCCTCACCTTCTAAGTTTGGTGTTAATTCTGTACCTGTGTCTATTACTGATCCTTTTGGATGCAAGAAGAATCCTGCTCCAACATTAAATATTTTTTTACCACCTAAATAACTACCTACTTTATAAGGTAAAAAGTTAGATTCTTGATCTAAGAAATTATAATCGAAATAACCTGCATAAGTTTTACCTGCATCTTTAGATCCTAAAGTTGCACGACCATTATAAACTGCTTCGCCACCTGCAACAGCAGTACGCGCATCTAACGATGATACAGAAGCATCATTAATAGCTACGCGATATTGAAGTTTATCAAATTTACCTTTTGCAAATACACCTAAATGACGCGCAAATTGATCCGACAACCCAATAGTTGCCCATGATTGTCGGTTATTATCCAACGTCATCATATTAAGCGTGCTTTGATTATTTAATCTAGAAATCCCATTAAAATAGTGCAAACCTCCACCAACTGTGTGGTCTTTGCCTAAATTGTATTGTGCCCAAACATCATGAAAAAAGAGTTGAGAACCATCTCCTTTTCCCGTTGGACTTAATGTAGAACTTGTTAAACTGTTTAATCCGAAGTGTGTTACGATTAAAAAGTCTTTATTAATTTGTGCAAACATCAAAATTCTAGCACGACGCAAATTAAAATTTAATTTACTATTCTCATTTCCGTTTGCATCAAAAGTATCGTCTGTGTTATAATTAGCTTGGACTTGCGCCCAAGAAATAAGCCGAAGATATTTAGAACCATCTTCGTTAAACTTAAACTTAAGACCTCCATCGTAATCGGGAGAGCCTTGAGCTGTCATTAATTGAAAGGACATTAAAAAGAGTCCTACCAATAATACGGTTGTTTTTTTCATTGTTTAAAGGATTAATTAGTAGTTAATTGGTTTTGTGTGCACTACTAAGCTCTTAAAAACAATGTGTTAACAAAAAATTAATATATTTTTTTGTTAATTTATTATACTAATCCTTAAAACGCTCCCATTTAATCAACATAAATTTATCTCCTAATTCTGTAACTACAACACCTGCGCCTTTTATATTTTTTGAATTACTAAAATAAATTGCTAATTCTGAAGCATTTAAAATCTTGTAAGTAGGATGGTAATTTGAATTATAAGGACGTTTTATGTTGTACTTTTTTACCCAATTCATGATACTTACATGAGAAATTCCTAAAATGCGTTCAATTTCCCGATAGGTTAAGCCTTCTAAGTATAATTGAAGTGATTTATTAACGTAGTAGTCGTCTATCTTCTTACCTATTTTATTAACAGAGAAGAAATAGTTGCATTTTTTACACTTATAACGTTGTCTATCGTTAACAATTCCGCTTTTAATGTAATGGTCTGATCCACAATTTGGGCACAAATCTACTGTCATATATATTAATTTAGCATAAATATATCAATTTAGCAATATAACATACATGCATTCGTTAATTATTTAAATATTACCCATAAAAAAAGCTTTAAAATAGCGAATAACACTAATTTTTAAAGCTTAAAATATTAAAATGACAATAAAACTAATTTACAGTATCACTTATTAAAAAATGCGTCTTCAGTTTTAGTTAATAATCTTGAATGAATTAAAAATCGTAAACCTAACGGAATCTCCAAAGAGAAGCTTGCACCACGACCTTCTGTAATGTCTACCGTTAAATGTGTGTGTTTCCAATATTCAAATTGGTCTTGATTCATATAAAAATTAACACCATTTAAAGTTCCTAAAAGGATATCACTTTCGTCTAAATACAAATCGCCTTTTTCGAATAACATAGGAGCAGAACCATCACAACAGCCTCCACTTTGATGAAAAATTAAATCACCATGTTTTGTTTTCAATTGTTCTAATACTTTTACTGCCTCTTCTGTGATTGCTACTCTTTCCATAATTTAAAGTTATTAAAAAAGGCTGAATTATAATTTAAGTCAGCCTTTTATACTATTAATCTGTTTCTACTAAAAGAAACCTAATTTGTTTTTATCGTAAGAAATTAACATATTTTTAGTTTGACGATAATAATTAAGCATCATGACATGGTTTTCTCTACCAAATCCAGATTTTTTATAACCACCAAATGGCGCATGTGCTGGATAAGCATGGTAACAATTTACCCAAACACGACCAGCTTTAATGGCTCTTGGTATTTGATATAATTGGTGTGCATCTCTAGTCCACACTCCTGCTCCAAGTCCGTAAAGTGTATCGTTAGCAATTTCTATTGCTTCTGCTTCATCTTTAAATTTTGTGACGCAAGCTACAGGACCAAAAATTTCTTCTTGAAAAACTCTCATTTTATTATGTCCTTCTAAAATAGTTGGCTGAATGTAAAATCCATTTGCTAAATCTCCTTCTAGTTTTTTAGCATCTCCTCCTGCTAGTACTTTAGCACCTTCGTCTTTACCAATTTTAAAATAAGATTGTATTTTTTGGTATTGATCGTTAGACGCTTGTGCACCAACCATGGTATTAACATCGTAAGGATTGTCTTGTACAATTGCATTAGTACGTTCTATCACGCGTTCCATAAAAGCATCATAAATATCTTCTTGAACTAAAATTCTGGAAGGACACGTACAAACTTCACCTTGATTAAACGCAAATAAAACTGCTCCTTCAATAGCTTTGTCTAAATACGCATCGTCTGCATCCATTACAGAATTAAAAAATACATTTGGTGATTTACCACCTAACTCCATTGTTACAGGATTTAAGTTTTTGGATGCGTATTGCATAATTAATTGTCCTGTTGTAGTTTCTCCTGTAAAGGCAACTTTATCTACTTTAGGACTTGATGCTAAAGGTTTACCAGCTTCTGGTCCAAAACCATGTACAATATTTACAACTCCTGGAGGAAATACATCTGCAATTTTCTCCATTAATAAAGTTGCCGAAGAAGGTGTTTGTTCGGCTGGTTTTAAAACCACACAGTTACCAGTTACTAAAGCTGGAGGCAACTTCCATGACAACATTAATAATGGGAAGTTCCATGGTATAATTTGACCTACAACACCAAGTGGCTCCTTAATATTCATGGATAATGTGTGTTGGTCCAACTCTGTTGCGCTTCCTTCTTCCGATCTAATACAAGCTGCAAAATAACGCCAATGGTCTGCTGCCAAAGGGACATCTGCATTCAACGTTTCTCTTATTGGTTTTCCATTATCACAAGTTTCAACTAAAGCAAATTCTTCTAAATTGGCTTCTATAATATCTGCTACCTTATTTAATAAAGTAGAACGTTCCGTTGCAGAGGTATTTCCCCAAGCTTCCTTTGCTGCATTGGCTGCATCCAAAGCCATTTCGACATCTTCCTTTTGAGATCTTGGATATTTAGCAATTAAACTATTATCTATTGGAGAGGTGTTCTCAAAATATTGTCCACCTAAAGGTTCTACAAATTTTCCGTTTATAAAATTGCCATATTTTTCTTTAAATTCAGGTTTAGAATAACTCATATAATTTCATGTTAAATTAGTAATTAGATAATTTATTAGTTTAAAAAATAGATTATCTTTAGTTTTGATAAAGTTATTTTATCATATTCTAATTTAATTGAACAGAATTATCATAATCTTGAACATATCTATTATTAACAAATTTATGTTCAAATTTTATTGTAGTATTGATTATGCAGTCCTTATTAAACAATCATAAAAGCAACAGAAAACTGACCACATTAGTGGAAAACAGAACAACGTATAATGCAGATTATGCCGAGCTTAATATTTTTGAAACTCACGCTTTCGCGGAAAAAGTCTCGTTGACGTTTAACTTTCCGATTATTGCAAGTATGCTAACTGGACAGAAAATTATGCATTTAGATGGTTTTGACCCTTTTAATTTTTTTCCAGGTGAATCTGTAGTGATGCCAACCAATAAAGAAATGGTAATTGATTTTCCTATTGCCACAAAAGAACAACCAACACAATGTTTAGCCTTAGGTATTGATGCTTTTAAAATTAATGAGGTTGTAGAAAAATTTAATCAACAAGTGGCTATTGAAAATGAAAATAACAGTTGGGATTTAAATGAAACTACTTCTCATTTAATAAACAATACAGATGTTAATCATTTAATTGAAAGACTAACCTACACGTTTACTAACAACAATAAATCTAAAGATGTATTACTAGATTTAATGATACAAGAATTGATTGTTAGACTGCTTCAAACTAAAGCAAAGTCCTTAATTATAAACGATCCTAATCAGATTTTTAACGATACTAGAATTGGAACGGTTATTAAATTTATTAAAGACAATTTAACCAATAAAGATATTAGTGTAGACCTACTAGCTAAAAAAGCCTACATGAGTACGTCTCACTTTCATAAACAGTTTAAAAACACTTTAGGTATCTCTCCTATTGATTATATAAATTCTGAAAAAATTAAATTTTCTAAAAAAATGATTAAAGAATCCAAAGATTTTAGAATGTCCGAAATTGCATTTAAATCTGGATTTAATAACACCAGTTATTTTAACCGACAGTTTAAAAAAATGGAACTAATGACGCCTCAACAGTTTAAAGCTTCGGTAAATAAAATTTAAACTTCTTTCATCCTTTTAAAATATGCTTTTGCTTCTTTTAAAACCTTAGGAGCCAATATTAAAGTTGCTGTCATAGTTGGTATTGCCATTAAAGCAAAAACACCATCAATTAAATTAATCATTAAAGCCAGTGACGTTGTTGCTCCTAAAATAATACTTAGTATATAAAAATAGTTGTAATAATGTTTGTGTTTATCTCCAATTAAAAACGACAAACATTTTCCGCCATAATAGGCATAAGAAAACAATGATGACACACTAAATATTACAATACAAAGCAATAACAAATAACGTCCAAAAGTTGGCATTGCTGCTCCAAAAGCATTAGCTGTTAGGCTTACTCCATTAGCCTCTGTAGTTTGCCAAACACCTGTTACTAAAATTGCCAAAGCAGTAAGCGTACAAACTATTAAAGTATCTATTGCTGGTCCTAACATAGCAACCAAACCTTCACGAATAGGTTCGTTAGTTTTTGCTGCTCCATGTGCTAAAGGTGCTGTACCAATACCAGCTTCGTTTGAAAAGGCACCTCTGCGGATACCCAAAACTATCAATCCGCCTAAAAGCCCACCTAAAAAGGCGTCTCCTTTATAATTTTCTGCTGCAAAAGCATCTGTAAAAATTAGCTTAAAATAAGTTGGCACGACTTCCGCATTAGCGAACAAAATAATAAGAATTAACACAAAATATAGCAATACCATACTTGGTACTAATTTAGATGCTACTTTACTAATTCTATTTAAACCTCCTAGAATTACTATGGATGTTATGGTTACTAATACCAAACCTATAATTAAATTAGAGGTGAAATCTACTGTAATACCATTGGGTTTTAATACAATATCATTTATAGCTTGCGTTAATTGATTAACGTTAAATACTGGTAAAGCACCAATCAAACCACAAAAACTAAACAAAACCGCTAATGGTTTCCAATGTTTACCTAATCCTTCCATTATAAAGTACATTGGACCACCTTGTGTATTACCTTCGCTATCCTTACCTCTGTACATTATAGCTAAACTTGAAGTAAAAAACTTGGTTGACATCCCAACAACAGCGCTAATCCACATCCAAAATACTGCTCCTGGTCCTCCAATAGAAATTGCTACTGCAACGCCAGCAATATTACCCATACCAATGGTAGAGGACAATGCTGTTGTTAATGCTTGAAAATTAGTGATTTCTCCTTCGTCATCCTGATTATCATACTTACCACGTAATATTTGTATGGCATGACCTAAATATCTAAACGGTAAAAACTTAGACAAAATTAGCAGGTATAATCCACCTCCAATTAATAAAATTAGTAGTGGTAAACCCCAAACAAAAGAGGCGAAATCTGCTATAAAGTCATTTATTTTATCATACATATAACTACAAAGTTTTAGACTTTAAATATAACTATTATCTTTACAACCCTAACAAAAATACCATTTGAAACCAACCAGACTTTTTTTTCTTGATGCTGTCAGAGCTTTTGCTATACTAATGATGTTACAAGGTCATTTTATAGACTCGCTTTTAAACCCAATTTATCGGGACACTTCCAATACTATTTATAATATTTGGGCTTATTTTAGAGGGATTACAGCTCCAACCTTTTTTACTATTACAGGTTTAGTATTTGTATTTTTATTATTAAAAGCTAAAGAAAAAGGTACAGAACAAGAGCGAATTAAAAAAGGAATAAATCGAGGCTTACTGTTAATTGTACTGGGTTATGCCTTGCGCTTTTCGTTTATTAGTTTAATGTATGGGCAAGTTAACATGAATTTTTTACAAGTAGATGTCTTACAATGCATAGGTTTATCCTTATTAATTTTAATTTTTTTATTTAAAATAAGTTTTAAAAATGAATGGGTTTTAGCCGCATTATTTTTAATAATAGGCTTTAGCATTTTTGTGTCAGAGCCATTATACCGAACCTTAAAAATTGAAAACGCTCCAATATTATTCTCTAATTACTTAAGCTTACAACATGGATCGGTATTTACTATAATTCCATGGTTTGGCTACGTTGCATTTGGTGGTTTTATTGCTGTACTATTTGCTAAATTTGGACATAAAAACAACTATAAACCTATTAAAATTGCTGCCTTTTTAATTATAGGTGTGTTTATGATTTATTATTCTAGTCCAACTTTAAAACTACTAGATAGCCTATTTAATTTACCTTTATTTACCAGAAGTGCTAACTACAATTATTTGTTTAGCAGACTTGGAAATGTATTGGTAATCTTTGGGATCTTTTACACTTTTGAAACTTATCTTAAACAAGCTATAATTACTAAAATCGGTCAAAAAACGTTGTCTATTTATGTCATTCATTTTATGATTATCTACGGTAGTTTTACAGGTTTAAGCTTAAAACACTTTTTTTATAAAAGTTTAAATCCAACCCAAGCTATCCTTGGTGCTATTGCTTTTATGGTGGTTGTGTGCTTTATTTCTTTTTATTATGTGCAAACTAACACCTATTTATACAATAAGATTCGCAAGCTTTATTTAAAGCTTAAAAACTAAAAAAGTGTTAAAAATTTTTTTATTACTAACCAATCGTTTAGTTTTGTCATGTAATTAGAAGTTACCGTTTACACGGAAATTAAAAATGGCAAGAACAAAACAATATAACGAAGCTGAAGTAGTCGAAAAAGCAATGCACCTTTTTTGGAAAAATGGTTATGAAACTACTTCAATGCAAATGCTTGAGAAAGAAATGGGCATTAACAAGTTTTCTATATATTCTAGTTTTGGCAACAAACATGGTTTGTTTTTAGAAAGTTTAAAGCTTTACAAATCTAATGTAAGTACTGTATTAGATAAGTTAAAAAAAGGAACTAAAGGTGTCGAAGATATTAAACAATTTTTTCACGACTCTGTAAGTTCTAATTTTAAAAGCGACAAAGTTAAAGGTTGTTTTGTTACTAATACCTACAATGAGTTTTCAGACAAAGAAGATGAATGCATTCAAAAGCAAATGAATAGTTTTATGGATAATTTAAAATCCATAATTATTGAAAAGCTAGAAATGGATGCTTCAAAAAACGAAGAAACTATAGCAAAACAAGCTAACTATTTATTGCTAGCTAAACACGGTTTAGCTGCAGCATCTAGAGTTAACACAAAAGAAGAAATTGAGGATTATATAGAAATGGTCTTCAAAAATTTATAAACTTTTTTTTTACACAATAACTAAACGAACGTTTAGAAAAGATTAACAGAATATTAAAATAAAATCAAGAAATTATGACAACATTAAAAGTTCACAACATCGAAACTGCACCAGAAGCTGCAAAACCATTATTAGAAAACTCTCAAAAAGCATACGGAATGATTCCTGGTTTACACGGAGTTTTAGCTGCTTCACCAGAATTATTAAAAGCATACCAAGAGTTACACCAATTATTTACAGAAACATCTTTTAATAACGACGAGCTTACTGTGGTATGGCAAACCATTAACGTAGAACATGCTTGTCATTACTGTGTACCAGCACATACAGGTATTGCTAAAATGATGAAAGTTGATGATGCAATTATTGACGCTTTACGTAATGAAACGCCTCTTGCAGATGCAAAATTAGAAGCACTACGTACTTTAACATTATCTATAACACGTAATCGTGGAAATGTTTCGCAAGCAGATTTAGAAGCGTTTTATGCTGCTGGATATGGAGAGCAACAAGTATTAGAAATAATTTTAGGATTATCTCAAAAAGTAATTAGTAATTACACAAACCACATCGCAAATACACCTGTTGATGAGGCTTTTCAAAAATTTGCTTGGTCAAAAAAATAATCTAGCTTTTAAATTAAAATCTATAGGTTAATTAATAGCTGTAAACCTTTCTTAACTTTAAGGAAGGTTTACTAATTTTATAACAAAAACAATCATGATAAAAGTATCAGTAATGTATCCAAACAGTAAAGATGTACAGTTTGATGCAGACTATTATAAAAACACGCACTTACCAATGGTATCCAAATTAGTTGGTAGCGCATTAAAAAGTTTAGAATTAGACTTAGGTATAGCGAGTAGAACTCCTGGTGAGCCTGCGCCTTATGTAGCTATAGCACATTTAAAATTTGATAGTATTGAGGCTTTCCAAGAATCTTTTGGACCACATGGAGAAACCTTTGCTGCAGATGTAAAAAACTATACTAATGTTCAAGCTGAACTTCAAATTAGTGAAGTTATAACATTTTAAAAAATGAAAACACAAGAGATTAACATAAAACCACTAGCCAAGCCATGTTTTAAAAAAGTATTTAGAACAACTACCGAAGCTTCTGGTTTTATGCATCTTGTTTTCGATAAAAAACAACTTACTCCATATCAATTTAGATCTATTATGATAGATTTAAAGAATGAATTATCAGCACTAAGTGTTTCAAAATTCAACAAAAAACTAAGCTATCATTGGCTTGTTCGCTTTGATCAGCAAGTAAACACACCTTTTCATGTAGACAATGCTGCAGATCAATCTATTTTACTTTTAGGTTACGAACCCAGCGACATAGAAAGTGAATTACAGCTAGCAGATTATCATAAATATGCTAACCAAGCTTACAAAACCCCAGAAGATTACTTTAATAGGTTTACGCCTATTTTTAAAGAGGATGAGGATGTATTAAAGCCTTATGTTACTAAAATAAATACGTTTAATAAAGATAATTATTCCATTGTAATTATTAATAATAGTAATCCAAAATCGAATTTAGAGACTTTAGGATTATTTCATAAAGCAACAATTCTAAATAAAGATTTAAGCAAAAGCAGAATTGTAAATTCTATGGTTTTAAATGTTGTTTCAACAGATAAAATCACGGAAGACGAAAAAAAAGAAAGCATCTTTCTAAACAGTGATTTAATTAGTAAATAACTAGATTAGTGTTATAGAAATCAATATAAATTTCAAATAAAAAATAAAATTATGGCAGATAAATTAAAAATAGATATCGTTTCAGACGTTGTGTGTCCTTGGTGTACCATTGGCTACAAACGTTTAGAAAAAGCAATACAAGGATTAGGTGTAGCAGATAAAATTGACATAGAATGGCAACCGTTTGAATTAAACCCGAATATGCCAGCCGAAGGTCAAAATGTTATTGAACATATAGCCGAAAAGTATGGTTCTACATTAGACCAACAAAGAGAATCGCAACAAATGATGACTGATGCTGGTGAAGAACTAGGGTTTAAATTCGATTATTTTGACGAGATGCGAATGGCTAATACTTTTGATGCTCATGTTTTATTAGAATATGCTAAAGACTTCGGAAAGCAAACCGAACTAAAAATGACTTTAACTAAAGCCTTTTTTAGTGATAGAAAAGATGTATCTAAAAAAGACATTTTAAAAGAAGCCCTTTTAGAAGTTGGCTTAAATGCAGATGAAGCATTGGCGAAATTAGATAGCGATGAAGCACGATTGGAAGTAAGAAATAAACAAAACTATTGGAAAAACATGGGAGTAAATTCTGTGCCAACTATTGTTTTTAATAGAAAAAGCGCTGTTACAGGAGCACAACCTGTAGATACTTTTAAACAAGTATTAACGGAGTTACTTGCTGAACAACAAGCGGTTTAATTTTATAATTTTTCAAAAAAGAAAGGTATGAGTTCAAATAAAAAAGGGGAGTTAGATGTATTGTTAGATGAAGTCCGTCAAGCAAGTGCAACTAAATTTACAGAAGAAAAGAAAAAAATATATGCAGATGGAATTTCTAGTGTGCAAAACTCTGGAGTTTTAGATTCTGCTTTAAAAGTTGGTGACAAAGCGCATAATTTCACTTTAAAAAATGCTTTAAACGAATCGGTTAGTTTATACAACGAATTAAAAAACGGACCAGTAGTTTTAACATGGTATAGAGGTGGTTGGTGTCCATATTGCAATATTACTTTGCACGCTTTACAAGAAAAATTACCAGAATTTAAACAAGAAGGTGCTACACTTTTGGCTTTAACTCCCGAATTGCCAGATAACTCGTTAAGTACTTCAGAAAAAAACAATCTTGAATTTACGGTTTTAAGTGATGTTGAAAACATAATTGGTAAGGAATATGGTGTGGTTTACACTTTAACCGATAGTGTCGCTAGTATTTATAATGCTGGTTTTGGACTAAACAAAATTAATGGAGATACAAGTAATGAATTGCCTTTAGCTGCAACGTACGTTATAGATACCAACGGAATAATCACCTATGCTTTTCTAGATGCAGATTATACACAACGTGCAGAACCTTCGGAAATATTATCAGCTTTAAAACAATTGAAATAACATTTTTAAAATGAAAAAATCAGTAAGAATACTAACAGGAATCTTAGGTTTTATAATGCTTGTTCCTGGTTTAGCAAAATTTAGAGAACCTTTTAAAACTTTTATTTACAAACACCTTACAGGTATTGGTTTTCCGTTACCAGATGTTATGCAATATGTTGTGAAATTTAGCGAAGTTGGTGTTGGTTTGGCCATGTTATTTTTAGCATTTAAAGCGAATAGCCTAAGCAAAAACCTGAGAGAAAAAATATTCTACTTAGGCAATTTAACCATTATTATAATGATGGTAGTTGCTGTGTACACGCACTTGCATCCAGATATTCCTGCAGATGTATTACCATTAGAATTTAAACCACCTGTAATGCCAATTTCTTATATTGTATTGGTATTTTTAAACCTCTATTTATATAAAAAATCAAAATCGTAAATCCTAAAAAACGACACTAATGATAACTAAACCTACAGTATTATTCTTTGATGTAAACGAAACACTTTTAGATCTAACCGTAATGAAAAAACAGGTTGGAGATGCTTTAGGCGGTAAAGACGATTTATTGTCTTTATGGTTTACAACCATGCTACAATACTCGTTAGTGGTTTCGGCAAGTGGACAATATAAACCATTTGGACACATTGGTGCTGCTGCTTTACAAATGGTTGCAGCCAATAATAACATTGTGATTTCTGAAGAAGAAGCCAGAGATATTGTTGTAAAATCGATGCAAAATTTACCGCCTCATCCGGAAGTTAAAGACGCTTTAAACACGTTAAAAACTGAAGGTTATACCCTTGTAGCTTTAACCAATTCTAACGATGAAAGCCTTAAAATTAAAATTGAAAAAGCTGGTTTAACCCAATATTTTGATGATTTGTTTAGTATTGAATCGGTTGGAAAATTTAAACCTTTTAATGATGTTTATAATTGGGCTTCAAATAAAATGAACATAAAACCAGAAGATTGTATGCTTATTGCTGCGCATGGTTGGGATGTTGCTGGTGCACTTTGGGCTGGTTGGCGTGCTGCTTTTGTTGGTAGACCAGGACAACAAACATTTCCGTTAGCACCAAATACAGAGATTAATGAAAGTGATTTACAAAAAGTAGCAGATATTTTGGTGACTTATAAGTAGTGATTTTTTAAAACCAACTATAAACTAACATTTTGAACGTAGATTTTACAACTATTGAATACTTAAAATACGGAAATAAGAAACAGAAAAGGGCTTATTTAGACTTAAAAAAACATACTGTTTTAGACAAGTTATTAGCTTTTAATCCCATTTTAACAGGCACGATACCAATTGATATAGATTTACCTAATAGTGACTTAGATATTATTTGCGAGTGTAAACACCATGATGCCTTTTCTTTATTTTTAAAACAACAGTTTTCAGAATATCAAGATTTTAAAGTCTACCAAACCATTCAAAATACAATACCATCAACCATTGCTACTTTTAAAACTGATCAGTTTTTATATGAAATTTTTGGTCAAGCTATTCCTTCAAAACAACAAAATGCATACAGACATATGCTTATTGAAAATGAAATTTTAAAACAAAAAGGACATCAGTTTAAAAAAGATATCGTTTCGTTAAAATTAAAAGGTTTTAAAACCGAACCTGCTTTTGCTAAACTGCTTGGCTTAAAAGGTAATCCATACTTAGCTTTACTAGCGTTGGAAGGTGACTATCTTAAAAATTAATTCAACTATTTTATAAAAAAAGAGCTTGCAATTGCAAGCTCTTTTTTTTATTTCAAAAATATATTATATTTTATTTCAAATATGCTAAAACATTAGCTTCAATACGTTCTTCAATGTTGGACACATCTGCTTTTACAAATGGTTCTCCCATAATATTCTCGTATAATTCAATATAACGTTCTGATACGGTTTCAATATATTCATCAGACATAACTGGTACAGTTTGTCCCTCTAAACCTTGAAAATTATTAGCAATTAACCACTGTCTTACAAACTCTTTAGACAATTGTTTTTGTGCTTCGTTATTATCTTGACGGTCTTGGTAACCTTCAGCATAAAAATAGCGTGAAGAATCTGGTGTATGGATTTCGTCAATTAAAACAATTTTCCCATCCTTAGTCTTACCAAATTCATATTTAGTATCCACTAAAATCAATCCACGAGAAGCAGCTATTTCTGTCCCTCTTTTAAACAATTTACGCGTATAGTCTTCTAAAACAATATAATCTGCTTCGCTAACTATTCCTTTTTTAAGGATATCTTCTCTTGAGATATCTTCGTCATGATCACCCATTTCTGCTTTTGTTGCAGGCGTAATAATAGGCTCCGGAAACTTATCGTTTTCCTTCATTCCTTCAGGCATAGCAACACCACAAAGCATGCGTTTCCCAGCTTTATACTCACGCGCTGCATGACCAGACATGTAACCACGTATAACCATTTCTACTTTAAAAGGCTCGCATAAATGTCCAACCGCAACATTTGGATCTGGAGTTGCTGTTAACCAATTTGGCACCACATCTTCGGTAGCTTTCATCATGCTTGTGGCGATCTGATTAAGGATTTGTCCTTTATACGGGATTCCTTTTGGCATAACAACATCAAACGCGCTTAAACGGTCTGTTGCAATCATTACCAATTCTTCATCATTAATATTGTAAACTGCTCTTACTTTTCCTTTGTATAGACTTTTTTGATCAGGAAATTTAAAATTAGTGTCTATAATAGTATTACTCATTAGTTGTATTGTTGTTGTTGTTGTTGTTGTTGTTGTTGTTGTTGTTGTTGTTTAATCTCTATTTTCAATATTTTTATAAGCTTCAATAATCTTTTTAACCAATTTATGTCTTACCACATCTTTATCATCCAAAAATATCATCCCAACACCTTCTACTCCTTTTAAAATAAGCAAAGCTTCTTTTAAACCAGAAATAGTACGACGAGGCAAATCAATTTGTCCGGGATCACCTGTTAATAAAAATTTAGCGCTTTTACCCATTCTGGTTAAAAACATCTTCATTTGGGCGTGCGTTGTATTTTGACCTTCATCCAAAATAACAAAAGCATGATCTAATGTACGACCACGCATAAATGCTAAAGGTGCAATTTGTATGGTACCATTTTCAATATACTGCGCTAATTTTTCCGCAGGAATCATATCTCTTAATGCGTCATATAATGGTTGCATATAAGGATCTAATTTTTCTTTTAAATCTCCAGGTAAAAAACCTAGATTTTCACCTGCTTCCACTGCTGGACGTGTCAAAATAATACGTTTTACCTCTTTATTTTTTAATGCTTTAACTGCTAATGCTACTCCTGTATACGTTTTACCTGTTCCTGCTGGTCCAATAGCAAATACCATATCGTTTTTACGCATTAACTCTACCATTTTACGTTGGTTAGCAGTAATAGCCTTAATAGGTTTACCATTGGCACCATGGACTAAGACTTCGCCACTTTTTTCAGAAATGCTGTAATCATCACTACTTTGGCTAGTTAAAACACGCTCGATTACATTTTCGTCTAATTTATTGTATTTAGAAAAATGCTTTAAAAGCATGGTCATTCTGCGATCAAACTCATCCAATAACTCTTCGTCTCCAAAAGCCTTAATGGTATTTCCTCTAGCTACAATCTTGAGTTTTGGAAAGTATTTTTTTAGTAGTGTAATATTCTCATTTCCGGTTCCAAAAAACTCTTTTGGAGAGATCTCCTGTAGTTCAATAATTATTTCGTTCAAAAGCGCTGATTTATTAAATTAATCTGTACAATTTTATTAGTTTTGTGTATCTAACAAATTTACACATTTTTTGTGTGTTCTAGGTTAAAAAAATATCAACAATAATTCATGCCAATTATAACGCTTACCACAGATTTTGGAGAGAAAGATCACTTTGCTGGCGCAATAAAAGGCGCTATTTACAGCGAATTGCCAGAAGTTAAAATTGTTGATATCTCTCATAGTATCTCTCCTTTTAATATTGCTGAGGCAGCCTATATTATACAAAATGCCTATAGTAGTTTTCCTAAAGGTACAATCCATGTCATTGGTATTGACTCCGAAATTAATCCAGAAAACAAGCATATTGCTGTAGAGCTGGACGAACATTATTTTATATGTGCCAATAACGGAATTATGAGCATGATAGCTAATGAGATTGCACATTCTAAATTAGTAGAAATTAATATACATGATAAAATAGAAACCAGTTTTCCTGTTTTAGATGTCTTTGTAAAAGTAGCATGCCACATAGCACGTGGTGGAACATTAGAAGTTATAGGCAAAGCTATTGATAAAATAAAACCAATTAAAAATCTAGTGCCTTACGTTAATGAGGAGCAAACGCAAATAATTGGCAGCATAATCTACATTGACAATTATGGTAATGTCGTTACTAATATTAGAAAAAACTTTTTTGAAACGCTGCAAAAAGGACGTTCTTACGAAGTGTCTGCAAGAAATTATAAGTTCAAAAAAATACAATCCAAATATAGCGATATTGTTAACTTTGACACACCAGAAGATAAACGTAATGACGAAGGACGTGGTTTAGTCGTCTTTAACAGTTCCAACTATCTAGAAATAGCCATATATAAAAGTAATAACCAAACGGTTGGTAGTGCAAGTAGCCTAATGGGATTAGGACTGCGAGATACAGTAACCATTAATTTTTTTAAATAAATAAAAGTATCGCTTTCGCGGAAACACATTAAAACCTAAGCCATGTTTGTAAGAATTGTTAAATTAAGTTTTGCTGAAGAAAATATAGCCACCTTTTTAGCTAATTTTGAAACCGTAAAATTTAAAATAAGAAATTTTAAAGGCAACCAATTGTTAGAATTATATCAGGACAAAACCAATCCCAATATATTTTTTACTTATAGTTATTGGGATAATGAAAGTGATTTAGAAAACTATCGCAACTCAGACCTTTTTAAAGGCGTTTGGGCTAAAACTAAACCACTGTTTAATGCAAAACCAGAAGCTTGGAGTGTTGACAAATTAGCTTCGTTAAAATAAATTATAAATAACATTAATAAATAAAGCATGCTAGCCATACTTAAAAAAGAAATAAACTCATTTTTTGCTTCGCCAATAGGCTACTTAGTAATTGCTATATTTTTGTTGTTAAACGGACTATTTTTATGGGTCTTTAAAGGTGAGTTTAATATCCTTGATAACGGATTTGCAGATCTGTCAACGTTTTTTTTATTGGCACCATGGATTTTAATATTCTTAATTCCAGCGGTTACCATGCGTAGTTTTAGTGACGAGAAAAAACAAGGCACTTTAGAGCTACTGTTAACTAAACCAATAACCACATTACAATTAGTATTAGGTAAATATTTTGGAGCCTTATTACTAATAATAATAGCGCTAATACCAACACTATTATATGTTTATACTGTTTATGAATTAGGTAACCCATTAGGTAATATAGATTTTGGAAGCACATTAGGATCCTATTTTGGCTTATTATTTTTAGTAGCAGCCTATACTGCAATTGGTGTTTTTGCATCAACTATATCAGACAATCAAATAGTTGCTTTTATAATTGCTGTGTTTTTATGTCTATTTTTTTATATTGGTTTTGAAGGCATTGCAGATGTAATATCTAGTAATACTGTGGAGCAATTGGGTATGAATGCACATTATAAAAGTATGAGTCGTGGTGTTCTGGATACTAGAGACCTAATATACTTTTTAAGTATTACTATTTTGTTTATTGCGCTAACCAAATTCATTATTAAAAAACAATAGTATGGTAATTACACCCATTTTAATAATATCGTTTATAGTTGTATTTATCTTAGCATGGCTATTTATAAAAACCATTGGAGACAATAAATGGATAAGCTTACTACTTACAGTAATAGTAACACCTCTACTCTATTTTTACTTATTTTATCCAATAGTTAATATCTTTTCTAGTTACCATCACCAAAAACATTTTAATGCTGAAAATTGGGCTGAATACCCAGAACTTAGGTTTGAAATGATGGATCAATTAAATGATAATAACCAATTAATTGGCAAAACTAAAGCTGAAATTAAAACAGATTTTGGTACAGCAGAATGGTATGGTTGGGATGATAGTATTAAAGCCAACTCTAAAGATCAATGGAATTATAATATGGGCTTTAAACCTGGTGCTTTTACTAAAGACCAAGAATGTATTGAGCTACAATTTAAAAACGATACTGTTGTTGCAGTAAAAACCTATCAACTTGAGAAAAAATTTGAATAAGTCTATCAAAAATATCGCATTTGTAGTTATTGGGTTAATTGTAATTAATGTAATAGCCAATACCTTTTATAAACGTTTTGATTTAACGACAGATCAACGCTACACTTTAAATCCTTCGGTTTTAACCATACTAGAAAAGGTAGAATCCCCTATTTTGGTTGATGTATTTTTAGAAGGTGATGATTTTCCTTCAGAATTTAGAAAATTACAATCTGAAACCAGACAATTATTAGAAGAGTTAGTCGCTTATAATAATAACATTAGTTTCAATTTTATAAATCCAATAGAGGACGAAGCTACTAGAGATCAAAATATCCAGAAATTAAATGCAAGAGGGTTAACACCCATGCAATTAAACGTTCAAGAAAACGGAAAAACTAGTCAAGCTGTTATTTTTCCATGGGCTTTAGCAAGTTATAATGATCAAACGGTAAAAATTCCGTTAGTAAAAAATACCATTGGAGCGACTCAACAACAATTAGTTAATAACTCTGTACAACAATTAGAATATGCTTTTGCAGATGGTCTTAGTAAATTAGTTAATCCTAAACGACGTAAAATAGCAGTTTTAAAGGGTAATGGACAGCTAGAAAACAAATACATTGCAGACTATATTAAAAGTATTAGAGACTATTATTTTATTGCTCCATTTACATTAGATAGCGTTTCTAATTACGCGGAAAGTACTCTGCAAAAATTACAGGAATACGATTTAATTATTTCGGCTAAGCCAACAGAAGCATTTTCAGAAAAAGAAAAATTTGTTTTAGATCAGTATACCATGAATGGTGGTAAAAGCCTATGGTTAGTAGAGCAAGTCGCAATGGATAAAGATAGTCTTTATAACGATTATGGTAAAAATATTGCTATCCCATTAGATTTAAATCTAACCGATTTTTTCTTTAAATATGGTATACGTATTAATCCACTTATAGTAAGCTCTATGTACTCTGCTCCTATAACTTTAGCGTCAGGAGAAGGTAGTGAGAGTCAGTTTCAAAGCTATCCTTGGACCTATTCGCCTTTAGCAAAAGGAAACAGCAATCATCCTATTGTCAATAATTTAGATTTCTTAAAATTTGATTTTGCTAATCCTATGGATACTATTAAAAGTAGTACCAAAAAAACAATATTGCTCCAAACTGCGCCTTTAACTAAATTAGAAGGTACGCCTCGCGAAATCAGCTTGGATATGGTCAATAATAAGCTAGAGCCTAAAACCTTTAATAAAGGTCCACAAACATTAGCTGTATTGCTAGAAGGCATCTTTACGTCGGCATATAATAACCGAGTAAAACCTGTGGCTATTTCAAACTCTAAAAATACTAGTATACCAACCAAAATGATAGTCGTATCTGATGGTGACGTCATTAAAAATGACGTTGGAAGATTAGGTCCTGAAGAGCTAGGTTTTGACAAATACACAGGACAAACCTTTGGTAATAAAGAATTTTTGACAAATGTGGCTAATTATCTTTTAGATGACACAGGACTTATAAACATTAGATCCAAAGAAATTGCAGTTGCCTTTTTAAATCCTGAAAAAATTACAGAAGAAAAAACAAAATGGCAACTACTAAACCTCTTATTACCATTGGTTTTATTAGGTGTTTTTGGTTTAATATTTAACTACCTTCGTAAGAAAAAATATGCCAAGTAAGTGTTAATAAGTTTGTTTCTTATTTTAACACATTAGCAATATATTTGTAAGACAAATTATTAATAGTATTAATTTACACATATAGATGAAATTTATCGTATCAAGCACATACTTACTAAAACAATTACAGGTTTTAGGAGGTGTAATTAACAGTTCAAATACATTACCTATTTTAGATAATTTTTTATTTGAATTAAATGAATCTAAATTAACTGTATCTGCAAGCGATTTAGAAACAACAATGTCTGCTGTTTTAGATGTAGATAGTGACAACGAAGGAAGCGTAGCCATTCCTGCACGATTACTTTTAGATACTTTAAAAACATTTCCAGAACAACCTTTAACGTTTGTTATTGAAGAAAACAATACCGTTGAAATTAGCTCAAATCATGGTAAATACGCATTAGCTTATGCAGACGGGAACGAGTTTCCAAAAGCCATTAGCCTAGAGGATCCAAGCAGTACAAAAATGCCTGGTCATATTTTAGCAACAGCTATTAACAAAACAATTTTTGCAGCAGGAAATGACGATTTAAGACCTGTTATGAGTGGTGTATTCTTTCAGTTTTCAACTGAAGGTTTAACCTTTGTTGCTACAGATGCTCATAAATTAGTTAAATACTCTAGAGAAGATGTTAAAGCCTCTCAGGTAGCCGAGTTTATTATGCCTAAAAAGCCTTTAAACTTATTAAAAGGAATACTTGGTGCAAGTGACGAGGAAATTACTATTGAATATAATGACTCTAACGCTAAGTTTACTTTTGAAAACACAATATTAATCTGTCGTTTAATTGACGGTAAATATCCTAATTACGAAGCGGTAATACCAAAAGAGAATCCAAACAAACTAACAATAGACAGAACTCAGTTTTTAAACTCTGTACGTCGTGTTAGTATTTTCTCTAACAAAACAACACACCAAATTAGATTAAAAATTGCTGGAGCAGAATTAAATATATCTGCAGAAGATATTGACTACTCTAACAAAGCTGAAGAGCGTTTGACTTGTGATTACCAAGGAGACGACATGCAAATTGGTTTTAATTCTCGTTTTTTAACAGAGATGTTAAACAATTTAGGATCTAACGATGTACAATTAGAGTTAAGCATGCCTAACAGAGCAGGTATATTAACACCTATTGATGATTTAGAGGTTGGAGAACAAGTAACTATGTTAGTGATGCCTGTAATGTTAAACAGCTAATAACTTAAACCTATAGCATAAAAAAAGCAACTCAATAGAGTTGCTTTTTTTGTTATAATAAATATTATATTCCCTTAATTTTAATACTTTTACAGCGCAATAATCTAAGTTACCCTCAACATTAAACAACTTAGCAATTGATTAAAACAATTAATCTAGAATATGAAGTACAGTTTTAAATTATTATTTTTACTAATAACTAGTATCGCTCTATTATCTTGTAATAATAACGACGATGCTTCTAACGCAAATAACACCACTACCAATCCTATTATTGGTGATTGGCTTCGCGAAGATGCTACTGCCTCTTTTGAGTATCACATACATTTTGAAGGTGAAAATTTTGGTAAAATAGTAACTATGGTAATAACAGAGGACAATGTAATATCAAGTGCAAATCCTTTTGAATGGTCTATTCATAATGAAATACTTACTATTGTTGATAATGAAGATTTTGAGCATAACACCACAGTAGAATATACTGTAGACGGTCATCTAAAAATTGAAGGTTTTTCTGATTTAGAATTCACAAAACAATAATTCTAAACACCCTTCATATAATCACATAACAAAAAACGCAACCTTAACAGGTTGCGTTTTTCTTCTTTATCAATGTAATGTAAACTAACTAATAAAATTAAAAGATAAAGGGTAATGCGGTTCTTCGCCATTACTAACCTTAATGGCATTTATTATTGGGTAAATTATAGATACTAATCCTAAAACAAACCAGCCTAATAGTCCTAAACCAAAAAGTAAAATTAAAGGTACACATACAATATATAAAACCACTATACTTAGTTGAAAGTTAACAATGGTTTTACCATGAGCGTCCATTTGATATATTTTATCTTTTTGTGTTAACCAAATGATTAGTGGTAAAATTAAGCTACCACAACCTATAATTAAAGACACTAATTGACTTAAATGGGTTAATACTAATAATTGTCTGTCTGTTTTCATTTTTTACTTTAATTCGCTTTTTTAGATTTCTACTTATATGACGTATAATTTGTAAAAATGTTACAGATTTTAAAAATAAAATGTAATTAATGTGGTAATTTATCTTTTAATACACCATATAAAAACGTCCCTAAAGCAGCAGATAAAAATACTATAACTATAGGTAAATAACCTGCACCTACAAGAACAAATATAGGTCCTGGACATGCGCCAACTAATGCCCAACCTAACCCGAAAATAATGCCTCCAAGCAAGTATTTAGAAAACGATTTTTCTTTTGGCGCAATTACAATTGGATTACCATCAAACGATTTTACGTTATACCTTTTAATAATTTGAACAAACAAAATACCAAACGCTAAAGCAGTACCTATAATACCATACATATGAAACGCTTCAAAACGGAACATTTCATAAATTCTAAACCACGAAGCAGCCTCAGATTTATACATTATAATCCCAAAACAAAGCCCTATAAAAATAAATAGTAGTTTTTTCATATTAAAAAATTAAAGGGAATAATAAATGAACCATAACCAATCCACCAATAAAAAAGCCAATAACAGCAATTAAAGACGGAAGTTGTAAGTTACTTAAACCAGAAATGGCATGACCAGAAGTACAACCGCCAGCATATCGTGCTCCAAAACCAACTAAGATTCCTCCAGCAACTAAAATAGCAATTGTTTTTATATCGCTTAAAGCGGAAATAGAAAATAACTCGACAGGTAAGTATTGGTTTTCAGTCGAAATATTTATACTAGACAATGATGCTTTTGTAGCATCACTAATGTCAGGCATATCTGCGGATGACAAATAATGTGATGCTATAAAACCACCAATCATTGCTCCTATTACAACTAATACATTCCATACATCCGATTTCCAATCAAATTTAAAAAACGAATTGACTTTTCCGGCACCACAAGCAGCACAAAAAGTTCTTAAGTTTGATGACATACCAAACTTTTTTCCCATTAATAATAAAAATAGCATTGTACAAGCTATTAAAAATCCTGAAACAAACCAATGCCAAGGTTCAAATAAAAAATCCATAAATTAAATTTGCGCAAAAATACGTGCTACAATTCAATTTATGGACTTTTAGTCTACTAATTTTATAGGAATTAACCTATTATAAAACTAATGCTATTTAACGCTACAACCTGCGCCTTCTTTTCTCACACCTAACTTTACTAATATTGTTTCTAATAAGCACCACTTTGTAAATGCAGACTGTATTAAATTTACACCTATAAATACAGTAAACCACATCCATTTTGGGCTAACATAAACCGAAAGCACCACACTTAACAATACCATCACACCAACAATTACTCTAAAATATGTATTCAACATTTTTCTTCTTTTTTTAAATTTAAAACTTAATATTCACGTCATTCTGAATGTGTTTCAGAATCTAATTATTCACAACTCAAATTTCTTTTTATTACCCAATCTTATCTGCAAACCTTACGTCATTCTGAACTTGTTTCAGAATCCCATCATTCACAACACAATTACCCACTATTTATAATTCTTCTTCTCTATCATATAATAAACAAGAGGCACAACCAACAAAGTCAAAACGGTAGACACAATAGTCCCTCCCATTAATGATATCGCTAATCCTTGAAAAATAGGATCAAAAAGTATCACAAATGCACCAATTACCACAGTACCTGCTGTTAATAAAATTGGTGTTGTACGCACTGCTCCTGCTTCAATACATGCTTGTTTAAGTGGCACACCTTCGGCAGTTCTTATATTTATAAAATCAATTAATAACACCGAGTTCCTAACCATAATTCCTGCCAAAGCAATCATACCAATAAAAGAAGTCGCTGTAAAAAAGGCTCCCATAATCCAGTGCCCTAAAATAATTCCTATTAACGATAAAGGAATTGCAACCATCATAACAATTGGTGCTTTAAAGTTTTGAAACCATCCTACAATTAAGATGTATATTAAGATAATAGCACCTAAAAAAGCAATCCCTAAATCTCTAAAGACTTCCAAAGTAATTTGCCATTCGCCATCCCATTTTACAGTGTAATTATCTTCAAAATCTGGCTGACCTAAATACATCTCGTTTAACTCGTAGCCTTTTGGTAACGGAATCTCATTCAACTTTTCTTCCATTCCAAGAATTGCATACGCAGGACTTTCTAAATCCCCAGCCATATCTGCCATAACATAAACCACACGCTTTTGGTTTTTACGGTATATACTTTTTGCTGCAGTTGTTTCTGTAATAGTTACCAAATCTGCAATAGGCACCATATTACCTTGTTTTGATTTCACTTTTAATTGAGAAATATCCGTAATTGTAGATTTCTCTTTTTCATCTAAAGCCAATACTAAACCAACTTGAGTTACCGCATCTTCGTCATACAAATTTGTTATGGCTCTGTTTGACAATGCCATATTCATGGTGTACGCTATTTGCTGTGGTGCAACACCATACAACATGGCTTTTTCTTTGTTAATATCAAATTGGTATTCGGTTTGATCCGCTTCCACCATCCAATCAATATCTACCACATCATCAGTCTGTTTTAGTATATTTTGAATGTTATTAGCAATTCTAATTTGCTCGTCATAATCAGGTCCATAAACCTCTGTAACAATCGTTGATAATACAGGAGGTCCTGGTGGCACTTCTACCAATTTAATATTCGCATTATATTTAGCTGCTATTTTCTGAATATCTGGACGCATTAATTTAGCTATTCCGTGACTTTGAATATCACGCTCTCCTTTATCAATTAAATTTACTTGGATATCTGCCATATTAGATCCACCACGTAAATCGTAATGACGCACCAAACCGTTAAATGTAATTGGCGCAGATGTACCAACGTAATTTTGATAATTAACCACTTCTGGTCGTGTTGACAAGTATTGCGACACTTCTTGCGCGACAACGCCTGTACGTTCCAATGTTGTGCCTTCAGGCATATCAATAACTACTTGGAATTCATTTTTGTTATCAAATGGTAACATTTTTACAGCAACCGATTTTGTAAAAAACAAGACCATTGTCGCCATTAATACCATAAAAGTTAACACTAAAAACAACCAACGTTTTGATTTACTTTCTAATAACGGACGTTCAAACTTGTTATAAACCTTATAAATTAGTGTGTCTTCAACTGCTTTTTCTGGTTTCTCCGCTGCTCCTTTTTTATCTTTTTCTCTTAGAAAAATATATCCTAAATAAGGAGTTATCGTTAACGCTACAAACAAGGATAATATCATGGCAATAGACGCACCTATTGGCATTGGCGCCATATATGGTCCCATTAATCCAGACACAAAAGCCATAGGTAAAACAGACGCTATTACGGTAAATGTTGCTAAAATGGTTGGATTACCAACTTCATTAATTGCGTACAAAGCAGCCTCTTTAAACGGTAAACGTTTCATTTTAAAATGCCTGTGCATATTTTCGGCAATAATAATGGAGTCATCCACCACAATTCCTGTAACAAACACTAACGCGAATAATGTAATTCGGTTTAGCGTATAATCCATCATATAATAACTCAATAATGTCAAAGCAAATGTAATTGGAACCGATAAAAACACCACCAATCCACCACGCCAACCCATTGCCAACATAACCACAAGTGTTACTGCAAAGATAGACCCAATAAGGTGCCACAATAATTCTGATACTTTATGCGATGCTGTTTCACCATAATTTCTGGTAACCTCAACATGCACATCATCCGGAATTAATGTGCTACGTAAATGATCGACTTTATCAATAATAACTTCTGCTATTTTCATAGCGTCGGCACCTTTTCGTTTTGCTACCGAAATGGTTACCGCAGGATATTCAGACTTATAATCCCCCGATTTTACGCTTCCTTTTCCGTAACCTAAACTCACATAATTTTGTGGTACTTCTGGTCCATCAATAATTGTAGCGACTTGTTTTAAATAAATAGGTTGATTTTGTTGCACACCAACCACCAAATTTTCAACATCAGTAACCGAAGCTAAAAAAGCACCTGTATTTACCAAAAACTCCGTGTCACTTTTATCAAAACTACCAGCACTTAATTGACTGTTATTTGCTTTAATCATTTCCGAAACAGACAAGAAATCCAATCCGCTAGCAGCTAATTTATCCTTATCTAAAACGACGCGTAATTGACGGTCACGACCTCCAATTTTATGCGTGATTGCTACGTCGTTAATCTTTTTAATTTCGGCTTCCAACTCTTGAGCCATTTGGTTTAATTGGTAATCATCGTAATTTTCACTCCACAGCGTTAATCCCAACATTGGCACATCATCAATCGCACGCGTTTTTACTAACGGAAACGTAACACCAGCAGGCATTTGGTCCATGTGCTTGTTAATTTCGTTGTATAATTTTACAAAAGAGCGCTCAATATCTTCGCCAACATAAAACTGTACAATGACCATTCCTTGCTCTTTCTTAGACGTAGAATACACGTATTCCACACCTTTAATATTCGAAATTAATTGCTCTAAAGGCTTAATCACGCGCGACTCCACTTCCGTAGGACTTGCTCCAGGATACCCTACAAAAATGTCTGCCATAGGTACATCAATTTGTGGTTCTTCTTCACGCGGAATTAAAAACGAACTGTACACACCAACCACCATAAATACAATCATCAAAAGCACTGTAAGCTTCGATTGCATAAAGACTTTGGCAATTTTACCTGCGATTCCTTCTTTCATAATTATTACTTTTTTTTATTCCCATGACAATGGAAATATTTATATTTTGGGCGTTTTAACAGGCTATACACTGTATCTTTTTTACTTGTCCTTACTAAGTACATTTTTTATTTGCTGTGGCAATCTCTTAATCGATTGGGAGATTACCACGTCGTTGCACTCCTCGTAATGACAGCTTATTTATTAAGTAAAAAAGGATGTCGTTTCTATCCTTAACGCAGCTTATTAGTTATTGAATTGTAATTTTTGCACCATTAAATAGTTTTCCTTCAGCAGAAACAATGTATGCTTCGTCTGCATTTAAACCAGATAATACTTCTACTTGATCCCCAAAAGTTCTGCCTAAACGCAACCATCGTAATAATGCGGTATTGCTTTGACTTACTGTATAGACACCAGATAATTGCCCATTAGTTACAATAGCATCTTTAGGTATTAAAACCATAGATGACGTTGCTTTTCTTTCCACAGGAAATAGAACTGTTGTAAACATCCCTGATAAAATATTGGCTTCTGTTTTATATAAATCTATTTTTACTAAATATTGCCCTCCCGTATTTTTAGCTGAAGTGCTGACCTCTTTTACTTTCCCTTTCAACGTTTTATTTATGGATTTTACTAAAACATCCACGGTAGTTCCTGATTTAATCTCTGAAATTTCGGTTTCCGGTACCATTGCCATAACTTCAAAATTTCCTGGTGTTTCTATACTTATCAATGGTACACCAGGATTTGCCATGTTACCAGCTTCTACATTTTTACTAGTTACTGTTCCGCTAAAAGGTGCAGTAATATTACTGTAAGCAAACTGTGCATTTATTTCGTTTTTCATTTGATTGGCACCTTCTACTCTAGCTTTTGCCATTTCGTAATTAGCAGTCATATCATCCATTTCTTTTTGAGATGCACTATTGTCTGCAAACAAGTTTTTAAAACGGTTGTAATCTTTTTGGGCATTACTTAAAGCTGCATTAGCTTCGGTTATTCCTGCATTTATTTGAGCTTTCTTGGCTTGTAAATCACTATTATTAATAGATACTAATAATTGTCCTTTACGTACTTTATCACCAACGTTAACATGCACTTTATTAACATAACCCATCATTCTAGTACTTAAATCTGCACTATTTGTCGCTTGAATTTTTCCGCTTACAGATAAAAAAGGACTATTACTGTTTGCTGCTACTTGACTAGTTTTAACGCTTATTGCTGGCGTATTATCTACAACAGGTTTTTTGTCTTCGCTTCCACAACTTGCTACTAATAGCGCTACAGAAAGTGTTAGGATTGTATATATGTTTTTCATGGTTATTATTTTTTATTTAGGACACTTCGACAAGCTCAGTGTGACATTTTTTATAATTAAAAACTCTCGGAAATCAATCTTGATTCGTGGTTCTATATTCTTGTATATTTTTTATTCTTTAGTTAAAAATTGCAAGTATGCTTGTGTGTAATTGTATTCAAAAATAGTTTGATAGTATTCCAATTGTTTTTGTGCATATTGCGTTTCGGCTAATAATAAATCAGACGTTTTTTCTAAACCTTCTTTAAATCTGTTGGTTCTTATACGTAAAGATTCTTCAGATTGTTGTAATGCTAAAGTTGTTAATTTCAACTTATTGTCAGCATCTATAAAGGCGCGTTTCGCTTTATTTAATTCTAAATTACTTTGTGATACATATTGCTTGTATTCTAATTTTGATTTTTCGAATTCCGATTTACTTTTTTGCGCTTTTCCAATACGTTTAGAGCCTTGAAATATATCCCAACTTAATTGTGCTCCGAATAAGTATCCATTAGAACCGCCTTGAAAAATTTTATCGTCATACAACTCATAACTCCCAAATGCATTTAAACGTGGTAAAAACGCCATTTTATCAGCTTTATTCATCGCTTCATAAGCGTTTGAGGCCAATTGCATGGCTTTAATATCCGATCTATTTTCAGACACTGCTTTGTCTTCCATTGTAAATGTGCCAATGGTTAAATCGTCACTAGGCATGTACACAACATAAGCCTCATCATTCATTAAAAAAGACAAATAATTAGATGCATTTTGCACATTACTTTTAGCGGTTTGTAACTGGTTTTGAACCTCAGTGACTCGGACTTCAACATTCAACACGTCTGCACGTTGTAAATACCCTTGTTTAAAGCTATCGTCAGCTAGTTTCTTATTAGCATTTGCTGCGTCCAAAGCTTTCTCTAAAACACTTACTGCTTTATAGGCTAATTGTAATTGCATGTAGGCTTTATCTACTTCAAAAGCTAAATAATCCTGTGTGCGTTCTGTCTTTAAAGACATGGCTTCCATTTTAGACTTAGCAGCCTTACGTTGGTAAATACCGTCTAAATTTATTAATGGTTGTTGGATTTCGAACTTGGTAGCATAGTTTTCAATTTGAGAAGGATCGTTTAACAACGCCGGATTAAAATCGTTTTGAGTTAAAATCTCCTGATTTAATTTACTCCCAAAAGCCATTAATGGATTAGTGGTCGCCATAGCTGTGTGACTTGCTGTAATATTTGGTAAAAACACAGCATTGGTTTGTCTATAATCTGCTCTGGCTTGTTTAAAATCTTCTTCTGAAATTTTTATGCTTGTATTGCGTTCTGACACTTTAGACAAAACATCAGATTTTGCAATAGGAACAACTTGTTGCGCTTGAACAGAAAGTGTTAACCCTAAAAGCAATAATGGTATATAAATGTGTTTTTTCATCAATTATTAATTTACAGTACAAATGTACATTACATAAATAGCCTGGTCGGTAACATAAGTTACCAAGCCAAATGCAACATAAAACCGAAGTCTTGTTATAAATAAATTGGTATCCCTTACTTTTGCATGCTATATGGATTCATTAACACAAATAGTATTAGGAGCAGCTGTAGGAGAAGCTGTTTTAGGAAAAAAAGTTGGAAACAAAGCCATGCTTTATGGTGCTATTGCAGGAACCATTCCTGATTTAGATGTTTTAGCCTCCTTTTTTACGGACAATGTCACTGCGCTTTATGTACATCGTGGTTTTACACATTCTATTGTGTTTTCAGTACTTTTTGCGCCTATTTTGGCATGGATTGTCACGCGGTACGAAACTTATAAAAACTTTAAAAACTGGACTTGGTTATTCTTTTTAGCATTTGTAACCCATCCTATATTAGATGCTCACACCACTTGGGGAACGCAACTGTTTTGGCCTTTTGATTTACGATTAGCTTTTAAAAACATATTTGTAGTTGACCCATTGTACACAGTTCCTTTTCTGATATTTTTAATTTTAGCAATGCGTCAAAAACGTACCACTGCAAAACGACGTTTTTACAACAATATGGGATTAATTATAAGTACAACGTACTTAGCCATTACGCTACTTTTAAAATGGGCAGCTTACACAAAATTTGAATCTGCTTTAAAAGAACAAAACATTGCTTATTTAGATATTGACACTAGACCATCTGCATTAAACACGATACTTTGGAGTGCCAATGTGCAAACTGATGGTGCTTATTTACTTGGGAATTATTCGTTTTTTGATAGCCAACCCATCACTTTTGAAAGCTATCCAAAAAACCACGACTTATTAGGTAGTCTTGTTGAAGATAAAAGTGTCAAGCAAATGATTGCCATAACAGAAGGTTGGTACACTATTACTAAAACAGAAAACACCCTTTATTTTAATGATTTACGTTTTGGATTATTAAGCTTAAAACCAAAATCAGAAAACTTTGTTTTTAAATACAGGTTAGAAGTTGATCCTTCTGGTAAAGTTTCATTTATTGAAGCTCCAAAAGATTCTAATGACGGTAAAAAATTGCTATCAGAACTTTGGCAACGTGTGAAAGGGAATTAATTTCGACTAAATAAAATTTTAAATATCTTAGTAAACTAAACTTAAAAATCATGGACATTACTGCTGCATATACGGATCTATATCAAATAACAATGGCGCAAGTCTATTTTGTGACCAAACCAAATGGTAAAGCGGTGTTTGACTATTATTACCGTCGTAATCCTTTTGATAATGGGTATGCCATATTTACAGGATTAGAGGATGTTTTAGATATATTGGAGTCGCTTAAATTTTCAGAGTCTGACATTTCTTATTTAAAACAAAAAGGATTTGAAAATGAGTTTTTAGAGTATTTAAAAAACTTTAGTTTTAAAGGTAGTATCCGCTCTAGTAAAGAAGGTGATATTGTTTTTCCTAATCGTCCTATTTTACAAGTTGAAGCTAATATTATTGAAGCACAAATTATAGAAACCCTTTTGCTTAATATTTTAAACTTTCAAACTTTAATTGCAACCAAAGCGAGCAGAATACGCTATAGCGCCAAAGATGCTATTTTACTAGATATGGGATTACGTCGTGCCCATGCTACAGGTGGTTATTATGCGTCTAGAGCTGCTGCTATTGGTGGATTTGATAGTACAAGTAATGTGAAAGCTGCCGAAGATTATAATATTGCCTCTACGGGAACTATGGCACATTCGTTTATACAAAGTTATGATAATGAGTTAGATGCTTTTAGAGATTTTGCACAAGTGCGACCTAAAAACTGTGTGCTTTTAATAGACACTTATAACACCCTAAAATTAGGACTTCCAAATGCTATTACAGTTGCTAAAGAAATGGAAGAAAAAGGTGAAAAACTTTTCGGAATCCGATTAGATAGTGGTGATTTAGCCTATTTATCTAAAAAAGCGAGAGTCATATTAGACGCTGCAGATTTAAGTTATGTGAAAATTGTAGTATCTAATCAGTTAGACGAATTTGTTATAAAAAGTTTAAAAGAACAACAAGCACCAATTGACGTTTTTGGCGTAGGTACTAATTTGGTTACAGGACGACCAGACGCAGCGTTAGATGGTGTTTATAAATTATCTGAATATAATGGTGCTCCAAGAATTAAACTCTCTGAAAACATTATAAAAGTATCGTTACCGTTTAAAAAGCAAGTGTATCGTATGACTGATGCGGATGGGCTATTTTATGGTGCAGATGCTGTTGCTATGTATACTGAAGGTGAAATTGATCACATGGAACACCCATTTGATATTACTAAGCAAATAGATATTAGTGCACTAAAAAAAGAACCATTATTAGAGTTAGTCATGGAACATGGAAAACGTGTGGTACCTGCAAGAACCGTTACCGAAATTGCAGAATATTCGCAATCGCGTTTAGCCCAACTACCTGATGAATATAAGCGTTTTCAAAATCCGCATACCTATAAAGTTGGATTGAGTAGCCAACTTAAAAAGGAACGAAATGATTTAATTAACAAACATAAAAATTAAATTTGCACCACGTTGTATAAGCTTTAGCCTACTATATTAAAAATAGTCAAACTATGAAAACACTTTTAGTTATTGATGTACAAAACGATTTTATGCCTGGAGGATCACTTCCTATACCTGATGGCAATACCATTGTACCTGTAATAAATAGCATACAAGATAAATTTGACTTGATTGTAGCCACACAGGATTGGCACCCCAAAGCACATTCTAGCTTTGCTCTAAACCATGAGGGAAAATCTGATTTTGATAGTATTGAATGGCGAGGACAAATGCAAACCTTATGGCCTAAACATTGCGTGCAAGGCAGTAAAGGTGCCCAATTACACTTTGAATTAAACACCACAAAATACGAGGCCATTTTTAGAAAAGGTACCGATATTAATATTGACAGTTATAGCGCATTTTTTGACAATAACCAATTAAAATCGACTGGATTAGCTAGTTATTTAAAAGAAAAAGGAACTACAAAACTGTATTTTTGTGGTCTTGCATCAGATATTTGCGTTTACTTTTCTATTCGTGATGCTGTTAAAGCAGGGTTTGAATGCTATTTTATTGAAGATGCTTCAAAAGCTTTAGATTTAGAAGCTTTTGAAGCTATTAAGACTGAAATGATTGCTATGGGTGTGCATATTACAACTTCAGCATCTGTTTAAAAGTATTCAACTCTTCTTTCTCATTTTTTTTTGGATTGGAAACAAAACCACTCTTGATGAATACTTTATTATTTATTCAACTTTTTATATATCCATTTAGCAATTACAAGTCCTAAAACACCTCCTAATGCTGAGACGATACAATTAATAGAAAACAACATTATATTAATATCTTGATTTTGCATTATTGACCAAGGATCAAAACCTAATCTACCAAAAGACTTGATAAAAAAAATGCTCCCAAAAACACCAACTAACGTATTACCTATAAATCCAAAAGAATATTTTTTATTAAAATAACCAAATGTATTTGCAGCAATAATACCAATAAGAATACTAATTAATGAAATTAAAGTACCTGTCATAATTGTTAATTTTGACTAGTGTCCGTAATCCATTTTATCAACTTTACCTGCCATTAATCGTTTTTGAATAATGAAGTAAATAACAATAAGAATAAAACCAATAATTGCCCAATTTACAGCTACAGACAAACCATAATTTTCTGCTGCGGTATTGTAAATAGTTAAATCCTGATGAGTCGTATTAATAGAAGGCAATATAACTGGAAATAAAGACGCCAAAGATGATGTTATTCCTCCTAAAATCAACAAGGTAGAAAACATAAAACCGTGACTTTCTTTTTTTAACTTTTTAATAAAAAACAATCCAATTAATCCTGTAAGATAAATAAAAGGAAAGATTATTAAATATGGTCTATCCATAAAGTTATCTAACGACTTTGGATTAACCACCTGCCATACAATTAACGAAAATACGGTTAGTATTACTAATGCGATATTCAACTTAAAAATAACACCTTTAAGTTTAGTATTAATTGACGAATTGGTTTTTAAAATCACCCAATTAGCACCATGAATAGCCAAGGTTACCACAGAAATTAATCCTATAATAATTGTAAACCAATCTATAATACCTGGCGTATCACTTAATGGGCTAAAACTACTGTCCCATAAGGGTAAGAAAAAATAGTGTCCTTCGTAAGCTGAAACTCCATTTTCTACACCTCCTAAATTGACACCTCTAACAATATTACCTAAAGCAATACCAAAAAACAAGGCTAATAGTAAACTAGAGACACCAAATGACGTGTCCCAAATGTCTTTCCACATTTGATATTTAAATTGCCCTCTAAACTCTAAACCAATTGCTCTAAAAATAATTAACCACAACACGATTATTAATGGTAAATAAAAGCCACTAAAAACGGAAGCGTAAAATGTTGGAAATGCCATAAAAAGCATCCCTCCTGCAGCAACTAACCAAACCTCGTTAGAGTCCCAAAATAATCCAGCAGATTTTGCGATAACCTCTTTATCTTCTTCTTTTTTAGAAAAGAACAAATGAATGATTCCTGTACCAAAGTCGTAACCATCTAAAACAAAAAATACTGCTAAAACAATAGCGATTGCTATATACCAAAATACTTCCATAATTAATGTGTTTGAGGTTTTGGACCTTGATTAATAGTTTTACCAACTAAGACTAGAAATAATAAGCCTAAAAGCATATATAAAGCGACAAAACCAAGTAAGGTAAATAATGTGTTTCCTGAAGATACTGTTGGCGAAATACCATCGCTAGTTTTTAATAAACCGTAAACTAAATACGGTTGACGTCCCAACTCTGCAGTGTACCAACCGGTAAGATTTGCAATGTAAGGAAATGGCACCAAAAACATTATAGTCCATAATAACGGTTTTAATGTGTATAATTTTTTTCGCCATAAAAAGAAAAGCGCTAACGCCATAACACCAATAAAAATAGTACCTAATCCAACCATTATGTGATAAGAATAGTAAAGTGCAGGAATATTACTAGGCAATTCTTCTTCTTTAAATTGATCCATTCCTGGGATTTGTTTATCCCAATCTTGATGCGTTAAAAAACTCAATACGTTAGGTACTGCTATTTTATTATCTAGCTTTTTTTCTACCATATTAGGTTGTCCAACTAAAACAATTTCGGCTCCAGCCTCTTCTGTTTCAAAAATCCCTTCCATAGCTGCAAATGCTGCTGGTTGATATTCTGCAACATTTTTAGCATTCCAATCACCTGTTGGGAAAGCAACCAATACACTTGATATTAATCCGAAAATAACACCTGTTTTTAAGAATAGTTTCCCATATTCCACTTGTTTATTTCTTAGTACATAGAAGGCTCCAATACTAGCCACAACAAAAGAAGACGTTACTACAGAAGCTATTTGATTATGCAAAAAGGCTGGTAATAGCCAAGGATTTGTAAACAGTGATGAAAAATTGTCTAAAACAAATTTACCGTTTTCTAAAACCTCATATCCCACAGGATGTTGCATCCAAGCATTAGTTGCTAGAATAAACCAACCACTTGCCCAAGAGCCTAAAAAGACTAGAAAACCTGTTAAAAAGTGCAGTTTTTGTCCCATTAGTTTTTCACCAAAAATAAAGAGTGCTAAAAAAGAGGATTCTAAAAAGAATGAGAACATCCCTTCCATTGCCAACGTCTGACCAATAATACCTCCTGTAAGTTCTGAAAACTTAGCCCAATTGGTACCAAATTGAAATTCCATTGGAATACCAGTAACCACTCCCATGGTAAAATTAATAGCAAAAATTTTCATTAAAAATTTTGCTGCATTATTATACTTTTCGATGTTATTTCTTAAATGTTTCCATTTAAAAAAGACGATCAATAATGATAATCCCATGGTTAATTGCGGAAATATATAATGAAATGTGATAGTAAATGCAAACTGCAACCTATCGTAAAAGAGCATGTCTTCCATAGCCAAGTGTTTAGATTGTAAAAATACGACACAACGCTTAAACGCTGTGTAACTTTTATTACAAAAAAGCCTCAAAAAAGAGGCTTTTCAAAATTAATGTGTGTTATCTATTTTTAAGTTGTAAATGCTTTAACAGCATCACTTAAATCATATACAGGAACTGTTTTAATTATATTAGAAATAATACTACTTCCTGCTGCACTTCTGTAACCTCCTGCGCAATGCACCACAATAGGTTTATCCGTAGGAATTTGACTTTTAGAGGCTCTTAATTGATTTAAAGGAATTGAAATCGCAGTTTCAAAAATCTTACCTTCTGCTACCTCGCTTGCATTACGGATATCAATAATAGTATATTGATTTGGGTGTTTTTTAAAATCTTCAATATCTAATACTTTAAATGTTTCAAAAGTATTGGCACCTAGCGTTATAATCGATTTAATTTGCTTTTCATAACCTATTTTAGCAATACGACTAAGTATTGTTTTTCTGTCGTTAATTGAGTTAATTACTAAATGAAACGCTTCATTAGGAGCAACGATAGAACCTAACCAAGTTTCTACTTTATCATCTTCCGTTTCTGCAATAATATTAATACTTCCTTTTAGGTGATTCTCTTTAAATTGTGATGCGCTTCTAACATCAATAATCAGACTGTCATCATTATTAAAATTGGTTATCCCAAATGAAAAAGGTATGCCACAAAATGTAGATTCAAAATTATCTGCACCTGTTTTATTTATATCAACATTAAATCCAAAATAGGCAGGAATAAATGGCTGATCCTTTAAAATATGGTTCACAAATTGATCTTCAGTTAAATCTTTAAATGCCCAATTTTCAATACGTTCTCTTCCTAAAGTGCTTGATGCATCTGTACTCATGTTTTTACCGCATAACGATCCTGCACCATGTGCTGGATAAACAGTTGTTGTGTCTGGTAAATGATTAAATTTATGACGCATAGTATGATACATACTTTTAGCTAACTCCTCTCTTTTAGCTTTCATGTTACCTGCTTTTTCACGCAAATCTGGTCTTCCAACATCACCAATAAATAAGGTGTCTCCAGAAAACATCGCATAATTATTATCTGCATCATTAGCAATAATTGTAATACTATCTGGCGAGTGACCTGGCGAGTTAATAGCCGAGAAAGTTACCGTTCCTAAATTAAGAGTATTTCCATCATCAAATGTTTGATGCGGATAATTAGCGCCAACCAATTTACTTACATAAATTTTTGCACCTGTTTCCTTATGTATTTGCAAATGACTACTCACAAAATCGGCATGTGGATGTGTTTCAAAAACAGCAATAATTTTAGCATTATGTTTTTCTGCTAAATCGTAATACAGTTTTACATCTCTTGATGGATCTACAAGTGCCATTTTACCATCACTAATTATTGCATAAGAATAGTGAGCTAATGGCTTATCTTCAAATTGTTTAATAATCATGATTTTTTTTTATTTAGATATTAAAGTACAAAAAAGAGCCTTAATAAGAGGCTCTTTTTATAGGTAATTAGCTTACTTTTTTAAGATTGAATCCAAAACTAAATCCTTATCTAATTTTTTAGTACAGAAAAACCAATCTTTACAGTCTAAATCCTCAGTAGAAGTCATACGCTCTTCTGCAACACCACAAGATCCAGCTGGAGATACAATTACATCGTCACCAGGATTCCAATCTGCTGGAGTAGCTACATTAAATTTATCTGATGTTTGCATTGCAATTAAGGCTCTGTATAACTCATCAAAGTTACGACCTAGGCTTAATGGATAGTAAATAATAGCTCTAACTGTTTCGTTTGGATCTACAAAAAAGACCGCTCTAACCGCTTGCGTTTTGCTTTCACCTGGTTGAATCATACCATATTTTTTGGCTACTTCCATGGAAATGTCTTCGATTAAAGGAAATTTAACTTCAATGTTTTTCATTCCGTTAAATTCAATTTTATCTTTAATCGTTCTTAACCAAGCAATGTGACTGTATAAACCATCAATTGACAAACCGATAAGACTACAATTTGCTTTTTCAAATTTTTCTTCTAAATGTGCAAATGTCATAAACTCAGATGTGCAAACAGGTGTAAAATCTGCTGGGTGACTAAATAATATAGACCATTTTCCTTTATAATCCGATGGGTAATTAATATCTCCTTGTGTTGTTACTGCTGTAAACTCTGGTGCTTTATCACCAATTCTTGGCATTGCAAATGTTTCTTGTGGTGTTGTTTCTAATGTATTCATAGTATATATATTTTAATTTATTGATACTGTAAAATTACTTTAGAAGACTGTGTCTATATGTAACATTTGTCACTTAAACAATACCTATAGCTTATACTAAAATAAGATTTAGCTATTAACATAAAATCTACAGTAATGTAACAAATGTCACCTTTTATGATAGTCTGTTATTTTATTTTTACACTAATGAAAATGAGTACTTATATATTCGCTTTAAGTGTAACCATTCTTATACTATTTAATAGTACAAGAGTCTCCTTAACTTATGCCTATTATAAACTAGATCCTGTTGGTTTTATTGAGACTTTATGTATTAATAAAGATAAACCTGAGTTACAATGTAATGGTAAATGTCATTTGAATAAGGTTTCAAAATCATTAGATAAAGATCAAGATACACCAGAAAATGTAGTTAATTTTAAAGAGCTACTTTTATATACTATAGCTTTAGAAAAGCTAATTTTTAAACCAAAAAACGATCTAAAAAAACAAAACACTTCGATTTACAAAAACCTATATAGTTATAACAATATCAACGATTGTTTCCATCCTCCACAGGTATAATTTAACTTTTAGTATTGGTAGTTAATCTACCCCAAACATTTAAGTTAAATATAATATTACTATATATGAAAACAATAAATAGTGTGCTTTTATGCATACTTGTTTCAGCTATGTCTTTTGGTCAAAATGAGACTAAAAAAGACACTACAAATCAAAAAACAACCAAATTAGACGAAGTTATTGTTACAGGAAAATTAAACCAAGATCCTGTATTAACAGTTGTTGCTAATAATTATGACCAAGCTATTGTGCAACCCAAAAATGTTGCTGATTTATTTAACAACATCAATGGATTTTCAGTAATTAAAAGAGGTAATTATGCTATAGATCCTTCTTTTAGAGCTTCACAATATGAGCAATTAAATATTCAGTATGATGGCGGAACCAAAGCTATGCATGCTTGCCCAAATAGAATGGATCCCATAACGACACATATTATTCCTGAAGAAATTTCTAAAATTGAAATTATTAAAGGACCATATACCGTACGTTATGGTGCTACTTTTGGAGGTATTATAAATTTAGTAACGCAAAAACCAGATTATGAAGATTATGGTTTACACGGAAAAGTATCTGGTGGTTATGAAAGTAACGGAAACGCTTTAGTCAATTTAGTACAATTACAATACATTCAAGAAAAATATGATATTGTTGCTAATGCTGGCTATAGAGATTTCGGGAATTATAAAGATGGAAATGGTGTAGAAATACCGTCTTCTTTTAGAAGTACCGATTACGGAATAAAACTAGGGTATAATATCAATGAAGACCAACGTATACAAGCCCATTGGAGGCAGTCTTTTGGTCGCGATGTGCTACATGCTGCATTACCTATGGATACCGAATTTGATAATAGTAGCATTTTGTCTTTAGACTATAAATTAGATAATATAGGCGTTATAGCTAAGTCCTTAACCGCTAAAGTATACTACAGCTATGTGGATCACTTAATGACCAATAACAATAGACCGTCGTTTATGACGATGGAAGCATCATCTGCTGTAAACGCTACAACTGCAGGTGGTAAATTAGAATTAAACTGGAAACCACTTGAAAAATTAAATGTATTTACTGGACTAGATGCTATGCATATTGCTAGAGATGGAGGAAGAAAAAGAACCGTTAAAGTTATGAATGGAAACATGCTAACAACACCCATAACGTTTAATGATAAGGTTTGGCAAGATTCATACATTGCAGATTTAGGCGTGTTTACAGAAGCTAAATACTCTATTAATCCAAAAACGGTTATCACCGCAGGTGTGCGTTATGATAATGTCACCTCAGATATTCAAGATCCAGAAGCCGATTTTGAAGCTTTATATGATTTAAAAAAACGTACTGAACATAATATAAGCGGAACATTGTCTATTAAAAAGAAAGTAACGGACAACTTTACTTTAGAAGCTGCATATGGTCGTGGTGTGCGATCTGCCAATATGATCGAGCGTTTTATTAACCATTTTACTGTTGGACAAGACCCTTATGAATATGTAGGAAATCCTAATTTGAAAGCAGAAGTAAACAATCAATTTGAAATTGGATTTAAAGGTAAGCAACCCTTAAAAAATGGTTTTAATAGCTTTAAATACGAAACCTCTTTTTATTATTCCTTTTTTGAAAACTATATTGTTGGTGTTATAGATCCAACATTAACAAGAAAATTTAATCCAACTTCAGACCCAACCAATGTTAAAGTCTTTCAAAATATAAACGAAGCTTATAAAACTGGTTTTGAAGCTATGGCTGAAATCGAATTTTTAAATGATTATTACTTTAAAACTGAATTTGCTTATGTCTATGCTAAAAACAAAGATTTAGCAGAATCATTACCTTTAACACCTCCATTTAATACACGCTTGGTTTTAGGTTTTAAGAAAGATAAATTTTGGGGAAATGCACAATATAACATCGTATCCAAACAAGATAATATTTCTAGAAGTTTTGGTGAAACCGAAACGGATGGATATCAAACTTTAGATATCAGATTTGGAGTAAATCCTGTTAAGAATATAACTTTAGGTGTTGCTGTAATTATTGCTTTTGATGAAGCTTATAATAACCATTTAAACTTTTCATTTACTAATCAGGAAGATTTTGGAAGAACACCAATAACAGAGCCTGGACGTAACTTTTCTGCTTTTTTACAGTATAAGTTTTAAAACAAAAAAAGTGTAAACAAAAAAGAAGGAGCCCATTTAATATGTGCTCCTTCTTTTTATTTATAAATTTAACTGGACCTTATCTTTCTTTTGCTTCGTCATCTTTTCTATCACTACTAGACATTGATTTCACTAAAAAACCAATAAGTAATAAACAAATTACTCCAAAAATAGCAATCATTACTACTCCGTTACTCCAACTATATAATGCGATGTTTTGAGAAATCATAATTTTAAAATTTTAGTATTTATCGTAAAGCACAAATTTACTGTTGCTGTTTAATATTTAATATGACAATTATCAGTTTTAAATAAGGTTTTTAATTTTTATTTTTTCTGAATAATAAAAAACAATTCTCGTCCGGCTCTTGGCTTTATGGAGTTATACGAAGCATCCATTATCTTAATATCAAAATAGGGTATAAAATAGCCTAAATACTCTGTTTTACTGCCTCCAAAAGGAGGATGTGTTGTATTTAAAACTGCATCAAATAATAATCCTGCAACTTTACCATTTACATTTAATATTTCTGAAGCTTTTTTAGCATAGTCAGCTCTCAAACTAGGGTTAATTGCACAAAAAAAAGTTTGTTCAATAATCAAATCGAAAGTTATATTTAAGTCAAAAAAATTATCTAAAATTAAATTTGATGATGGAAAATCTGGTATTCTGTATTTTAAATTATCCAATGCTGTTTGAGATAGATCTACAACATACACGTTTTTAAACCCTTTATTAAATAGATATTCTGCCTCATAACTATTACCACCTCCTGGAATTAAAATTTTTAAATCCAAATTGGTCAACTGATCAAAATAAGCTTTTAATGGCGGAGAAACAGCTCCTAAATCCCAACCAATATCATTAGATTTGTATCTATTATCCCAAAAATCTGCGCTTAAATCCATTAGTATGTTGCTGTAATAACATCAATCAATTCGTTTTTTTGTAGCACGCCAGATTGTCTCCAAACTTGTTTTCCTTTTTTGAATAACAATAACGTTGGCACACCTCTAACTTGATATTTAGATGCTAATTCTTGATTTTTATCTACATCAATTTTAATAATAGACACACGGTCTTTTAAATTATCTTTAACGTCTTTTAAAATAGGACTCATAGTTTTACAAGGTCCACACCATTCTGCATAAAAATCCACCAAAACTGGTGAGTCTTGATTAATTATTTCTGAAAATTTACTCATTTTATTATTATTTATTTATCAAAAACAACAGTCCAAATACCTCTTACTTGATTTATATTGTAACCTGTAGCTTTATCTTCAGGATATAATTTAGCAAGCCTACTTAACGTAGGTTTTTCAATATCCTGATTAGGTTTACCGTGACATTGTAAGCACATTGTATTAGTTGTAATAGGATAATACACTTGCACTTTAGTGTCTAAAAGATCAACAATTGGTTTTGGTTCTATATTATTTTTAATATCGTTTTTAAAAGAATTAATATACGTCAATTCTTTTTTATTTGCTAAATTATTTTGATTTCTTGGTTTATCAGATACCCTTTTAATAGATGCATTCTGTACCACTGACATACTATCTGTTAAGGGATAGGCTTTTTCATTACAAAATGCTAAAGCACCCAAGGTTCCTTTTTTTTGGATAGAGCCCATTAGATTTTTTCCTAATACCGCTTTTGTTGCTAATGCATACTTTAGGCCACGTTCCGCATAAGGTAAATCAAGATAATTTACTTCTGCTTGTTGTTGCTTAGTCTCTTTTTGTTGGCTTTTTCCAAACCCTTTACCATGTCCTTTTTCTTCATTATAATGCTTTTCAAACCAATCTGGTTGATCAATATTATAATCAAACATATAATCTGCTATTTTAGCAATTGTCTCTTCTGGAAAGGATTGTTTTGGCATAACACCAAAACGTTTTACTGCGCCAAACATTTTTGCATTTTGTGCATTTGGATTTTTAATCCATGCTTGCATATTTTCTACAAATTGTGCTTTTGTAGTGTTTTCATCAATGTAATGCCTTTTAATGGCAATCATTGGTGGTCCAATCCTATCCGACTGACTTGCAGATGGGCTATGACACGTATAGCAGTTAATTTCCATTAACTTTTTTCCTGGATGCTTATTGGCTTCCATTTGTAAATCAAAAGCAGAAAGCTTTTTATTGTTGGCATTATTGCAGCTTAATAAAAACAAGGTCAATGCAGCCAATAGATAGGATTTTTTCATAATCTTTTTTTTATTTTGAAAGCTTGCCAGTAGCACAACTTACAAAAGATTTAGCTTTAGACACCAAATTATTATCATCATCTATTGATGGATAACCTAACGTTTTAAGGCGTTCTTTTACTGCTATAGCTTCCGTTTGGTTATTGTGATTAAACGCTACTATACTATTATCAACATCTATTGTAATCTCAGAGATATTTTCTAGTTCCGCTAATTTTGTAGAGATGGTGTTTGCACAACCACCACATTTTAAGTTTTGTACTGTTATTGAAGTGTTCATTTTTTATATTATTTTAAATTTTGGTAAAATGTGTTCGCTAAAATGCTGGGTTCAATTTTAATATAAGTTTGAGGATTTGTAAAACTATTTCGCCGTAAGGCAAACCATTATATTAATAGATAAAGTTAACTCAATATATACACCTGAACGGTAACTAATGTTACACAAAAAAGCGCGTATTACAATAATGCAATACGCGCTTTTACTAATAAAATTAATTATAATACTATTTTAATGTTGTAGGACAAACAAAGTCTGTTCTTGGTATGTCTGTTTTTTTAATGGCACCATAACCACCTGCCACATCTATTAAATTGTGGATACCTCTGCTTTTTAATATTGAAGCTGCAATTACAGATCTGTAACCACCAGCACAATGGATGTAAAATGGTTTGTCTTCTGGAAACTCGCTTAAATGACTGTTAATATTATCTAACGCAGTATGTTTAGCTCCATCGACATGCTCGGCAGTAAATTCGCCATCTTTTCTAACATCAAAAACCACGTCTTTATTATCTTCGTATCGTTTTGCAAACTCTTCTGCAGAGATTGATGTTAAGGTGTCGTAGTCCATCCCTGCGCTTTTCCACGCCTCAAAACTACCTTCTAAATACCCAATTACATTATCAAATCCAACACGTGACAAACGTGTGATTACCTCTTTTTCTCTTCCTTCTGGAATGACCAATAAAATTGGTTGACTAACATCTGCAATTAATGCACCAACCCAAGGCGCAAATCCACCATCAATACCAATAAATATAGAACGTGGAATATGTCCTTTTACAAATTCTGATTGATTACGTACGTCTAAAACAATAGCTTCAGTCTCGTTAGCTGCTGTTTCAAAAGCCTTTGGTGTTAATGGTTTTTGAGATTTAGTCATTACTTTATCAAAGCTTTCATAACCTTTAATATTCATCATAACGTTTTGAGGAAAGTACGCTGGTGGTTCTGATAAACCATCTAATAATTCGGCAATAAATTCGTCTTTAGTCATGTCTGCACGCAAAGCGTAATTGACTTTTTTCTGATTTCCTAAAGTATCTGTAGTTTCTTTACTCATGTTTTTACCACAAGCTGAACCTGCACCATGATTAGGATACACTATTAAGTTGTCGCTTAATGGCATTATTTTATTACGTAGTGAATCAAATAAATAACCTGCCAGTTTTTCTTGTGTTAAATCCGAAGCTATTTTTTGTGCTAAATCAGGACGACCAACATCACCTATAAAAAGCGTATCTCCTGTAACTATACCATGTTCTTTACCATTTTGATCAATAACAAGGTATGTTGTACTTTCCATTGTATGACCTGGAGTGTGGATAGCTTTAATCTTGTAGTCTCCAACTTCAAATATTTGACCATCTGTTGCTATAACCGCATCATAAGATGGTTGTGCTGTCGGTCCAAATACGATTTGAGCACCTGTTTTTTCTTTTAAATCCAAATGTCCAGACACAAAATCTGCATGAAAATGCGTTTCAAAAATGTACTTTATTTTTGCGTTGTCTTTTTGTGCTCTTTTAATATATGGTTGCACTTCCCTTAATGGATCAATAATTGCTGCTTCTCCATTACTTTCTATATAATATGCTGCGTGTGCTAAGCAACCTGTATAAATCTGCTCTATCTTCATTTTCAATTCTATTTTATGTTTTTGTAAAATGTGTTCGCCTAAATGGCTCGGTTCATTTTTAAATCTATTTTTCTTACTAAAAGAAATTCGCCGTAAGGCTAAAAAATCTTTTTTAATTATTCAAATTTACTAATGTTTTTAAATTTTTACAGTAACTTTAGATACATAATTAAAATACTAACTCCTTTAAAATTATATAAATTGACATTACTAATACAAACCATCCAAAACTTTTTTTAAGTTTTTTTCCTGAAACAAATTTAGAAAAATAACCTCCTACCAATATCCCAACAATTGTTAATGAGGAAAAAGTTAACAGAAAAAACCAATCAATATCTAAGGTTTGAACATCTCCTGAAAACCCTATTAATGAGTTAATTGCTACAATAACTAAAGATGTTCCGACTGCTTTTTTCATATCCAAACCAGCCCAAAGCACTAGTGCAGGAACATATAAAAAACCACCACCAGCACCTATTAATCCAGTTATAACACCAATTATTATACCTTGAATAAACGTTTTGTAATAAGGTTGAGAACCGTCAGAAACAGATTCTTTTTGTTTTGTTTTAATCATTGAAAAAGCTGCCAAAAACATGATGATTGCAAAAAATATCATGATTGCCATATCTTTGGTTAAAGCAAAATCTCCAACATTAAAAAGCACATCTGGTATTGCTGGTACCAAATATCTTCTGGAAACAAAAACAGCGATAAATGATGGAAAAGAAAAAGCTAAGCCTGTTTTAAAATCTACTAATCCCTTACGGTATTTTTCAACCACACCAACAAGTGATGAAGATCCGACAACAAATAACGAATATGCTGTTGCTATTATTGGATTAAATCCTAAAAAATAAACTAATAACGGTACTGTTAAAATTGATCCACCTCCGCCAATTAAACCTAAAATAGCCCCAATTAAAAAAGCTGCAACGTAAGTAAATATTTGTGTAAAATCCATAGGTTAAATTATCGGTAACAAAACTACTATTTTAAATAGTAATTATATGTAACAGTTGTTACGCTTATAAATCTAAAACCTTAATATTGTTTCTGTGCAATTCAATTTTACCATCAATTTCCAGTGTTTTTAGTAATCTTGAAATTACCACACGCGACGTATGCAAATCTCTAGCAATTTGTTGATGTGTCACATGGATTAACTCGTTATGATTGACCATTGCTTTGTCTTTTAGGTATTTAAATAAACGCTCGTCCATTTTTAAAAAAGCTATAGTGTCTATAGCTTCTAGCAACTCTGACATACGATTATGATAACTTTGTAAGACAAATTTTTGCCAAGTCTTATATTTACCTAACCACTCTTCCATTTTAGCAACAGGTATCATTATTAACTTAGTATCTGTTTCTGCTATGGCTCTGATTTCGCTTTTAGAATTTCCTAAACAACAAGATAATGTCATTGCACACGTATCTCCTTGCTCTATAAAATAAAGGATTAACTCATCACCATCTTCATCTTCTCTTAAAATTTTAATCGCTCCACTAACTAAAAGTGGCATTGTTTTTATGTAGTCACCAATTTCAATTAATTTAAATCCTTCAGGAATATCTTTATAAGTACCAACATTATTAATTTCTTGAATTAATTCATCTTCAAATAAATATCCGTAATGCTGTTGTAACTCTTCTAACATGGTTTGTTTTTTGTAATTGTAAAGTTAACTAATTTGAATTAATTTAACTTTGTTTTGGTTGTTGAAAACATAACGACAACATCTTATATAACTCAGGATGTTTTTGTTTGAATAACTTAGGACGTTCAAAAAAATACTCGGAAGCTACAGCAAAAAACTCGGCTTGACTTGTTCCTCCATACTTTCTAATATCAGAAGTATCGTTATTTATGTTTTCCATTTCGGTATGCATCAACTCTAACCAAGGTTGTATATATTCTTTACCTAAAAAATACTCAGGCACACCATCCGTTTCTCCATCCATTTTATCCAGTAAATGGACAAATTCATGGACAGGTGTATTATGCTTATCTGTTTTATTATTAAAGGCTAAACGAATTGCTTTTTTGGATAAAATCATTTGTTTTTCATACCTACCTGTACCTACCATTCCTAAAATTTTTCTGTTTTTATCGATATCAGAAAATTGCAAATCTTCATTAAAACTGTCTGGATACACTATAATACCTGATAGATTATTATAACTCCATTCTTTAAATCCAAAAACAGGAATAATAGCACTAGACGCAATTAGTAATTTATCAGTTTCATCAATTGTTGTATTTACACCATCAATATTTATTTCGGTTAAAAAAAGCGCTATTCGTTTTTTAAACACGTCTTGATTTGCTTTAGATAACTTTTTATAAAATAAAACCTTTTCTAATAGTATGGCGTGCCAATGTTTTGGAATTTGTTTTACTGTCCTTGGCCTCATTAGCACAAAAGCGTAAATTATAAACCCAATAAAAATTATAAAAACAATGGTGTAAATCATATTTTAAAAGTGTTGTCGCAAAATATTGTAATTATAATAGACTAAAAAATATATCTATGGTAAAAAACCACATATTAAGTATCTTCGCAAAAAACAAAACGTATGTTAAAAGCTGTGTTATTTGATATGGATGGTGTTATTGTTGACACCGAACCTTTACATAAAAAAGCCTACTTTAAAATGTTTGATCATTTTAAAATTGAAGTGTCAGAGGCGTTGTATGAGTCTACTACAGGACAATCTACAATTAATGTTTGTAAACGTATGTGTGACCTATTTAAACTAGACAATGCGCCTGAGGAGTTAGTGCAATATAAACGTGATATATTTGTAAATCTTTTTCATAGTGATCCAAGTTTACAACTTATTGATGGTGTATTGGATATAATACAAGACTATCATAGTAATGGATTAACCTTAGTTTTAGCTTCTTCGGCATCTATGCTAACTATAAATAATGTTTTTAAACGTTTTGATTTAGACCAATATTTTAAAGCTAAAATAAGTGGTGCAGATTTAAAAGCCTCAAAACCACATCCCGAAATATTTGAAAAAGCAGCACAATTAGCTGGTCATTTACAGCAACACTGTATAGTTATTGAAGACTCTACCAATGGTATTAAAGCAGCAAAAGCTGCAGGAAGCTATTGTATTGGTTATGATAGTTTTCATTCTAAAAACCAAGATTATACACAAGCAGATTTAGTTGTATCTCACTTTAAGGACATACAGTATAACAAAATATACAATATTCTAAACTAAAACTAAAGCTTTACGACCTGTATGACATATGTCATATTTTAAAAGGCACAAGCCCATTAACTTTGACTTATCAAATAGTTAAAATATGTGCTTGTCTTTAGTTAATAAATATAATGTTGCTGGACCTAGATATACTAGTTATCCTACAGTTCCTTATTGGGATTTAGATACTTTTTCATTAAAAGAATGGAAACTAAGCCTTAAAAAAGCTTTTGACGAAAGCAACAGTACTGAAGGTATTAGCTTATACATACACTTACCTTTTTGTGAGAGTCTTTGTACGTTTTGCGGTTGTAATAAACGTATCACTAAACGTCATGATGTAGAGTTACCTTATATAAATGCAGTTTTAAAAGAATGGCAATTATACTGTGATTTATTAGGCGATAAACCTGTAATTAAAGAGCTGCATCTTGGTGGTGGAACACCTACTTTTTTTGATTCTGAAAATTTAAAAATTTTAATCAATGGTATTAAATACAAAGCTAAACTAGCAGATAATTACGAGTTTAGTTTTGAAGGTCACCCTAACAATACCACAAAAACACATTTACAAACGTTATTTGATTTAGGATTTAGACGTGTCAGTTTTGGTGTGCAAGACTACAACCCTATTGTACAAAAAGCCATACACAGATTTCAACCCTTTGAAAACGTAAAAAAAGTTACAGAATTAGCCAGAACAATAGGTTACACCTCTATTGGCCATGACATTATATTTGGTTTACCTTTTCAAACGGAAGCACATGTCGAAGACACCATTACAAAAACAAAACAATTATTGCCAGATCGTATTGCTTTTTATAGTTACGCACATGTCCCTTGGATAAAAGGAAATGGACAAAGAGGCTATAAAGACAGTGATTTACCAACACCAAGTATAAAACAAAATCAATATCAATTAGGTAAAAAACTATTAGCACAAGCAGGATATCATGATATTGGAATGGATCATTTTGCACTTAAAACAGATGGTTTGTATCAAGCAAGTCAAACCGAAACTATGCATCGCAATTTTATGGGTTATACAGCCTCAAAAACTAAAGTGATGATAGGGTTAGGTGTCTCATCTATTAGTGACAGTTGGTATGCTTTTGCACAAAACGTAAAAGGTATTGAAGAATATTATCATTTAATTGAAAACAACAGTATTCCTGTTTTTAGAGGACACATGTTATCCTCGGAAGATTTAATTATTAGACAGCACATTTTAAATTTAATGTGCCACTTTAAAACCAATTGGATGGCTAATAATTTATATTTTGAAGACATACCAGAAGTCCTATTAAAGCTTAAAGAAATGCAAGACGATGGTTTATTAAACATAGAATTAAATCAAATTTTTATTACAGAAAAAGGAAAACCGTTTGTTAGAAATATATGTATGGCTTTTGATTTGCTTTTACAGCGAAACAAACCAGAAACGCAATTATTTTCCATGACCATTTAGACTGTTAATTAATTTATAAAAGCTCGATAATTACCTACACAATCGATAACTTTAAAACATAAAACACAACCTTTAAAACTATCAATATGAAAAAAATAATAGTACCAGTAGACTTCTCTGAACATTCAAAATATGCTTTAGAATCAGCAGCTATATTGGCAAAAAAATATAATGCAGAAATATTTGCATTACACATGTTAGAAATTTCTGAAACCATCTTAACCCAAGGTGAAGCTGATATCCAATCAGAAACTATTTTCTTTTTAAAATTAGCCGAAAATAGATTTACAGAATTTTTAGATCAAGACTTTTTAAAAGATGTAAAAGTAACACCTGTAGTTAAACACTTTAAAGTTTTTAGTGAAGTAAACGATGTCGCTAAAGAACATAATGCAGACTTAATAGTTATGGGTTCTCATGGTAGTAGTGGTTTAAAAGAAATTTTTGTGGGCTCAAATACTGAAAAAGTAGTACGTCATGCAGAAATACCTGTACTTGTTGTTAAAAACAAACCAACAACTTTAAGTTTTGATAATGTTGTATTTGCTTCAGATTTTTCTGATGGAACAGTCACTCCGTATTTAAATGCTTCTAAGTTATTTGAAACTTTAGGTTCAAACTTACATTTAGTATATATCAATACTCCAGGAGATAACTTTAGTAGCACCTCTGAAATGGAAAAAACGGTTGCTAACTTTTTACAAAAAGCAGATGGTAATTTAGATAAATTATCAGAAGTACAGTTTATATCTGATTACTCAGTAGAAAAAGGAGTCTTAAATTACGCAAATGTTTCTGGTGCAGACGCTATAGCTGTTGCTACACATGGTCGTACTGGATTTACACACTTTTTATCAGGAAGTATCTCTGAAGACATTGCAAATCATGCTGCATTGCCTGTAGTCACTTTCCGTATTAAATAATTTTTTTTTAGTTAGTTATATTTAAGGGTATTAAAATGAATTATCATTTTAATACCCTTTTTTTGTAAAACTAATATATATCATATCCTATAAGATTTATATCAAATATCTTTAAGTAAACCTAAAACTTAAGGATATGAAACATATCTTACTACCTACTGATTTTTCTGATAATGCATGGAGTGCTATAGTTTACGCTGTAAAATTGTATAAATACGAAGTTTGTACATTTTACTTATTACATGCTAATCCGTTAACTGCCTCTTCCCTATCCAATTTGTCAGATGTATATTTAAAAAACACCATACAGCAGTGTAAACGACAACTAGAAGAAGTTAAAGACCAAATAGAATCTAGTGATGCAAATGCTAATCACAGCTTTAAGACTGTTCTAAAATTAATTGATTTACAAGTTGCAGTAAAAGCACATATTGCAGAAAACCCAATAGACTTAATTATTATGGGTACAAAAGGTGCTTCAAGAAACAAACAACTGTTTTTTGGTAGTAATACAACGCGATTAGTTAACACCATTAAAGTATGCCCAATTTTAATTATACCTGATCAATATGATTATAAACCCATAAAACAAATCGTTTTCTCTACAGATTTAAATAGGTTTTATACCGATTTAGAAATTAAAACTATCAATGATTTTACTTACGACAACAATGCCACCTTAAGGGTTGTCAACATTCAGGTTAATGATAACTTGGCACCTTTACAACAATATAATTTATCCATATTACAAAAAGGACTTCAAGGTTTTAAAACGCATTACCATTCGGTACCCAATTATAACAAAAAAGCTGAGATCATAAATACATTTATACAAGATTTAAATATCGACTTACTTATTATGGTCAATTATAAACACAGTATAATGGAACGTTTTTTAAACGAACCTGTTATAAAAAAAATAGGCTTTAATCCCTCTATTCCTTTTTTAGTTATTCCAGATAACCAATAAAATATGACAACACAGGACCTTTACATAAAAAAATCATCCGGAGAACACGTTAAGTTTTCTATAGATAAACTTAAAAATTCTTTAATAAAATCTGGAGCAGACAAAGCATTAGCCCAAAAAATCACATCAAATGTTAGAGATGAGTTATACCAAGGGATATCTACTAAAGAAATTTACAATCGTGCTTTTGCTATGCTTAAGGCGACCAAAAGTCACTTGGCGTCTAAATACAAATTAAAAAAAGCTATTTATGAGTTAGGACCTACGGGATTTCCGTTTGAACGTTATGTAGCAGCCATTTTAGAAGCCTCAGGTTATACAACTAAAGTTGGCGAGATTATTAATGGAAAATGTGTGAAGCATGAGGTCGATATTTTGGCAACAAAAGCCAATAATACAGTACTTGTCGAGTGCAAATTTCATGGTGAAGCTGGATTAAATTGCAATGTAAAAATACCGATGTATATCTATTCTAGATTTCAGGATATTCAACTTAACTGGAATATCAAATATCACTCAAACACAACTATGACACAAGGTTGGGTAGTCACAAACACAAGATTTACAGAGGATGCAAAAACATATGGTAATTGTATTGGTTTACACTTATTAAGCTGGGATTACCCTTTAAATAATGGGTTAAAAGAGCGTATCGATCAATTAAAACTTTACCCTATTACAACATCCACATTATTAACTAAAAGAGAAAAACAGTTTTTATTAAACAGAGAGGTTGTCCTTTGCAAAGATTTATTAAATGACGCCTTTTATTTAGATCATTTAGGCGTCTCTGAAATACGGAAAAAAAGAATTTTAAACGAAATTAAGTTACTATGTAATACCAAATAAAGCTATGAATAATCACGTTAACATTACCTTTTTAGGAGGAGCAAAAACAGTAACTGGATCCAAATATTTAATTGAAGCTTTTAATACTTCAATATTAATAGATTGTGGATTGTTTCAAGGCTTAAAAGATTTACGACTTTTAAATTGGCAACCACTACCAATAGATGTGTCTTCCATACAAACTATATTATTAACTCATGGACATCTAGACCATGTTGGTTATTTACCTAGACTAATAAAACAAGGGTTTAAAGGCACTATAATAGGTACTGCTCCAACTTTGGCTATAGCCGAAATTATTTTAAAAGATAGCGCAAAAATAAACGAAGAAGAAGCCAAAAAGGCTAATGCAGAAAACTACACTAAACATAATCCAGCATTACCTTTTTATACGCAAAAAGAGGTAGAACAAATTGTGGCTAAATTTGAGGTACAAACCCAAGACAAATGGATTAGTATTAATAATCACATATCCTATAGATTTAATTATAATGGTCATATAATAGGTTCAACATTTATAGAATTAACTATTGATGGAAAACGCTTTGTATTTTCTGGAGATATAGGTAGAACAAATGATTATTTACTTAGCGACCCAAAACGTCCTGATAATGCAGACTATTTATTTATAGAAAGTACTTATGGAGATAAACTACATCCTAAAGAGGCTATTGAAGAAAAACTAACTGACATAATCAAACAAACCATAAACGATAGAGGTAATTTAATTATCCCAAGTTTTGCGGTAGAACGTTTACAGATGCTAATGTTTATTTTATTTAAATTATATCAAAAAAATAAAATTCCAAACATTCCAATATTTGTAGATAGCCCAATGGGAAACAATGTGTTAGAGGTTTTTAAAAAATTTCCAAAATGGCATAAATTGTCAGCATCAGATTATGAAGCTATGTGTAATCATATTAATATTATTACCTCTTATGCAGATACCTGGAAAACCATAGATGATCCACGCTCTAAAATAATTATAGCAGGAAGTGGTATGGTAACAGGAGGACGCGTATTAACTTATTTGCAACAATTAATAGATCATGACAACACAACCATTTTACTTGTAGGTTACCAAGCAGAAGGTACCAGAGGACGCTTATTAAAAGAAGGCACACATGAGGTTAAATTTTATGGTAAATATTACCCTGTTAAAGCAAAAGTAAAACATATTGATAGTTTGTCTGCTCATGCAGATCAATCAGGTTTATTGGATTGGCTAAGTGCTATCAAAAATACACCAAAAGCCATTTATTTAGTCCATGGAGAGGCAACTGCACAACAAGCCTTTCATGTTAAATTAAAAGATATTTATGGATGGGACAGTTATTGTCCAGCGTTAAATGAAGTGATTAAAATTACATTGTAAGCTGTTAGTTACATGATATATATCATAGTTTAAGACTAACAATAATAGTACCTTTAACTATAGAAAATAATAACTGAGTAGTAAGAGATTGCAATAATTAATACCACGACACGCTATTAATCAACAACAAAAATTATTTTTTTGTTAAACGGTTTACTAAGTCAAAGTAATACCAAAAAGTGGTACGTAAAGTTGTAATCAATAAACAGGAAGTTGACAATGTTATACTTCCTGTTTTTTTTAAAACAATAATTAAATTATGAAATCAGAAAAGAAAACCAAAATTGTAGAATGGTATAGTGCTGAAAGAATGCATAACATGTCTAAAACATGGTTATCAGAACTTAACTTTATAAAGGATGAACAAATCTTTTTAGAAGAATTACTGACCGATTATACACATAAAATAATTGAGGCAGAAATATTAGTTAGAGCCAAAATAGTAACCACTGCTTTACTTAGAACTACCAGAGGTAATCAACTACTTATTAACGACTTAACAAAGCATGAAAAAGAATTAAGTTTAATGGTGGACGGTAAGGATGAAATAGAAAAAGAAGAACAATATAAAGAAGACCATAGAACGTTAACTAAGACACTGAGTTCCTTTTTTTACGACTATAAAGCGGTTAAGTTTGAAGTTTTTGAATTGGTAAAAAGATTAATGAAAACAGAAAAAGACGAACACTTATTAAATAAATAATATGAAAAAAACATTACTTATATTATTACTTATATCTCTATATGCATGTGATAGCACGCAATTAAGAGAGCGTTGGATTAGTCCAGACGCCAGCGATTACACATTACAAAAATTTTTTATTGTGGCATTATCAAACAATCAAACTGCTAAATCACAATTTGAAAAAAAATTACAAAAACAATTAATCGCTAGAGGGATTGATGCTTCTGTTAGCTTAGATAAGTTTGAAGCAGATTTTTTAGAATCAGAAAAAACTGACGCAGAATTAAAAGTGTTAGAAAATCAATTAATTGAGGAAGGTTTTGATGCTGTAATTTTTACTAAAGTAGCCGGAATAAAAAACAAAATTCAATACAAGAAAGACTATTCTAATTTTGATAAAAATCATAAAAAATTTAATGACGATTTTTTAATGTATCAAGATCAGGTTTTTAATCCGGATGCTTATAAAGAATATCAAGTGTATAATGCCGAAACGTCTGTGTATTGTCTATGTCCTACAAAAGACCGCACACTAATATGGAAAGGATATATTGACATTGTAGATCCAGAAAACATTGACCAAACAGTAAATGATTACTCTAAACTATTAACATTAGTCTTAGAAAACGATGGTATTATTCCTGAAATAGAATAAATACTTTTTAAACACACGCCTATTATTAGTCGTGTAATACAAATAAAGGAACACTAGCTATTTTACTATGTTTTGTTATTGGAGACCCCATAAACAAACGTTCTAAAAAGCTAGTTTTTTGTATTATAAACACTTCAAAGTCTATGGTGTTAGTTTGCAAATAAGTATCCACTACATGATGCATAGGTACACTAATAACTTGATGATAAATAAAATTATTTGTGTGCAATAGTTCGTTTAATAATTTTAAATCTTCTTGGTCTGAAGTTGCAGTTTCGGTTATTCGTAAAACATGATATTTACTTGTACTCTTGTCCACTAGGTTCACGATTTGTTGCACTCTTTTTTCGTTTAAAATATCCTTATCATCTAACGGAAGTAAAACCGTTTCTGGTTTAGAAAACTTAAAGTGTTTAGGCACAACTAATGTTGGACAAGATACATTACGTATAACATGTAAAGTATGACTTCCAAAAACAACCTCATCTGCTCCAGTCACACCATTTGTTCCCATTACGACTAAATCTATAGCATTTTGTGTGATTATTTGATTGACTGCATCTGTAAATACATCGTAATCAATATGAGTTAAAAATGCGTGTCTATCGTTTTTATATTTTAAATGAAGTGCTGTAGCTAAATCCTCTAAATCTTCTTTAGGTGACTTTACTATGGAAGCATATAAGTTGGCATTACCAGTAGTCATTAAATCTGCAGATGTAAATGCTGATGCTTTATGTATATATACTAAATGAAACTGTACGGTTTTAGATTTCAGTAATTGTAATGTATAATCTATAGCATTTTTTGAGCTTTCTGAAAAGTCTGTAAGTAATAAAACATTCTGCATTATAAAACTGATATTAAATTAATTAGCGTATTGTAATTTACAAAATAATAGTTAATATTATTTATGAAATTAAGTTTAAGTTGGCTTGGCTTAATTTCCGCGAAATCGATAAATTTAAACGTTTTATTAACGGCAATCAATTGCACTATTAACCATCTGTACCACTGGACTTGGAGAGATATATGGAATACCTAATCCTAGTCCACGCAAAATAAATAAAGCACCAATTACTATTACAAATACTGGAATTGCTTTTTGGATGCGTTGTTTGACTTGTGCGTTTAAAAATTTACCTAAATAAATTGCTGTAGTCATTAATGGGATGGTACCTAAACCAAAAAAAGCCATGTACAAACTGCCTTGCCAAGCATTACCTGCAGCTATAGCTCCAAAAACTGCCATATAAACTAAACCACATGGTAAAAAACCATTTAAAAATCCTATGGTTAAAAAGGTGTCTGCTGTTTTCTTTTTTAAGGCTTGACCCATTTGTTTTTTTACAAAGCCAACTGCTTTATAAATAGGCTTAACTATATAATTTTGTCCTAATTTTTTATATGGAAAAAGGATTACCACTATCATTAAAACTCCTATTACGATAGATAATTTTTGTTGTAATCCAAAAATATATAAGCTTTTACCAATGACACCAAATATTAAACCAATGATGCTATAAGCTAATATACGTCCAAAATGATAAGCCGTAATTTGAGTTATTTTTTTAAAAGAATTACTTCTATCTACAGGCAGCATAAAAGCAATAGGACCACACATACCTACGCAGTGAAAACTTCCTAATAAACCAAATATGAGCGCTGTAAGTAACATTAATACAAGACGTCTTGTTTATACATGTAATTTGTACCTTTGTAATTCCAATCTATTTTAATGTTCCAACGACCATCTAACATACGTTTGTCAGGTATGAGCAAATTGTGATTAGACAACAAAATTGTGGTTTCGAAGTCTAGTTGTTTGTTAGATGGTCTATATAGGAACACTTTACCTTTAATATTACTGAAGTCTAACTCTGAAGGAAAACTAATTAGCATACCTTCTGGTGTTTTTTTCCAGGTTATTTTAGAGTCAAGCTCTTTAGATTTTTTCTCTTTATTAATATCGTTTTGATACTCTAATTCTTGTTTGTAGTAATTATCATTAACCAAATCATGATCCAGATTTCTATCTGTATTCATGGCTATAACAAAATACATTATAAAGCTTATAAATAGTATAAATGCTATCACTACTCCTGTTCCCCAATTTAATTTCATTTTCTAATCTGTTTAATTGTAGCTTCTAGGTCCTAAGAAGTTAACTGTTGTAGTTTCGATTAATTTTGTATCACTATACACCTCTATGGTTAGCTTAGTTTTATCCTCTTTTAAAGCACTTTGATCAAGCTCTATAAATAAAGTTCCTTCAGCCAAACCTTGTGCTGGTACTATAAAGCTATTATCTGTAGATACTAACTTAATGGTTCCTTTATACTTTTTAAGTTTAAAGTTTACATTATCAATAGCCTGAGTTGTTTTATTTACAAGTTTATAGGTAAAAACATTACTTATTATATTATCAGCTTTATGCTCGAATAATTGACCTGGCAGCCTTAAAACACGTGCTTCTACATCGTTTCGTAACTGTAACATTGCAATTAAAACACCTGTTAATATAAATAAGACAACAACATAGGCTTTAAGTCTTAATGTAAATTTAAAAGGTTCTTTCTTTTCAATATTATTTTCACTTGCATAACGTATAAGTCCTTTAGGCAAGCCTACTTTTTCCATTATATCATCACACTCGTCTATACAAGCGGTACAGTTTACACACTCTAATTGTGTACCGTTTCTAATATCAATTCCTGTTGGACATACATGTACACATTGCATACAATCGATACAGTCTCCATGACCAAGTGCTTCTCTATCTTCGTTTTTTCTAAACTTTTTACGTCCATTCTCACCTTCTCCACGTTTATGGTCATAGGCAACAATAATAGATTGATTGTCTAATAATACACCTTGTAAACGTCCATAAGGACAAGCGATTATACAAACTTGCTCTCTAAACCAAGAAAATACAAAGTAAAATAATCCTGTAAAAATTAGCAACGGAAATAAAGTACTTAAATGCTTAAATGGTCCTTCTGTTATGTAATTTAATAATTTATCACTACCTATTAAATAAGCTAAAAAGACATTAGCTATTAAAAAGGAAATGATAACAAAAATGGTATGTTTTAAAACACGTTTTCTGATTTTTTCTGGTGTCCATTTGGTTCTCTTTAATTTCATTTGAGCACCTCTATCACCATCAATCCAGTATTCGATACGTCTAAAAACCATTTCTAAAAAAATGGTTTGTGGACAAATCCATCCACAAAATATACGACCAAATGCAACTGTAAATACAGTAATGAAGATAACACCAATAATCATTGAGATTACAAATAGGTGAAAATCTTGAGGCCAAAACGGAAAACCAAAAATATTAAAACGTCTTTCTAATACATTAAATAGTAAAAACTGGTTACCATTAATTTTAACAAATGGAGCTGCAAATAAAAAGGCTAAAAGAACATAACTTACTATTTTCCTATAATCGTAAAACTTTCCGCTTGGCTTTTTTGGAAATACCCAAGCACGTTTACCGTCTTCGTTTATAGTTGCTATTGAGTCTCTAAAACTCTCGTTATCTGGAGCTTCCATTGTATATGTATTAATTGTTCATTGAAACAGATTTCTCTACTTCTAAAACGTCTGTATCTTTTATTTCTGCTGGTATTTGCAAATCTTCTGCACCTTCTGGTTGCCAAAGATCTCCTTCTGCCTCTTTAGGATTAGCAGGCGTTGTACCTTGTAAAGACAACACATAACTTGCTACTTGTGCCATTTCTACTGGTTTTAAATCTTTTTTCCAAGACACCATACCTTTACCAGAACGTCCACCTTCAGAGATTGTCTGGAATACATTTTTTATGCTTCCACCCAAAATCCAATGCTTATCTGTTAGGTTTGGTCCAATTCCTCCTCCACCATCTGCCATGTGACAAGCGATACAGTTTTCTGTAAATATTTTTTTACCGTTTTGTAAGTCTAAAGCATCTGTTAATAGTACTACTGAATTAACATCCACTAAGTTTTTAGCAGTTTTTTTGTATGCTTCAATTTCAATTTTTGCTTGTACATACTCATTATCTAACTCTTCATATTGTGTGTCTGATGATCCTGTAACATGAAAATTAAACAAGTAAATTACAGCAAATACCATAGATGCATACCATGAGTATAACCACCATGGTGGTAAGTTATTATCTAGCTCTTTAATACCATCGTAGTTATGGTCTAAAATAATTTCGTGCTCTTCCTCGATTGGTTTTTCATCACCTTTAAGTTTAGCATAAACAGCCTTTAACTTAGTAAATTGAGGGACTTTAGTTTGACTAGCTATATAGCGTTGTTTACCTGCTTCATCTAAACTTTGAAATAGTACGTTTTCAATAGAGCCTACAATCCCTTCTATTGCAATTAGTATTACTAATACAAGTAATAAAAATAACATGATTATTGGATACTCTAAAAAAGCTGGTTTGTCTCCTGAGTCTACAAAAAACTCTACTAATCCAAAAATAATAAAGAATACAGCTGGTACTCTGACGTATGATGGAATTAAATGTCTCATAATTCGGTTTCGTTTTGGTTATCTAAGTCTAATGGTAAATTACTTACAGTGGTGATGTAGTCTTTTTTGGCGGTAATTACCCACCAAAAAAGGACTACAAAAAAACCAAAGAATATAAGTAATGAAAATATTGGATATATCTCTACACCTGCAATACTGTCTAAATGATTTTTTACAAATTTTAACATGACGTTCTATTTTTGTACTGTTGTTTCTTCTACTGTGTCTACTTTTATATCTGTACCTAAACGTTGTAAGTAAGCTATAACAGCTACAATTTCACGATTACGCATTTCAACAAAATCTGCTCCTCCGTTTTTCTTGCTATCTTCATAAGCTTTTGCAAAATCAGGATCACTATAAAGATTTTTTTCAATTTGCGTTCCTTGTTCTAACATTTGCGCTTGTGCATTTGCAATATCTTCTTCTGAATATGGTACACCTAGTTTTACCATAACTTCCATCTTAGCCTCAATTTGAGATTTATCTAAAGTATTATCAATCAGCCACTTGTAAGCTGGCATAATAGAACCTGAAGAGGTACTTTGTGGATCATACATATGGTTAAAGTGCCAGTTGTCGTTATACTTACCACCTACTCGATGTAAATCTGGACCTGTACGCTTACTTCCCCATAAAAATGGATGGTCATATACAAACTCTCCTGCTTTACTATATTCTCCGTATCGCTCTACTTCACTTCTAAATGGTCTAACCATTTGTGAGTGACATCCAACACAACCTTCACGTATATATATATCACGACCTTCTAACTCTAATGGAGAGTATGGTTTAACACTACTAATAGTTGGTATATTAGATTTAACCATAATTGTTGGTACAATTTGCACAATACCTCCAATTAAAATAGCTATAGTTGCTCCAATAGTTAATCTTATTGGCTTACGCTCTAACCATGTGTGCCATCCTTCTCCAGATACACGTTTTTTAGATACACGTTGTAACGCAGCTGCTTCTGCTAATTCATCCTCAACAACACTACCTTTTCTAATAGTTGCAATAACGTTAAAAACTAAGATTAACATTCCTGTTAAGTATAACGTACCACCTATTGCACGCATCCAATACATTGGTATAATCTCTGACACAGTTTCTAAAAAGTTACCATATTTTAAGTTTCCATCAGGATTAAACTGCTTCCACATACTAGCTTGTGTAAAACCTGCTACATACATTGGTAAGGCATACATAATAATACCTAAAGTTCCTATCCAAAAATGTAGATTTGCTAATGCTAATGAGTATAATTTTGTTTTAAATAATTTTGGTACTAAATAGTAAATCATACCAAATGTTAAAAACCCATTCCACGCTAATGCTCCAACGTGTACGTGTGCAATAATCCAATCTGTAAAGTGTGCAATTGCATTTACGTTTTTAAGGGATAACATTGGACCTTCAAATGTTGCCATACCATAACCAGTAATTGCAACTACCATAAATTTAAGTACTGGATCAACACGTACTTTATCCCAAGCACCACGAAGGGTTAATAATCCATTTATCATTCCTCCCCAAGAAGGCATTAATAACATTACAGAAAATGCAACTCCTAAATTTTGAGCCCATTCTGGTAAAGCTGTGTATAATAAATGGTGTGGTCCAGCCCAAATATAAATAAAGATTAACGACCAAAAGTGTACAATAGATAGTCTGTATGAATACACAGGTCTATTAGCAGCTTTAGGTACAAAGTAATACATCAAACCTAAAAACGGTGTTGTTAAGAAAAAGGCAACCGCATTATGTCCATACCACCATTGTACTAAGGCATCTTGTACACCTGCGTAAACCGAGTAACTTTTCATACCTGTTAAACTAACAGGTAACTCTAAACTATTAAAAATATGTAATACTGCAACAGTAACAAACGTAGCGATGTAAAACCAGATAGCAACATATAAGTGACGTTGACGACGCTTTAACATTGTACCAATAAGGTTAGCACCAAAAGCAACCCAAATTAAGGCAATAGCAATATCAAAAGGCCATTCTAACTCGGCATACTCTTTAGATGTCGAATAACCTAAAGGTAACGTAATGGCAGCTCCAACAATTATTAATTGCCATCCCCAAAAATTAATATTACTTAACAAGTCGCTAAACATTCTAGCTTTAAGTAAACGTTGTGTCGAGTAATACACTCCTGCAAATATAGCGTTACCCACAAACGCGAAAATCACCGCATTGGTGTGTAATGGTCTTAAACGACCAAAGCTAAGCCATGAAATCCCATCTGTCATATTTGGGAATAAAAACATAAACGCTAAAAGGAGTCCTACAAGCATACCAACAACTCCCCAGAGTATAGTAGCGTAAAGAAACTTTTTAACAATCTTGTTATCGTAATAAAATTGCTGCATTTCCATAATTAATTGTGATTAGTCTTATTTTTGATTTTAGTTTTTTTTATTGTTTTGACTGGCGTTTTAACCAATTCGTCTTCAAAAAGCATTCTTACAGATGGTGTGTAACCATCATCAAATTGTCCATTTTTAACAGCCATTATAAACGCTGTAAAAAACACAATCGCGATAATTATGCTTACTGTTAGTAAAATATATATAACACTCATACCTATTAGAAGTTATGCTACAAAAGTAATTTAGTAGGCTTGTTTAAAAGATGACATTTATCATGTTTAACCAAGTTTTGAAGCTAAATTTAAATTTTTTTTAAGATTTTCTTAAGATTTTTTTTCGCTTTCGCGAAAAACTTGCAACACGTAATTAAATTTAGCCAAAATTGAAATAAACTCTACTTTATTTTACGTCCAACCCAATTGGTTGCAAGTGTTGTAAATATGACTATACTAATCGAGCTTAAAGGCATTAAAATAGCTGCAATTACAGGAGCTAGCTGTCCTGTTACTGCAAAATACAAACCAATAACATTGTAGAATAATGATAATAAAAAACTCCATTTTATAATCTTTATAGCACTTTTAGAAGCCTTTATATATTGATACAATTGGTTAAACTTTGTAGCATCCAATATAGCATCACAAGCAGGGGAAAACACATTAACGTTTTCTGAAATTGCTATTCCAACATTACTTTGTGCCAAAGCACCAGCATCGTTTAAACCGTCTCCAACCATCAATACTTTTGCACCTTCTGATTGATGGTATTTAATATACTCTAACTTATCATCTGGCTTCTGATTGAATAGCATTTTTGTTTTAGCAGGCAGAAGCTTTTTAAGGTTTTCTAATTCACCTTCATTATCTCCAGACAAAATCACTAAGTCAAAGTGCTTTTTAAGTTTGTTAAACAACTTAGACAAGCCTTTACGGTAACTATTATAAAATGTATATTTTCCTTTGTAACCTTTATTTGTACTAATATGTACTGCAGTATTTAAAACTGTACTATCGTTGTTAAAACCTACAAATTTAGCCGAACCAATTTTTATATTTTGGGTCGCATGAGACGCCTCAATACCTTGCCCTAAATGTTCTTCAAAATAATCTAAGGTTACAATATCATTATCTTTTAAAATATCATACAACCCTCTACTTAAAGGATGGTTTGAGCCTCTTAATGTGTTTTTTAATAATACTTCCTCATCTAAACTTAATGGCACACCTTCATATTTTGCATCACTTTTTTTATTAGACGTAATGGTTCCTGTTTTATCAAAAATAACAGTATCGATATGTGCTAATTGTTCTAAAACAGAAGCGTTTTTAAGGTAAAATTTCTTTTTTCCAAAAATGCGTAACAAATTACCAAAAGTAAAAGGAGCTGCTAAAGCAATTGCGCATGGACAAGCTATAATTAATACTGCTGTAAAGACATTTAAAGCTTTACTGCTATCCGCAAACATCCAATATGCTGTAGCTATAAAGGCAATACTTAAAACAGCAATTGTAAAACGTTTACTAATCGCATTGGTTAGGGTTGTAAAACCATCCTCTTTATTTTTACTAAAAACATCGTTACTCCATAATTGTGTCAGGTAACTTTGTTCTACAGATTTTATGGCCTCCATTTCTATGACACCAGAGGTTTGTTTACCACCAGCAAATAACTTGTCGCCAGAAATTTTCTTAACCGTTTCAGACTCACCTGTTACAAAGCTGTAATCTATTCTTGCGTTCCCATTAATTAATATACCATCGACAGGAATTAACTCGTGATTTCTAATTAATAATCGATCGCCTTTTTTTATGTCATATACCTGAACTGGCACTTCTTCATTATTAAAAATTTTAGTAACCGCTATTGGAAAATACGACTTGTAATCGCGCTCAAAAGACAAAAACGAATAGGTTTTTTGCTGAAAAAACTTTCCTAATAATAAAAAGAAAACTAATCCTGTTAAACTATCAAAAAAACCAGAACCTATGTCAAAAATGATTTCGGCAGTACTTCTTAAAAACAAAACAACAACACCTAATGCAATAGGAATATCTATATTTAATATTCTTGTTTTGATGGCTTTAAAAGCCGAAATAAAATAATCTTGAGCTGCATAAAACACAACTGGTAATGAAAAAGCAAACATAATCCATCTAAAGACATGCTTGTATTGCTCCAACCAAAACTCGTTTACCTCAAAATATTCAGGAAATGATAGAAACATCACATTTCCAAAAGCAAAACCTGCAACACCTAATTTATAAATTAAACTACGATTGACGTTTTCTTGTCCTGTTTTATAATCGTCCAAACTAATGTAAGGCTCATATCCAACTGAGCTTAATAGAAGGACCAATTGTTTTAGTGAAAATGCTGTGGTATTATATGAAACGCGTACTGTTTTTTTACCAAAATTGACTTGTGATAAAGAAATTGCTGGATTAAGTTTATTAAGATTTTCTAAAATCCATATACACGAACTGCAATGAATATGCGGAATATAAAGTGTAACTATTTGAGTTTTACCATCGTCAAACGCTACTAACTTTTCTATAATTTTATCTTGCGATAAAAAATCGTACTTCCCCTCTATCTCCTTTGGTATTGCTCCTGGAGACGATTGCAAGTCGTAGTAACACGTTAAGTCGCTTTCGGACAGTATTTCATAAACTGTTTTACAACCTTGACAACAAAAGGGTTTATCCTCTATTAGTATTGTTGTATCTGTACAATTATCGCCACAATGATAACATACTTTTGATTCCATAATTTGCTCTTTTACCTGTAACAAAGGTTACACTTTGACATCAATTATTATATGATATTTGTCATATCAGGTATTGTATACTTTTGGTATACTGCAACAAAATTAGGTATGAGTAAATGTGAACAATGTATTGTCAGGCAATTTAATAGTTTAAACACACTAACTAGAGATGAATTGGTGCGAGTATCTGCTTGCAAAACTGGACGAGTAGTAAAAAAAGGTGACATAATTTTTAGAGAAGGCGAAGCTTTAAATGGTATTTATTGCATTAGGGAAGGCGTTTGTAAGCTCACTAAATTAAGTGAAAATGGTAAAGATCAAGTCGTAAAGCTATCTGTAAAAGGTGGTATGATGGGACAACGCTCCTTGGTTAGTAATGAAAGTTCTAACTTAACTGCTGTTGCCTTAAATGATATGCAAATTTGTTTTATACCCAAACAAGAAATATTAGAGGATTTACAGAAAAATGTAAACTTTTCTATGGATCTTTTAAAACGAATGGCTCAGGATTTAAGAGATGCAGATGATAGTCTTGTGGATATGGCTCAAAAAACAGTAAAGCAACGTTTAGCAGAAACTTTATTGTACGTAAAAAACAAATTTGATAATGATGCAGATGGTTATTTAGCCTTAACGCTATCTAGAGATGATTATGCTAGTATTGTTGGTACAGCAACAGAGAGTGCTATTAGGATTTTGTCTCAATTTAAAAAGGAAGGTTTAATTAGTACTAAAGGAAAACAAATCAAAATTGAAGATGAGCAGGCTTTAAAACGTGTGGAGTAAAATAAAAATCAAATTATAAAAAAAAGGATGTCAATAACGACGTCCTTTTTTTATTTAAGGTAATTTAAACTATCAATCCACTATTATTTTAATTTAAACCTGAAACCTTTACATAATCAATAATAAACTCTTGTGGAAAAATGGAATCATCCACTTCTGGACCTCCAAAGTTACCTCCAATTGCAAGGTTTATTATTAAGTAAAAAGGTTTATCAAAAGGCCAGGTTTTTTCATTTTTAATTTCTGGCGAAAAGGTGTACACTAAATTATCATCTATATAAAATGAAATAGAGTCTTTAGTCCATTGTGTTTTATAATTATGAAATCCTTCCTCAATATCTTTTATTGTTGTAATTTTTGTATTAAAAGACTTACCATAACTATCAGGCGTATGTAAAGTCGTATGAATTTGATGTGGAGCCTTACCTACATATTCTAAAATATCAATTTCACCGCAAGCTGGCCAAGTATTAGTATCAATATCATTACCTAACATCCAAAATGCAGGCCATAATCCTGATCCTTTTGGCAGTTTAGCGCTAACCTCTACTGTACCATATTGAAATTCAATTTTGTCTTTAGTTGTTATTTTACCAGAATAATACCCAACCGAATCCTTGGTTGCTTTGATTACTAGTTTTCCGTCCTTTACTGTAATATTTTCTTTAGTGTAAATTTGTCTTTCGTTGTTTCCCCAACCACATAAGTTTGGACAACCATCTCCTAAATCGTAATTCCAACTAGCATCGTTTAATAGCGTCCCATCAAATTGATCAATAAAGCTAAACACTTGATTGTTGTTGTCTAACTTTGTGCCAAGCTTAGCTACTACCTTGTTTTCTTCTTTACAAGCCAAACAAAGCAATGCGACTACTACTAATTTAAATACTTTTATCATAATTTAAATGTGTCTGTTAAAACAGTTTTAGAGCTTCCTCCAATATGGACTTCAAAATCTCCAGTTTCGACGTTAAACTCACCTTGATTATTGTAAAAACCAAGCTCTGCTTTAGTCAAAATTAATTGAATAGTTTTGGTTTCATTTGGATTTAATTCAACTAATTCAAACCCTTTTAATTCTTTAATTGGTCTTGTTACGCTAGCAAATAAATCCTTTAAATATAGCTGTACGACCTCTTTACCCTTAAATTTACCTGTATTAGTTAAGTCTACAGAAACTTTTATGGTTTCATCATCAGAAAAGGTATTACTAATTTTTAAATTACTATACTTAAACGTGGTATAACTTAAACCATGTCCAAAAACATATAATGGATCATTTGTTTCGTCTTGATAATGTGACCAAAACACCACGTCCTTACCTGGTAAAGTAGGCCTACCTGTACTTTTGTAATTGTAATAAATTGGCACTTGACCAACGTGTCTAGGAAAAGTCATTGGTAATTTACCACTTGGATTATAATCGCCATACAATACTTGAGCAATAGCGTTACCACTTTGTGTACCTAATTGCCATGCCTCTACAATTGCAGGAATATTATTATCTGCCCAAGTAACAGTTAAAGGTCTTCCATTGTTTAAAACTAAAACTATGTTTTTGTTAACTTTATAAACCGCTTCAAGTAACTGTTGTTGGACACCTGGTAAGCCTAAGTCTGTACGACTTCTACCTTCACCACTTTGATAACCATGTTCTCCTAAAACCATAATAACTACATCTGCTTGCTTTGCGTTTTTAATAGCTGCATCAAACTCACTTTTATCAGTGGTGTTTATGTTTACTTCAATCGCAAATTCGGTTTTACCTAAAGCGACATCTGCTCCTTTGGAATAGGTAATTGTGTTTCCTGAATATTGATTTAATCCCTCTAAAACAGAAACAGCTGTGCTATCCTTAGCAGCTATACGCCAACTTCCTAATGGACTTGTTTTATCTGTAGCCAAAGCACCAATAACTGCTATTTTTTGACCTTCTTTTTTTAATGGTAAAAGGTTGTTTTCATTTTTAAGTAGTACAATGGACTTTTTAGCCATATCTAAAACTGCATCCTGAATTTCCTGGCTTCCAATGACTTGTTTTTCTCTAGTTTCATCCAAATATTTATAAGGATCATCAAATAGACCCAACTCAAATTTCACGCGTAAAATTCGGCTTACAGCATCATCAATAAGCTTGATATCTACTTTACCTTCGTTTACTAAACCTGCAAGTTCTTCTACATACAAATAAGATTCCATATCCATATCAGAACCTGCATTAACTGCTAATTGGGCAGCTTGTTTACCATCTTTAGCATAACCATGAGCAATCATTTCTGTAATTGATCCCCAATCTGAAACCATAAAACCATCAAAACCCCATTTTCCTTTTAATATATCGCGTTGTAAATATTTGTCTCCAGTTGCAGGAATACCGTTAAGCTCGTTAAACGAATTCATAAACGTTCTCACACCTGCATCTTTAGCAGCTTTAAAAGGTGGTAAAATAATATTGTTTAACGTGGAAGTCCCTATGTCTGCTGTATTGTAATCACGTCCAGCCTCTGCAAACCCATAAGCTGCAAAGTGTTTAGCACATGCTGCAATTGAAAAATGAGAAGATAGGTCGTCACTTTGAAACCCTTTTACCCTAGCAATTGCAATTTTAGACCCTAAATAAGTATCCTCTCCTGCACCTTCCATAACGCGTCCCCAACGTGCATCTCTAGATATGTCCACCATTGGTGCAAATGTCCAGTTTATACCTGCAGCAGACGCTTCCTTAGCTGCAACTTCTGAAGATTTTTTAATCGCTTCTAAATCCCAACTTGCTGATTCTGCTAATGGAATAGGACTTAATGTTTCATAGCCATGAATTACATCAAAACCAATGATTAAAGGAATCCCTAAACGCGTTTCTTCTACTGCAATTTTTTGCACAGCTCTTACGTCCTTGACACCTCTAACGTTAAGCATGGAACCAACATATCCTTTTCTTAAATGTTCGTATTTTTTAGCTTGGTCTCCATTTTCAGGAACAGGACCTGTTACATCCCAAAATCCATTATACTGGTTCATTTGACCTATTTTTTCTTCTAAAGTCATTTTGGCAAGCAAATCTGATACTTTAGTTTCGATATCCGAATTTTTAGAGGTCGTATTGCTTTCTAAAGCTAAGTTTTTCTCATTATCATTTTTACATGATGTAATGAGAAAACTAGCTAAGACTAATACATAATACTTTATTTTTTTCATATTTATTGATAAACTCTAACATATTCAATTTCCATAGACGATTGTGTAAATGCTGGATCTATGTCTCCACCAAAGGTTCCTCCCATTGCTACATTTAGAATTAGGAAAAATTCACTATTAAAAGGTGAAGCACTAGTATTTGTATAGGTATGATATACTGTATCATCTACCAATATTTTTATTACATCTGGAGTCCACTCTACTGTATAATTGTGAAATTGATCAGCAACAGCATCTACAACCGTTGTACTACCATCTGCACTACCTGCAAAAGCTTCTGGATAATGTAATGTACCATGTATGGTATTTTGTGCATTACCTTTATGTTCCATAATATCAATTTCGCCACAAGCTGGCCAAGCATTAGTTTGATAATTAGCACCTAACATCCAAATTGCAGGCCAAGTTCCTCCACCTGTTGGAAGCTTTGCTCTAACCTCTACACGACCATAAGTAAAATCATAAAGACCTTCTGATTTTAATCTTGCAGAAGTATAGCCACTTCCTGTTGAGATTGCTGTAATTTTTAACATACCATCTGCTACTTCTGCGTTTTCTAAATTGTTGGTATAGCTTTGCGCCTCTTGATTACCCCAACCATCAGTACCATTACCTAAATCGTAAGTCCAATTTGCTGGGTTTGGTGCTCCATTGGTGTCAAACTCGTCTGACCAAACTAAATCTGTATAAATAGTTTCGAATCCTGTGGTAGCTCCTTCCTCTTCAGAAGTTATTATAAACCACCAATCAAACTCGCTGTTACCATCTGTTGTTCTAATAGTAAACTCGTTAGGTATATCACGACTAAAGATTTCATATTTATGATTACCACCTGTATAGTATCCAATAAAACCTAAGCCTGTAATGTTTATTGTTTCTGCTCCTCCAGGTGCTGTAATTACCCAGTTTTCTGAATAATCTTGATATGGATAGTTTTCTATATCTGCTCCAACAGGTGTCTCGCTGTGTGGACCTAATTCTGTAATTAAAGGTTCTCTTCCAAAAACAGTACCTGTTACATCCACTGAAGGATCGTCATTAGTGCTATTTACGATGTGTGTAAATGTACCATCTGCATTAAAAACATAACGATCATCATACATTCCTGTAGTTGCTTTCTCTCCAGGACCAGCTGCATACCACTCTGCAGCAACCTCACCTCCAACTGGTCCAAGACCAAAATGTGCTTGCTTTTCTGACTTAATTCGCCACGTTTTAGAACCATCACCAACCAATGCATTTAATAAATCTGCTGGAGGAGCGTAAGTTGCTAAAACATCAATATCTATAGTAGCTGTTGAAGAAACACCACCTGTACCATAAGCTACCACTACTACTGTGTACGTATTAACTCCTAAATTTGAATAGGTATACGATGTTACTCCTGAAGGCGCATTTTGCTCTGCATTACCAAAACTGAATTTATAACTTAATGCATTATCTGCTGTTGCTGTAAAGTTAACCACACCACTACCATTTCCATTTGGATTAGTTGCATCTTGACCTACTATTTCTGGTACAATAACAATATTAGATGGTGCGACAATGTTTCCGAAAGTCTGATCTTCTTCTTGGCAACCTATAAACAAGGCTGTTACAAGAATGAATGCTATTATTTTAAATTTATTTTTCATTTTCTATTTTTTAATATTAACTGCTATAAATAAAGCATAGATAATTAATTAGTTGCTTGATAAAGAAACATCGTCAATATTAACCATACCTATTTGTGCTCCTAAATCAAAAAGAACACGAGCATCTGGTGCTCCAAAATCCGTAGCTACCAAAGTCAATGTATAAGTTGTTTTTGTTGTAGTAATATCAACGGTTTGTGTAGCATTAGACCAAGGGTCAGCACTTAAACCAATACCAGCAATAATTGCTCTATCTACATCTGACCAAGCATCAAAAGTTAATGTGTAAGTATTACCCTGAATAATTTCTAGCTTTTGACTAAGATTTACGTCATAAGAATTTCCTGCTGTTGCAACATCTACTGAATAATATGTATTACCTGCTACTGTAACCACTGGTATTACAGACGCATCATCAACACCTATTATCCAAGAATCACTTCCATTTTCAAAATCACCATTAACGACAGTGTTACCTGTGCCTATAATTAATGATACATTATCAATATTAACCATACCTACTTCTGCACCTAAATCAAAAATTACACGAGCATCAATAGCTCCAAAATCTGCTGCACTAAGTGTTAAAGAATATGTCGTGCTAGTCGTTGTAATGTCTACTGATTGAGAATCATTAGACCAAGGGTCTGCACTTAAACCAATTCCTGCAACAATAGCTCTATTTACATCTGACCATGCATTAAAAGTAAGTGTGTAAGTATTACCTTGAATAATCTCTACTTTTTGACTTAAATTGACATCGTATGAGTTTCCTGCAGAAGTAACATCTACAGAGTAGTAAGTATTACCACTATTAGTTACCACAGGAGCAAGAGCTGCATCATCTACACCAATTATCCAAGCCTCGCTTCCATTTTCAAAATCACCATTAATTAACAATCCATCGTCAAATGTTCCAGTAGAAGCACTTTGCTTATAAAAGTAAAAGTTGTCTATATAAACTATATCTGCAACAACATCTGCATCAATTAAGATTTGTGTGATTTTTTGAGTGTTGGCTAAATTTCCGCCATCAAAACCTGTCATGTCAATATCAATACTTTGCCAAGAACCACCAACGGTTGCTCCTAAAGATTCGACATCCTCACCACCATCAATAGTATTAACAATTTTAACTAATAATTCGTTTTCTGTTCCTGAAGGTACCCAATAATCGATATGTAACATTTCCATAGCTGAAACATCTACTCCGTTATCATAGTTACTTACCATACCAATAAAGTCTAAATTGGTTAATCTCCAAGCATTATCACTATCTACAGTAGTAGCCTCAAATCCAGAAGCAGACCAATCCGTAGGTAATTCGTTTAAAGTAATATTAGCATACGCATCACTAAAAATAGAAACTACATCACTAGCGTCTCTGTTAGGAGGCGTTGGAGCTGGCGTTAAAGGAGCTAATATTTCTGTTACTTCAAATTCTTCTGTGTACGAAATAGTATCTACAGACCCACTATTAGCTGTTACTGTAATTGTGTAAGTCCCAGCTGCATCATATACAAATGATGTTAGGTCACCAATATTAGATGTTAAAACCGTTGCTGCTGCATCTCCAAATTCTACCTGATAAGACACTGCAAAATCTGCTGTAGCAGTTACGTTTACTTGTCTAGACACTGTTGGGTCATTCTCTATGGTAACTACTAAGTTTTCTGGTGCTTGAAATGACACTACGATAGTTTGTGCAACAGTAGTTGTTTTACCATTTATACCTGAAGCAGCAATTACGATGTCGTAAGTTCCTTCTAAATACGTATTTTGAGTACTTTGACCAGGATTTAAAAGTCCTGAATCTGTACCTGAGTCATCACCATAATTAACTCTAAAATTAGCCACATTTTCTCCTGTTGGAGTAATGGTAACTAAACCAGAATTATCTTGAGCAATACTAATTACTGCTGCAACATTAGTTGGTGCTGGTAATGCACTAACATCTGGTAAATCATCATCTTGAGAGCAACCAATTACAGAAGCTACTACTATGAATAAACTAAGGATGTACTTAAAATTTTTCATGCTATGTTGTGTTTTAATTTTCATATTTATTTTTTTAATAACCAGAATTTTGTGTCCAACGATTACCTGTTAACTCTATTTCTATTTGTGGTATAGGAAAAACCTCATGTTTACCTGTCGTAAAACCATCAATTTCTGAAGCTGCACGACCTGTTCTAACTAAATCGAAAAAACGATGTCCTTCACCTACTAATTCCACACGACGTTCTTGGTAAATAGCATCTGTTAAGGCACTACCTGTTGCTGTAATGTTGTGATCCATATCTCCAAATGCGCGTTGTCTAACTTGATTTAGATAATTTTGAGCTCTGTCATCTGCTATAGATCCTCTATTTAAAGCTTCTGCAGCCATTAATAATACATCTGCATACCTAATGGCTCTGTAATTATTAGGGTTGGTCAAGTTTTGATCACCAATATTAGAATCGCCTTGACGCGCTATATATTTTCTGTTATAATACCCTGTGTGCTCATTACCTGTTCCAAAAGTTGCTCCTGTTGCAGTAGCCCAAGCATTAATATCTAAGATTGCAGTGTCTAATCTTGGATCATCACTCTCAAAAGCATCCACAGCTTCTTGAGTTGGCACATTAAAACTAAAACCAGAATCAAACAATGGTCCATTATAATTACGGATTCCGTTAAAACCAACAGCCACATTACCTTCACTACACTGTAAACAACCAAAGCCTGCACCTTCTAAATCTGCATATTGCACTTCAAAAACAGACTCGATACTATTCTCATTATCGTTTTCAAAAATGGTTGTGTAATCTGCTACTAAATCATGAGGTCCAAAATTTATTAAGTCTTCTAAAACAAGAGCAGCAGCTCCAAATTTATTTTGATATAAGTATACTTTACCCAATAATGCTTCAGCTGCACCTTTAGTTACGCGTCCTAATTGTGTTTGCGTATATGGCAAATTATCTGCTGCATACATTAAGTCTAATTCAATTTGCGCATAAACTAATGCTTTAGGTGTACGGTCCACTTCAAATTGATCTCCAAACAAGAAACGTTGATCAACTACTAAAGGCACATCTCCAAACCATTTTACTAATTCAAAATAGTAATAGGCTCTTAAAAATCTAGCTTGTGCTAAAACATTTTCTTTTCCGCTAAAGTCTATTTTGTCCTGAAACTCTAAGATGTAATTTGTACGATTAACACCTGCAAACATCCAGCCCCAAATTGAGCGTAACTGTTCGTTATTAGCAGTGTGAATCATATCATCAATTTGCTGTATTCCAGGTACATCTGTAGCACTTTCACCACCAGCTAAAGTATTATCTGAAGCGATTTCGCCTAACATAACATTTAAATAGGTTGATTGTAATAAATCATAAGCACCAATTAAAGCATCTTGGTAATCTTGCTCTGAATTAAAGTAGTTTTCTGAACTTTCATTTTGAGAAGCGACATCCACAAAATCATCACTACACGATATTACTGTAAAAGTCGAAACTAAAAAGACGATTATATATTTTATTTTTTTCATTGTTTAAAATTTTACGTTTGTTCCGATTAAAAATGTTCTTGGGTTTGGGTAAAAACCACTATCAATTCCGCCTCCAATTGAAGCTCCATTTGATGTCGTTGGGTCAAAACCTCTATATTTTGTTAATGTAAAAGCATTACTTACAGACGCATAAACCCTGATATTATCCAATCCTATATTTTGTAATTTATCTTGATTAAATGTGTATCCTAATTGTACATTTTGAGCTCTGATGAATGAACCGTCTTCAACAAAATAATCTGAAAATACACTATTAGAAGTTGCGCTATTTGTTACTCTAGGATCTGTGTTTGATGTTCCTGGTCCAGTCCATCTATCTAAAACATAACTTGTAAGATTAGTTTTGGCGCTGTTTCTATCATAGTTTCTTACAATATCATTACCTACTGACGCAAAGAAATAAGTTTGAAAATCAAAGTTTTTATAATCAAAAGTCAAATTTAAACCCATTGTAACATCCGGAATTGGGTTACCTATAAATGTTCTGTCGTCTGCATCAATAACTCCATCTTGGTTAACATCCACAAATCTTAAATCACCAGGTTGTGCGTTAGCACCTAAGTCTAATTGTGAAGGATGTGCATCAACTTCGGCTTGGTTTTGAAAAATTCCATTGGTTTGCATTCCATAAAACACACCTATTGGCTGTCCTACTTGCATTCTAGAAGGTGGATTGGCTTGACCAATACCAAAGCTTCCTCCAACTTCATAACCTATGCTATTATTGACTTCAACTACATTATTATTTAAAGTTGAGATATTATAACTTACATTAAACTTGAAGTTATCTGATAATTGATCTTTGTAAGATATTGCAAACTCTAATCCACTATTTTCTACTGTTCCAGCGTTTACAATAGGATTACCTGATCCTGGAGCAGCTCCTCCTAAAATTAACGAACTTTCAACAGGAAGTAATAAGTTTTCTGTAGTTCGCTTAAAATAATCTGCAGTAATATCTATTTTGTTGTTAAATAATCTTGTTTCAAAACCTATATCAAATGCTTTTTGCTCTTCCCATTTAATTTCTGGATTAGATATCGCACCAACTGCAGTACCAAGCGCTAATGCATCATCTAAAACATAAACACCTTCACCATCTAATAATGATTCAAATCTAAAACCAGGAATCCTATCATTTCCTAAAACACCATATGAACTTCTAAGTTTTAAGAAATCAATGGTATTGCTACTGGATAAAAAGTTTTCGTCAGAGACAACCCAACCAATTGAACCTGAAGGGAAAATTCCGAATTTATTTTCTGGTCCAAATGCTGTCGAACCATCACGTCTAACTACTGCAGAGAATAAGTATTTTCCTTTGTAGTTATATTGCAATCTTCCAAAATAGGATAATAATCTAGAATCGAAAAAACGATTACTTATTTGAGCGTAAGGGTCTGTTATTGTAGTTGCATCATTAATATCAGCATCGCTAAATACAGTGTTTTCAGGCATATTGTCTCCAATAGTCAAGTAATAATCTCCTGTTGATTTAAAAATTGACGTCCCTAATGTTGCTTGAATATTATGAGTCTCATCATTTAAAGATGTTTCATAATTAACAAAAGCATCAAACGTATAATCTCTAAAAAAGTTTATACCTTCTGTGAATTGTAAATTTTCGGTATTATCAAATACAGAACCATTTCCATATTCTACTATAGGGTTAAGACCTCTTGTTCTAACTTCTGAGTAGTTCCATTGGTAGTTAGCTTCTGCACTAAAGCCATTTATAAACTTATAGTTTAACCCAAAAACACCACTTAGTTTATCAACTTTTGTTCTATTAAATGTATTTTCGATTTGCTTTAATGGATTTACCACCTCAATTGGATAATTAGCTGAGGACGTATAATTTCCATTATCGTCTCTTGGCGCATCAATTGGTGCAAAGTTAACTGCATTAAATAAAACAGATCCTAAGCCACCTTCAGGTAACGCTTTTCTTAATGTTCCAGTATAAATAAGATTAGCTTTTAAGTTTAAACCTTTAATAATCTCTAATCCATAATTAGCACGTGTTGTGTAACGCGTAAAATTAGCTTTACTACCTCCTATAATACCATCTTGAGTTAATAAAGACGCTCCAAAAGAGTAGGTAGATTTTTCAGTACCACCACTTGCAGTAATAGCATTGTTAAATATTGGTGCAGTTTCAAATACCTCGTCTTGCCAATCTGTTCCTTTATTTAATCCAAATGTATCAGGAAAAGGTAAAGTACTTCCGCTAGCTGCAGCAGCTTCGTTTTTAATTAAAGCATACTCTGTAGCATTTAGTAATGGTATTTTTCTAGTCGTTTGTTGAAAACCAACATACGAATCATACTGAAATGTCATTGGTTTATTTTTGCGACCAGTTTTAGTAGTAATTAAAATAACTCCGTTGGCAGCTCTTACACCATAGATACCTGCTGTGGCATCCTTAAGTACCGTATAACTTTCTATATCACCTGGATTTACAACACTTAAATCTTCAATAACATTACCATCTACTAAAATAAGTGGTCTATTGTCACCATTAGTGGATATACCTCTGATTCTAATATTAGATGCACTACCTGGAGCACCAGATTGTGATGTAATATTAACTCCAGCTACTTGACCTTGTAAGGCTTGTTCTATACGTGTAGGTTTAAGTGCTTCAATAGTTTCACTAGAAACCGTTGATACTGCTCCTGTTACTTCTTTACGTTTTTGAGAACCATACCCTATAATAACCACTTCTTCTAGTGCCTCAACATCTTCAGTTAGTTGCACATTAACTGGATTACCATTAGTTATTACTACCTCTTTTGTTTTATAACCTATATAGGAAAAAACTAAAGTTGAATTTTTAGATACGTTATTAATAGTATAATTACCATCAAAATCTGTGGTTACACCATTGGTTGTATTTTTAACTAGTATATTAACCATAGGAATAGGTAATCCATCCTGTTGACTAGTTACATTTCCTGTTAATATATACTCCTGAGCAAAGGCAGAGAAAGTCATTAAGAATAACAAAAAGGAGAAAAAAGTTTTTTTCATGTTTAAAAGTTTTTGTGCTTTTATCAAATTTATGCAGATATAATGCTGATTTGATAATTTTAACCGCAACAAAAAACATACATCACAAAAAAAAGTTGGTTTAATTATCTAAATCTCATTAAAAACAAGCATTAACCTTATTTTAACATTTATATTATGAAAGCCCATTATTACAAGTAAAAATAGATTTGTTGTGGTAATGTATAGGTATTTTAACTAATTGTAGTGTTATTAAATACTTAAGATGTAGTCTGTCAAATTAACATCATGCTCTAATTCCATCTTTTTACGCAAACGATATCGTTTGACCTCTACACTTCTTGGAGATATATTAAGTAAAGGAGCAATCTCTTTTGATGATAAATTTAATCTTAGATAAGCACACAATCTTAAATCGTTAGATGTCAATGCTGGATGTTTGGTTTTTACCTTTTTAAGAAAATCTTTATCTGCATTATTAAATGCTTCTTCAAACAAATTCCAGTCATCTTTATTATTAATATTTTTATCAATAATCCTAATTACAGATTTTAGATTAGCACTCTCTACTTTTTCATTTAGCTCGCTTTTGATTGTATTTAAAAATTCGTTCTTTTTAATCAAGCTCATGGTAGAAATTGCTAATTCTCGGTTTTTATTGTCAATTTCTTGTCTTAATTTATCATTATTTAAAGCCATTAATTGTTGTTTAGTCTCTAAATCTTTAAGCTCTAACTCACGTTTTGATTTTAGGACTAGTTTTTCTTTTTGCTTTCTGTAATACAGTTTATAAAAATAATTTATTAAAAGAATACTAATGAAACCTATCACACAATAGACCATTATCATAATGTTGGATAAAAACCAAGGCTTATCTATTGTAAATGTAAAACTATCTTGATTAGTCACCTCTACACCTCCTACTCTGGCTTTTACAATAAAAGTGTATTCGCCATAGGGTAAATTTTTATATAATACTTCTGCATTAGTATTCCAACTACTCCAATCATTATATAACCCATCTAGTTTATGCGAATATTCAGCTTCTAAATATTTATCATACTCTGCAACACTGTATTTAATTTCGATGTTATTCTCTTTATTTTTAAAAATAATTTCATCTTTTAAGCTAATTAACTGTTTAGACTTTTGAAGCGGTGTTTTATTTATTGTATTAATTTCAACTTGATACGTTTTAGGTTTTATTTTAGAAAGATTTAAAGTTATATAACCTTTAGAAGTCCCAAATAGATATAAATTAGGTTTTAGGTTAAAGATGCTTTCGTAACCTGATAAACCTTCCCTAAGCGAACTTGGCAACGCTATAAAGGAAATATCTGGCGTTGTGCTTAATTTACCTGGACTTACGTAATTAATCCCTTTTTTAGTAATTAACCATAGTGCATTATTTGCCTGATCTGTAATAATTTTACCCGAAGAATAGCCTTGCGTTTTATAAATTTTGCTTAAAACAGTGTCTTTAACAAATGTATTATCCTCTAGGTGCTTTTTAAAAACACCTTTATCTGTTGCATAATACAACGTGTTGTTACTTGTTGTTAATGAAGAAAATAAGCCTTTTTCTAAAGTTTCAATTTTAGAAATTTGTGTTGTAGTTCTGTAATCCGAATCTATTTTAATTTTAAAAACACCTTTGTACTCATGATTTACTAATATTTCATCCTTTTTAGAAAATACAAAAAATCTAGACGAATTATTAAATCCTTCAATCTTGTTTCTAAATTGCCAAAAACCTGCTTTTTTTTCTAAAATATTAAGACCATTATAATTACCCTGTATTAATAAGTTTGGATTATCACTAATTGTTTTAATATCCCAAGTACCTTCCACTGATGCAATACGATTTGCTACATTGTTATTAATTATAAATGTGCCAGAATTATGACCGCAAAACAATTGGTTATCAATAATTTTAAGACTCCATACTTGACCATTAGTATTGACTACAGGTTTAAACGCTGTTTGATCTGCTTTTTTATAAAACAATCCTTGATTAGTACCTAAATACAACGTATTGTCATAAATTAAAGAGGTATAAACAGTACCCAAAACACCATGATCATCGTTAAATATTCTGAAAGGAGAGTTAATATTTACACAGTTTATACCATTGTCTAAAGCTAGCCAAATATTACTTTCTATATCCTGAAATATTGACAATACAGTATTATTGCCTAATCCATTGGCTTGGCTAATTTTTTGAAAAATATTACCGTTAGCATCAATTTGTATAATTCCGTTAGAGATAGTCCCTAGAGTTAAGCTATCGTCATTTAATTGCAGGCTACTGTATATGCGATAATCTTTTAATTGTGAGTTTAAATTAGCATTCCAGTCTTGTACTGTATTGTTTTTTATTGTTACAATCCCATGGTTTTGAGTAACAACAAGCAAATTGTTTTTTAATGTATAAACACCAGCTATTATCTTATTTTTAAAATAATTAGATTGTAAAATAGCTTTAGGTTGTCCATTTTCTAATTTTAATAATCCTTCTATTCTATCCTGATAATAAATGCTATTATCAACCTTAAACATCTTGATTATACCAGCTTTAGATTCTGTAATATTAAATTTATCGGTTTTAGTGTTATAAATATAAATGCGACTGAGCGATTGAAACAATATCCAATCATCTAAATGAGTTATTTTCCAAAATTGCTCGTCCTCCAATAAAGTACTTCTAATTTTTTTAGAAAGTGAGGTGTATTTTAAATCGCCAACATCTGTTCTGGTCCAATAACCAAACTCCATATAACTACCTGTATACACCTTATCACTAACAACATTAACAGATCTTATAATGGTTTGATTTGGTGATGGATATAAAATCCATTCTGAACCATTAAACTCTAATAATCCTTTAGAATTTGCGACATAAATATGTTTGCTCTTACATTGGGTAATTTCCCAATTTTGATTTTCGGCATGGTATTGTTTGGGAGAAAAATATTGTATAGGAGGTAAATCTTGTGCTACAGATTTTGCAAACAACATAAACAAACCTAGTAAAACTAAGGGTTTACTAAAGTTATACCAATTATTAGGATTAAATTTAAGCATTAAGCAATATACAACTTTGTATGGTTAAATTATACTACGTAATTAAACTATACTTTTGCTTGTGTGCTATTAAAATTGCTTTTACATAATTGGTGGTGGTACCATTAAAGATAATATTGTAATAATTATGATTGTAATTACAATGATAAGACCATTAAATTTTCGGTTACTCATAACAAAATTTTTATTGGTGAACAGTTAACACAGTGTTAGTATGCAGTTGTTTTAAAGTTGAAAAAATGTCTGATTTAAACACTCCCATTTTTCTTAATAAATGCGGTTTTTTATCAATTATACACATAATACCATCTAAATGCGATTGCGCATAAGCCTTTAAATTATAAGAAGACGCTGTGTAGTGTAATGTTGCTGTATGTCCTGAAATTTCTTTTAGATATCCTAGCATAGTCTCTAAATTGTTAGATGCGCAATCGCTTATAGCATTTTGTTTTGCTAAGATTAAAACTGTAATTTCTAAATTGGTGTTTTCTAAAATATTTAAAAACTTGTCTATTTGACGCGTATTTATTTGCTGTTTAAAATCTGAGGCAATAGTTATATTAATCTTATTACTTGCTGAAGCATGTGGAGGCACTATTAATACTGGACAACATCTAATTTTTTCGACTATATTTTGTGTTATTTTTCCTAGATTTTGTTCCTTTTTACTTGTCAAAATAACCAGATCTATACTTAACTGTTTAATGTTTTTTTGAATGCTTAATACTAAATCAGAACAGTCAGATATTGCAAAAAACTGATGATTTAATGCTGTACAATTTAAAGTGTAGCGCTCAACTAGTTTACCTAATTGCTTTAGTGCATTCTGTTTAGGCTTATCAAACCAATCGTCGTCTGCTTGAAGCATTTGTATAGCATCTAAACCATTAACATTGTATGAATAAGTATTTAAAAAATAAAAGTCGCAGGTTTCGTTTTTAAATAGTTTTATAACATAATCTATAGTTTGAAAACTATTTAAAGTAAAATCTGTTGGAATCAATATTTTTTTCATCTTATTACATTTTAAATTAATATTTAGCCTATACTTTTAACTGAGTTAACGTTTAAATAACTACCGTTACTTTAGCTACCTTTTATACCTTGCTAGCATAGTATAAAACCTAATTCTAAAGTCATGAAGCTCTTTTAAAATTTGGATATACTGCTGCCTTTTTAATTCGTGCACCTTGGCACGACTATCATTATATTCTGTCTTTCCGTATTCTATTTCATTTATAATCTCTTGTTCATATTTGCAAAAATCAGCCATGCTTAAGGTAAATTTTCTGCGTAAAGCCAACATATTATTAGATGTCTCTATATTTTTTATTAGTTGTTTTTCTATAACATAAAAATGTTCAAACTCTTTAACCGCTAATTCTAGTACAGAAATCCAATGATTGGCCTCCTTACAATCTTTAACTAAGCACACGCGTCTGTGCGTCTCTATTTTATAGGCTGAAGCTGTATTCAATTATTAATTAACTTTTAAAAGCGTGAATTTACCTTGTACTTTATTAAAAAACTCGTCCTTAAGTCTTCTGTATTTATCTAAATGATACAGGTAGCTGCGTCTATAACTTTCATGCTCTGTGATGTATATCATATCACATTGCGTGTCTTCACACTCGATGATATTTAACCTTGATTTAGAATAGGTATTTAAGGCGTTTAAAAGCGTTTCGTTTTCTATCTCTTTTTTCTCAAATTTATTTGCTACACTTTTGTCATCTAACTTATCTTTTAATTCGTTTTTACAAATATTGATAAGGTTAGACAGTTCTTTTTTTATGTACTTTAAATGATTAATCCAATTGTCTAGCTCCATTGTATTAATTTTATGTGTCACATCTACATTAGTATCATGATCAAAAATTTGTATGTTTTCTGTTTTCATAATAATCTGTTTTAAATATTTATATCAACACCTTTTAAATTCTCTTGCTTTTGGACATCAATAATCTTAATTTTTTGTGCTCCACCAGGAAAATCCCAATCAATTGTATCATTTTTAGAATAGCCTAAAAGCGCTGCTCCCATTGGAGCTAAAACGGACACTTTGTTAAGTGCCACGTTTTTGTCCATTGGTATAACCACTTGTAATTCTTTTTCCCAACCATTATCCGACGCTATAGTCACTATACTATTAAAACGTACTATATCCTCTGGTACTTGGTCGTCATTTACAATTTGTGCAGTCTTTAACTCTTCTGATAACTTTACTAAAGATTTAGTGACGCTTGTATCATCTCCATAACCCGAAATATTGAGTATGCGTTTTAGGTACACATACTCTTTTTTTTCTAATATTAAACTTCCGTACTTCATCTTCTTTGTTTTAAAATCAAGGAAAAATCCCTCTTTGTATGTATGCTTTTTCTATACGTTGTATGGCTATACAAAATGCAGCTGTACGTAAATCCACAGTTTCATTTATAGCATAATCAAACACTTTATTAAAAGATTCATTCATTTTTTTATCCAATTTGGCCATCACCTCGTCCAATTGCCAAATCTCTCCATTTCGGTTTTGTAACCACTCAAAATAACTACCTACAACACCTCCAGAATTACATAAAATATCAGGTATAATTGTAATACCTCTTTCTAATAAAATCTTTTCGCCTTCAACATTTGTTGGTCCATTAGCACCTTCTGCAATTAATTTTGCTTTAATTTTTGGTGCATTTTCTTTAGTAATTTGGTTTCCTAAGGCAGCAGGAATACAGATATCACAATCCAAAGCAAAAAACTTATTGCTATCTACTGTTTTAGAGTCTGGAAAGTTTACAATACTACCATCGTTAATTTGACTGTATTTAAATAAGTCTTCAACCTTGATACCATTTTGATTTTGAATACTTCCAGAAGCATCTTGTACTGCTACTAATTTTGCACCATCTTTTTCTAAAAAATGAGCTGCCCAGTAGCCAACATTACCAAATCCCTGAACAATAAACTTTTTACCAACTAAACTAGTATTGCTTTTTTCTGCCCAAAATTTAATGGACAAATACACACCATAACCTGTTGCTCTGTCACGTCCTTCTAATCCGCCACTTGCATCAGGCTTACCTGTTACTACATGTTGATTTGCAGTACGTTCTGCTGGTGGACGCGTACTCATGTAAGTATCTGCAATCCATGCCATAGTTTGACTACTAGTGTTAACATCTGGAGCAGGAATATCATGCTCTGGCCCAATATTATCCGCTAACGCAAACGTAAAACGTCGTGTAATACGCTCTAACTCTGATTGCGAATATTTTGAAGGATCTATTTTAATACCACCTTTACCTCCACCATATGGCAAACCTGCTAATGATGTTTTCCAGGTCATCCACATCGCTAATGCTCTAGCAGCATCAATATCCACTGTTGGATGGTAACGTAAACCTCCTTTATATGGTCCTAATGCATTATTATGTTGCACTCTATAACCTGTAAAAATCTCGACGTCTCCATTATCCATTTTTACCGGAAAGTTGACTAAAATCTCGTTGTTAGTAATGCTTAATATTTTTCTAATATTTGGATGTAAATTAATATGGTCTGCAGCACTGTTAAACTGCTCCATTACATTATCCATCATACCTCTTACAGGTACTTTTTTTGTTACTTTTTTCAAATCTGCTGTTACTGTTGTCATTGTAAAGTGTTTATTATTTTATTTGAAATAGCGATTGATTATTGATCTTTCGTGATATTTTTGTGAGATATACTTATCTCTAGCTTGGCTTTTATTAGATTTTTTTTCTAAAGAATTTTTACTGCCAAATACTGAAACTATTGTGTTGAAAAACATAGCTTTTATTATTAAATGATTAAACTAAAACTAACTCTTGTTCTGGTTGTTTTACTTGTTGTAAAGTTGGTTGGTTTGGTTTAAAGGCATCAAACTCGCTACAAGACCAAACGTTATCTTTTTGGGTTGTCAATACGCAAGAATTGCGATGGATACAATCTGGGCAAATATTAAAATGACTCATAGGTGTAAAATTTATAATCGATTATACACCAATTTGCAATGCTTGTGCCAAAGGAAATGCACTTACTGCTACAAATGCAAAAAACCCTTTAAAATAAAGGGTTTATAGAATAATATAGTTTAAAATATAAAATAACGAGTGGTACATAATTCCCCAACTGGGTAAAATTGCACCAGTTTTAAAAAGCTTATTCAGATAATTTTTGACGAATTGTTTTTCTGTCTATTTGAAGAATTTTGGCAGCTTTAGTTTTATTGTTTCCAGTAGCTCTTAATACTTTTTATGTATTGCTTTTCAATAACTTTTAAAGGTTGTAAGGTGTCTGAAGTGTGTTGTATTGCATACTTTAAATGCTCTGGTAAATGACTAACGTCAACGGTTTTATCGCTTAATATCACTGCACGTTGTATAATGTTTTCAAGTTCTCTAATATTTCCTGGCCAATCGTAACGCTCTAATATTTTTAAAGCATCTGCAGTTATTTTTACATAACCATCTTTATACTCGACGCCATATTTAAATAAAAACTTGTCAACCAATAATTTAATATCGTCTTTGCGCTGTCTTAAAGGAGCCACATCTATCTCTACCACTGTTAATCTGTAATACAAATCTTCCCTAAAATTTTGTTTTTGAATCATGTCTCGTAAATCACTATTGGTTGCCGCAATTATACGTAAATCTACTTTTTCAGCTTTTGTAGATCCTACTTTTACCACTTCTTTTTCTTGTAAAACACGTAGTAATCTAGATTGCACAGTTAATGAAGCATTACCAATTTCGTCTAGAAAAATAGTACCTCCATTTGCTGCTTGAAAAAAACCTTCGCGATTAGTTTCTGCTCCTGTAAACGCACCTTTTAAATATCCAAATAGCTCTGCTTCAAGTAAATTTTCTGGTATTCCACCACAATTTACTGCAACAAAAGGCGCTTTAGAAAACTTACCTTGATAATGGATGGCACGTGCGACAAGCTCCTTACCTGTACCGCTTTCACCTTTAATAAAAACTGTTGCTTTGTTGTTTTTAACACGTTCAATAACTTGAATTACAGTATTAATTTTGTCGGAATGACCTATAATTTCGCCGTAAGGCTTATTATTATTAATTACTGAATTTTTAGATGATTGTGCTAGATTATCTGCATTTACCAAATATTTATCCAACGCCATTTTAAGCTCGTCTTTAGTAAATGGTTTGGTTAAATAATCTACTACACCTGATTTTATGGCTGCCAACGAATCCTGAACCGAGGGATAACCTGTAACCACTAATTTAGGTAATTTAGGATAATGCTCTGACACAAATTTAGTAAGCTCTGAGCCATCCAACTCGGGCATTTTTAGATCGGTAATTAATAAATCTATAGTCGAATCCCTTAAAATACTAACCGCTTCTTTAACAGAAACCGCTTTAAACACATGATAATTCCAAGATTGTAAATGACGTTGTAATAACTCAAGTATATTAATATCGTCGTCAACTATAAGTATGTTTTCTTTACGTAATTGCATTAGAAAATATTATTTTGGGAGTGTTATGGTAAAGGTAACGCCTTTATTTTTATTATTTTTTGCGGTAATAGTTCCTTTATGCGATGCCACAATACCATGGACAACACTTAGTCCTAATCCAGAACCGTCACCTATAGGTTTGGTGGTAAAAAAGGGTTGAAAAATTTTATCTAAATCTGCTTGATTAACACCTTTACCTTCATCTTTAATTTTTAAAACAATTGCTTTTTTACTGGTTTTAGCCTCAATAGTGACCAACCCTTGTTTAGGTGAAAAATAAATAGCATTAATTAGAAGATTAAAAATAATTTGGGTTAATTGTATTGGATCTGCGCGCAGTAATAAGTTTTCTTCTTCTATTTTAACAATGTATTTGACCTCTTCTTTTCTAAAAGTAGCATCTAATAAATTTATGGCACTTTTAATGTTAGGCACCAAATTTACTTCTTTCATTTCCTGAGGCATTTCGCAAGCAAAAAACATTAATTTTTTAACTACTTCTCTAGAAAATATGGCGTTTTTAATAATCTTATCTATATCCAGAGAGGCATTTTTATCTGTTTTAAAATCCTCTTTTAGCAGCTCTGCAAAGCCTAAAATATTAGCCAAAGGTGTATTTAACTCGTGGGCTATTCCAGCTGTTATTTCGCCTAAAATACTTAAACGGTCTGCATGTTCCATCTGACGTTTCAAAGATGTTTCGTTTTTCTGAATTTCGATACGTTCTAGAAAACTTCCTATTTTTAAAGCTATATTATCTAACAGTAATTGCTCTTCGTTTAAAAAATCCTTTTGGGAATACTGTTCTGGATTTAAATAGGCAATTAACTGCCCTTTTTCTTCATTAAATAATTTTATTTTAGATTGAATACTAATGGTGCTTTTTATAGCATTAGCGGTTGAAATGCTATTATTTTCAGTGTGAATCTGAATGTTTGTTTTTTTAGGATACTGAAATCCTTTTTTGATACTAAACACTATGGCTTGCAAAGTATCTTCGATTAGCTCTTCGTTTGCATTTCCTATTATTGAAGATACCTCATAAAGACAAGTTAACTCCTTAATACGTTCTTTTAATGCTTTTTCAGTGGTATTCATTGACATTAATTTTAAAGCAATTATTTAATTTACGTTTTGAGTATCAACTTCTATTTTTTTTAAATATAGATATTCTGACGTTTTAAAAATCACGTAATAAAAAGCAAACAATAATTTAAAGCCAGATAGATTTGAGCCTAATTCTAGTTTTGATATAGCGTTTTCTTTTGTGTTAATTTTAATTGGTTTTGTTTTGCACCAATCAATTTTTGCATATACTTCATTTTGAATAGGATCCACTTGAAAAGATTTGGTTTCTCCATCTCTAATAGTGTCTATTTTTTTGTTATTTATATAAATTTCGATTGCTCTAGCTTTATTAGCGTATTGCTTTATTCGTTTAATCTCAATTATACTATTTGACATTTTGTAGTGACTTTTTATTTATTACAACAACCATCTAAAAATATAATAAACTGTTTATTTGACATACTACTTTAACTTTTAAACTTGATTTGAATTAAAACTATTAATAACAGAAAACAAAAAAGGTCTAACCTATAAGTATTAGATTAGACCTTTTTAAATGTATTATTTAAAACCGCTTTTACTGAATATAATTTTTCAGGATTTTTTTAAGTAATGCGACATCCTCTGTAGTGTTGCGTTTTAATTTTCCTTTGTTATCCGTTTCAAATAAAGTGTAATCAATGGTTACTAAATTGATATCTTTTTTAGAAATCATTTCTTTTCTTCTGTGATTATACTTTTCTATTTGTTGACCTCTAGTGATACCACTTGTGGTTAACGCTTCTAATTTTTCTAATTGCGCTTCGGTTTTATTTTTCTTTTCAGCAAATTCAATTACTAAATTAGCGTCTTTATAAAAAGCAGCTACAGGTAACAATGTTCTTGTTTTACCTTTTTTATGCATATCTCCAAACAACCAAGCAAAGGTATGCTTACGTGATGCTTCTTCCTTTAAAACCTCATCACATAAATTAATGATGTAAAACTCGTCTGTACTTTCGCGTTTAGCTTTAGCAACATCTTTTTTTGAAACTGTACTAATATTTTCGTTTTCCGGAAATGTAGCACCTTCTCTTAAAAAGTACCAATAGGTAGCTGCTTCAGCACGTTCTGGATGTACCCTTGGTATTGCTTTTAGGTTGTCCTCTTTATCTAATACTCTCAGGATTTTTCTAAGTGGTAATCCTTTTTTTTGATCTTTTACAAAAACACCTGCTTTTATTAAATCAGACATGATATCTTTTGCTGGTATCCAATCTTTATCTGTATTAGTCGCAAAGTAATGATCTATTACTTTATTAATTTGAACGACTTTATCCTCGTTATTACGATTATTATTCATTTTTATAACTTTTTATATTACTTGTATTAACTACAAATAAAACGCTGCAAGATAAGCCAATATTTTTTTGGATTAATTATCCTGATTATTTAATTAAAAAATAATTTTTCAACCAACTACTTAAGCGATAATAGACTTAAAATTACTGGTTATTACATTTACAAATAACATAAAACCTTCTGTTAAAACTAACAGAAGGCCTTACTAACTTAACTAAAAAACTACTATTAATAAATTACTTGATATTAAGGTTTAAAGAAAATACAGATATTGAGGTACTACCAGATCCTACTAATCGCTGTCCCCAAATCTCAATATAATCGTTAGGAGCTAACTCAACTGTTCCTGAAATAGACAGACTATTAATATCTGAAGTGTTATTTACACGCATAAGCGTATTAGTTTCTACCAATGTCGTTCCCGTTGCCCCATTTTTTTTAATAAAAAATCCATAAAAATCTCCAGTAGAGATATCACCTCTTACTGATAATGATGCACTTATTTGAAAAGTTCTTGTTTTTTTACCTAAATATCGTAGTCTATTATTTTGCGGAGAAGACATTCTTAATAAATTAACCGCTGTTGTTGAATTAGAAGATCCATTACCACTTAAATTAAATTCAAGATTATTTGATACTGATTGTAAAAATCCTGAGGTAATTGCTCCATTAAAATAAATATTACCGGAAGCTACTTGATCTGACTCCACTGGTATACCAGGACAATCAACTGTCCATGCATTATTAAAATTAAACCCTGTATACGATCCAGTGCCATAACGCTTAATGTATTGAGTACTTGTACCGCTAAAACTAACTCCTGTTAAAACACCATTACTTACCGCAGGATTGCTAGAAACATCAATCCCTATAGCAGAGCCATTAACCTCTGAAAAACCACCTTGTTTTTGAATAATATTAAAGGTCCCTGTAAATGTTTCATAAGTACCGGAATTTGAAGACAACCATCCCATATTACTTAATAATAAGTTGGTAATATTATTGTATATGATACCTGCTCCGTTTCCAACAAACTGAACAATACTTACAAATGCTAATCCAAAACCACTAACAGTACCAATAGATCCAGAACCATACACTACACAATCCCTAAAAATCAAATTTTGTGTATTTGCTCCCGATAAATTAAAAATAGTACCACCTGGAGCTGTCAAAGAAATCCCTTTAATACTTCCTCCTGTAGATCCAACAAACATTGTTCCTCCAGCTTTAGATAATACATCTTCGTTTGTATCAAACCCAACGATGTACGCGTTATTTAAATCAATTGGATGCAATAATGCAATTGTACCATTAATTTCGTACAAAGTATCTGTAGATAAAAGATAAGTCGATCCTCCTCCTGCTGCAAGCTCTGCTGCTAAATCTGCTTCAGATTGAATTAATTTATGCATGCTTCGTTTTGCTGAATCTATTTTAGACCAAACGCTAGATTTGTAGAAATAAAAAGAATTTTCGGTTGTATCATATACTAATAATCCATTAGCTGGACTTGAAATTGCTATACGTTGCACAGATGTCATTCTTGGTGCTAACATCCCTTTATCTGTGGATGATATATCTAACATTGACGATACTTCTGGGTTTACAGTACCAATACCAACTTGGGAAATAGCCACACTTGATACACCTGCAAATATTGCTAGTGTAAGTGTTATTAATTTTAATTTTGAAATATCCATAATTTATAGTTTTTAAAATTTTATGAAATCGGTTTTATTATTGAATTTGTAGCGCGTTGAACTATTTAATTATTAAATTTAAAGAGACTAACAGTAGACTTCCTGCACCAGAATAACGTTCGGCCCAGACTTCTATATAATCACCTTGATCTAACTTTACAGACCCAACAACAGATACAGCTCCTACATCGTTATTACTACCTACTTGTCTGTATACTTTTGAATCGTTTTGAACAACTCCGTTTTTTGCTATGTAAAAAATATAGATGGAACTATTATTATCACCTTGGAAGGAAATGCTACTTGAAATCTGAAAACTTCTAGTTTTTACTCCATCATAAACCAATCTATTGTTGATTGGCGCACTAAATCTAAATAAGTTATTAGAATAAGATAAGCCTTCTAATTTTGTTGGTACTCCAGATCCTATTGATGTAAAATCTGTTTGAAAACCACTACCAATAGGAGATTCTAAATGTATATCTCCAATTGAGGCATCATCCGTTTCTAACTGTAAACCTGTTGCGTCTACATCCCAATTGCTATTAAATTTATAGCCTGCGTACGTGTTTTCTGTGTAGCCTTTTAACCTACTACCACCTCCTGTAAAACTTACTTGTGCAATAGATGCAGAAATATTAATAGTTGGGTTACTGCTTACATCTATTCCTGTTTCACCAGAATCTACGACTACGCGACCATTGGCTATCTGTAAGTTACTAAATATACCTGAAAACTTCAAAAATGTTCCACTATTTCCGTCTGTCCAAAAGACTTTATCCATATAATAATTAGAAATATTTGAAGCTGATATACCGTCTCCAGTCCCTAATACTTGTAAAACTTCAAAGTAAAAAGTATTTAAATTATTAAATGTTCCGACAGAAGAAGCACCTACTATTACTAAGCTGTAGGCTATTAGATTTTCTGTTCCAGATCCTGAAATATTAAAGACTTGCTGGTTATTACCACGAATGACAATATCTTTAAAATGTCCACCTTTTGAGCCACTAAAAAAAGTTGCTCCAGAATTATTTACTAATGCATCTTCACCTGTATCACGACCGCTAACGTAAGCACCATTTAAATCGACTGGAAAATCAAAGTTGATATTTCCGTTTATTTCGTACAAGTAGTTTTCGTTTAATACATATTTTGATCCTCCACCTGAGACTAATTCATCTGCTAAGTCCGAAATGTCTTTAACTAACTTATAATTACTACGTTTGATTTCTGCTTTTAAAGCTGTCCAAACATTGCCATCATAAAAGTAAAACACATTAATATCTGTATCAAACACTAATAATCCTTCCGCTGGATTAGAAATTGCTATACGTTGCGCAGAGGTCATTCTAGGTGCTAACATCCCTTTTTCTGTTGAGTTTACCTCTAACATAGCAGATGCATCTGGAGATAATGTTCCGATCCCAACTTGAGCTACTGCCTGAAAATTTACACTAATAAAAACTACTATTAGCACTATACTGATTTTTAGTTTTAATATACTCGTAATTAGTAGTTTATTATTTTTTGAGTTAATTCACCTGTTGTTGTTACAACCTTTACAAAATATATTCCTTGGCTTTGATTAAAAGGAATTTGCACTCTGTTGGAATTATTTATATTATCATTTAACCTTAAAATTTCTTGCCCTAAAACATTGTATATCGTTATGTTTTTAAGTTGCATTCTATCCTTATTATTAACTACTACATTTTTGTTTCCATCATAAAACACCGTAAGATTAGACAACGTCTGATCCGTTGTTGATAATGAGTTTTGAGGCATAAATACTAAAGAGTATCTGTCTAAGTGATTACCAATAGGCAGGTTTACATTAAAATTAGCATCAGATAAATTATGTGTTGTATTTAGAATATTATCTTTTAAGTAAATCGTGTGTTGAAAATTTTCAACCTCATCAATCATTATTTGATGCAATCCTGTTTCTGATATTAATATGCCTAAAGGAAACTCCATAGTATCGCTAAAAGCATCAACCCCTTGAATTGCATATTTTTTATCTAAATCTTGTTCAATTACAAAAAACATTTCATCATCTCTGCATATTTTAAGTAATGCATCATAACCTGGATTATAATTTACATCTGCAGTAGAATTTGGTAAAAAACCAAGAAGTAATTGCCTATGAAACCCTTCTGGATCTTCATAACCTAATCGTATAAATTGATCTTGATTTTCTGTTTGATCATTTTGATTTCTGTAAAAAATAGCCTCTCCTTCTGACTCTTTTTTAAAGTCCCTTTGAGAGTTATTAAACACTATAGATCCTGACGCGTATGCTTTAATAAAAAAGCCTTGACCAATTGGTGCATATCTTTTTGGCACAGTAATACTTCCTGCAGAACCCAATCCTCCTATTAAAGTAGAAAACACTGAAGGTGGAGTTCCTCCTGTTAAATTTCTAATAGCATAACCACCTAAATAATTAGATAAAATATGTGATGTTGATCCACCATCAACCCAAAAATATAATGCATCAAATACCGTAGCGTTATCCAAAATAAACTTGTTAGTATCTAAAGCAGATGGATATGGATTACCTATTAAAGACTCCTCTCCTGCATTAATAGAAAATGTATACTCTCCATTATTAGGCGCACCATAAAACACGTAATTTTGATCAGCTCCTGAAGCTCCAGAACCTTTCATGGAGAAACCCTCTCCTGGATTTAATGCACTGTTTTGATCTAACGCTACCCAGTCATAATACGATCCAGATCCTTGTATGTACTTGTATAACCACATTGTACTTAAGGATAATGGAGTTGTTACTTCTCCTGAAACATCAGTGATTGCAGGTAAACCGTTATAAGGAGAACCAGAAATAAATGCTATTTGTGAAGGTGCAAAAGGATTAATGTTAGCATCTGTACCATCATACATACCTGATAATAATGAAAACGTTCCGCCATTATTAATAGGTGACGTCCAATAATTATATTTATAAGCCGAAGCATACCCTTGTTGATCCACTAATATTTTTCCTAAGGAAACTGCATTAGCGTCTAATCCAACGTGCGATTGTATTAATTGCGACTCTCCATTTAGTCTTACATCTCCATTTACCAAATTTAGTCCATTAGAAATGTTTAATAAAAATCCATCCGAAACAGACAATCCTTTAGTATTTGCAGCTGTAATATCTACTTCTAGATTATTAAAGTTGATTGTATTTGAAGATCCAGAAATACTTAATAATGGGTTTGTATTGCTTTTAAAATAGGTTGTCCCTGAAGTGGACGTTGTTACTCCATTATTTATAAAACTATTGTTTAGGTATAGGTTACCGTTAGTACTTAGCGTAGCACTAACTTTGTTTGTGTATTCATTTTCAAAATACACATCTGTTGCATTCGAAATTTGCAAAACACCTTCGTTTACAATTTGCGAATAAACACATAGTAGGTTAAAAATAATTAGACAATGAGATAGAACATATTTTTTTCTCATAAGTAGTAGGTTTGGGGATTATTAAGGGATTAGTAAAAAATAGTTAGTTATTATTAGTTTGTTTTACATCAGCTACCTTTATCGTATAGGTCGCTATTTTCAATACAATATTGCGTTGCTGTCTCAATATCATTACAAGTTATGTGAGGTGTTAAGGGATCGTATATTCTTTTATAAGACGCTATTAATAATTTGGTTCCTATTGAATTTAATATAAATGCTTCAGAAATTCTTAATTTAATTAAGTCACTAGATTTAGCTATAAAGTTTGCAGCCTCTGTAGAAAATGTGCCATGAAACCCTCTTAAGTCTATTATAAAAGACATTGGTCTACCGTTACATAAATCCGTTATAATACTTGCATATTTTTTAGCTGCAGATAAATCAAAAATGTAATAGTCCTCAATACTATTAAATTTAAGATTTATAATATTATTATCATCTTTCCAAAATTTAGCATGTCCTACTGTTTGGATGTTTTTCATGTTTTTTTAGTTTAATGAGTTATACGTTCGGTTATCCTCTATGCAATATTGTATTGCTGACTTATCATCTTTAAAAATTACATCAGGAAGTGAAGGATTACAAACAAAACTTTGAATGTTTAATAGCATTTTTAATTTATAGGAGTTGACTAAAAATGTTTTAGACAACACTAATGATTTAATTAATGTATTTTTTGATAAAAACGTAAATGCTTTGATGGCATTAGAAAAATTTAAATCTTTTAAATCAATTAAAATTGGCATATGCACATCTTTAGATAAAGTAAATATTTTATTTAAAAATATATGCTCAATATCTTTTGCTTTATATCTATCATCTAAATCCGTTAAATCATTCAAAACTTTACAATAGATCACATCTTGATCTACCCAAAATTTGAAATTTTCAATTAATTTATCATCGTCCATAACTATTGATTTGTAAAGTTTAAACCAATACGGATGCCACAAATAATATTTGAGCAAAAAAAAATTACAAAACACTGATTTACAGTGTTTTATAATTTTTTAAAGATTTATTACTAATAAATAAAGTGTCGGTATTCCGTGTATTACTTTTATGTAAACAGACAACTCACGGAATACCGTTAATTTTAATTAGGCTTAAGTATCCCTAATTTGTTCATTTTATCGCGTAATGTGCTAGGTTTTAATCCTAATGCTTCAGAAGCACTGTTAGATCCACTAATTTTCCATTTACAATCTTCTAAGACTTGTAAGATATGATTGCGTAAAACTGTATCTAAATTTAGGTCTACACTGTTGATGCGTTGCTTAGATTTTTGATTAGTGGTTTCAAAACCAGGAATAACTAAAGTATCGCTATTAGATAGTATTAATGCACGCTCAATTAAGTTTTCAAGCTCTCTAATATTTCCAGGCCAATTGTAAGCTTTAAGTTGGGACATTGCATCATCAGATATATATTTGATCTGTTTTTCATAAGTTTTACCAAATTTATCTACAAAATGCTCTACTAACAATGGAATATCATCCTTACGATCTCTTAAGGCTGGAACCGCAATTGGAAATACATTTAATCTAAAGTATAAATCTTCTCTAAATTGCTTTTTCTCTATCTCTGCCAATAAGTTTCTATTGGTTGCTGCAATAACGCGTACATCTAATTTTTTAGAACCCAATCCACCAACGACTTCAATTTCTCCTTCTTGTAAAAATCTTAGAATTTTAGGTTGCATGTCTAATGGTAGTTCTCCAATTTCATCTAAAAATAATGTACCTCCATCCGCAAGTTCAAACTTACCAATTTTGTCACTAAAGGCTCCAGTAAACGACCCTTTTTTGTGACCAAACAATTCGCTTTCAATTAACTCTCTTGGTATTGCAGAACAATTAACTTTAATTAATGGCTTGCTGTTTCTGTTACTTATATTATGCACAGCTCTAGCCAACAACTCTTTACCTGTACCAGATTCTCCTAATAATAATACTGTAGCATTGGTTGGTGCAACTTTTTCTATTTCGTTTAACACATTACTAAATTCTACACTACCATAAACCATCTCTTCAAAGTTAAAAACCAGATCAAGCTCGTTACGTAAATAAACGTTTTCTTGCTCTAATTGGTTTCTTAAAACGTTTAACTCCTTATTGACTTCTAATAGTTTTTCATTGGCTAGAGCTATTTTATTTTCTGCAATTTTACGTTGCGTACCTTCTACCATTAAAGAAATTATACTAGCAATGGACGTTACAAAACTCTCTTCGTCTGCATTAAAGGTTCTATTAGTGGCTTTAGTTTCAAAACTCAAAATACCGTAATGTTCATTTTGACCATAAATTACAACATCAATTCTTGAAGAAATATTAAGAGGCTCAAAAAATTGTTTAGCAAAAGCTTTTGTAATTGGATTAGATCTTACATTACTAATGTTAATACTAGTCCTATCTTTGAAAGCTTCAAAATAATTGGGGAAGCTTTCTTTTTTAATTAATAATGCTTCACTATCAAATATTTTATCTTCTGCATTGTAAAACAATTTACTGACTAACTCTGTTTTATCCGTCTTATACTCCCAAATGGTTACTAAATCTGCTTGCAAAGCTTCTGCAGATGTAATAGCAATCTTTTTTAAGGAAGCCTCTAAATCTTCACCAATGAGACTTGCTAATTTTAATATAACATCTTTTTTCTGCGTGGATTTTAAAGCGATTTGTTTTAAAGTTTCTTTTATTTTTAGGTCTTCAGAGATGTCTTTTATAGTGGCAAATATTGCAATAACTTCATTTTGATTATTATAAATAATACCTGCTAAAAACGAGGCTATAAACCTGGTTCCATTTTTTCTGATAAATTCTAGTTGAAATGAAGGAGCTTCGCCTTTTGCTACTTTATCTTTAATCTCCATCATGAGTTCATAATCCTCTGACCTTGCGAAAGGGTAAGGTAAATCCATGCCAAGAAGTTCCGCTTCGGTATATCCTAATAGATCACATAATGACTCATTAACCTTCATGATAGTACCATCAAGATTAACCATTAGCAAACCTTCTTGCATAGACATTACAAGACTTTCAGTAAAATCGTTTGCTATTTTTAAATCTATTTCTGCTTTTTTACGTTCGGTTATATCTTGGATTGTTCCAACAAAGCTTGTTGGAATATCATCTACGTAAAAGATTTCTCCTAAACCATGAATCCATTTTATCTGGCTGGTTTTGGTGCTAATAATTCTATACTCTAAATCAAACTTTTTATTTAATTTTTCACTTTCTATTACTGCGTCTTTTATTATTGCTCTGTCATCAGGATGCACTATATTTTTCCAAAAATCAAACGATATTTTTTTGTCCGTTTCATATTCAACTATTTCATTAAAAGTATCCGAGGTTTTAGCGATTAAGTTTATTAAGTCTAGGTTAAAACTTCCTATTTTGGCTATTTTTTGAGCGGTTGACAAGGAGTGTTCACTTTCTTGAATTTTGATTTCGGCTGTTTTACGCTCGGTTATATCTTGGATGGTTCCAAAAAAGCTTTTTGCTTTACCGTTTTGATAAGACACTTCTCCTAAACCGTGTATCCATTTTAATTTATTATCGTTTTGAGAATAAATCCTATATTCCAAATCAAATTCACCTCCAGTTTTTATACACTTATCAATTTCTTCACTGTTTTTTTTAGCATCTTCCGGATGCGTAATGTCCTTCCATAGCTTTCGAGAAATAGTATCCTCTTGCTCTAAACCAGCAATCTCCTTAAAGGTTATCGAGACATGAGCTAAATTGGTTTCTAAATCTAAATAGTAACTTCCTATTTTGGCTATTTTTTGAGCTTCTAGTAATGATTTTTCATTTTTCTGAAGTTTTAATTCTACTTTTTTTCGATTTGTAATATTTTGCATAGTCCCTATCATTTTGATAGGGTTAGAGTCGTCATCAAATAACAATTCACCTATACCATGTACCCAAATTTCTTTTTTGGAATTAAACTGAATAAGGCGATACTCTTTATTAAATCGTTTATTGTTTTTTAAGCAGCTGTCAAAATAGTTTAACACTTCTACTTTATCTTCAGTATGAATTAGATCAACCCAACTGTCTATTGTTTTAATATAGGACTCATCAATGCCTATAATTTGATACAAAACCTCAGTGCCTTCCCAAGTCATTGTTGTTAAGTCAACAACATACGACCCCAAATTAGCAACTATTTGAGATTGCTTTAAATTATATTCGCTTTCTAATAATTTGGCTTCTGCTTTTTTACGTTCAGAGACATCACGAACTATAGCTAGAACTTTGCCATCTTTTTGAAGTTTTGCCGAAATCTCTACATCTATTATTGTTTGATCTTTACATATTAGTTGTCTATCAAAAACAACAGCTTCACCTTTAAGTATAGCGTCTCTTACAATATCATTTTGAATAACATCTCCAATAATAAAATCTTGAATTTTTAATTTTAAAAACTCTTTTTTAGTATACCCTAATGTTGTGTAGGTTGTCTCATTAAAGTTATGAATAACTCCATCATAGGTATAGGTCAGGATTGCATCTGTAGCCTGCTCAACTAAAGACTCATAAGACTCTTCTTTTTTCTTTACTTCTTCAGCCATATTAAACTTTACGATAGCCATTTTTGCTAAGCTTACTGCAGAGTTTAATTCTCTTATGTTTTCAAAAGTCGGTGTTTTTACACTGCTACTATAAATTGCAAAGGTACCAAAAACCTCATTTTTCTCAGAAAGTATTGGAATTGACCAACACGATTTTAAATCGTGGTTAACTGCTAAATGTCTAAAACTATCCCAAAGCGGATCTGTACTTATATCAGATACGATGACTGGTTTTTTTAAATATGCAGACGTACCACAAGATCCTACATTCTCGCCAATTTTTAAATTTTTAATCGCAGCACAGTAGTCTTTTGGCAAGTTTGGTGCAGAAATTAGTCTTAAATGCTCCTTATCATCTTCAAGTAAACTAATGGATAAATAAAATTCTGGACGTAAGGATTGGTAGTTATGTATAATGTGATTAAACACCTTTTTAATTGAGGTATTATTGGCAATTAAATCTAATATTGCGTTTTCATTAGTTAGTTTTAACTCTATTTTGTTACGCTCAGTTATTTCTTTTTCTAATTCTAAATTTTTTTGTTCTAATTTACTTATAAGTCGTTTGCTATATAGTTTTAAAACTTCTTCTTCTGTAAACTCGGTATTATTTTTTGCTTTATTTTTTTGGTTTGACGTATCCAGAAGTCTTTTTATTAAAGCTATTATGTGATCTGGATCTGTTGGTTTTCTTAAAAAGCGTGCTGCACCTAATTTTAATGCAAAGTCTTCATCTACCTTTTCAGTATACGTAGAGGTATAAAATACAAACGGGATATCTTTTAATTTTTCATCTTTTTTGCAAGCTTGACAAAACATGTAACCATCCATTACTGGCATTAATATGTCAGAAATTATTAAGTCTATCCTATTTTCGGTTAATTTATCTAATGCTTCTTTACCGTCATTAGCTTCTACCACATTATATCCTGCTTGTATAAGAATTACCCTTAATAAATATAGATTTTCAAAAACATCATCTACTATCAAAATTGTTTTCATACCTATTTATTTCTGGTTTTTTGCAAGATACATTTCTTGCATTTGGTTTATAAATGTATCTGGATTTATGGGTTTTTCTATATAACCATCTGCTCCTACTTGCATCGCTTTTTCTTTATCACCTTCCATTGCATATGAGGTTACAGCTATGATTGTGGTATTTTTTGGTAAATCACTATTTCTTAGCTGCTCACATATTGCATAACCATCCATGTCTGGCAACTGTATGTCTACCAATATTATTTCTGGATTATTTATGTTTGCTAATTTTAATCCTTCAGATCCATTGTAAGCTTTTAAGACTTGGTATTGATTTTTTTCAAGTAAATAAGATAACATATACATGTTTTGCTTGTTATCTTCAATTATTAAAATAGTAGGCATCATGGGCTTTGATGATTAAGAATGGTAATAGCTTTATAAATATATTATTTTTTAGTATTTAAAATAATTTTTGACAGTATTATTTACTACCAGAAGGCTTTAATGGTAGTGAAAAGGTGAAATTACTACCTTCTCCTAAGGTGCTTTCTACAGATATTGTACCTCCTAGTTTTTCAATTAAGTTTTTACTAATTGATAAGCCCAGACCTGTGCCTTCATGGTGTCTATCCAAACCACCTTCTAACTGAGTAAATGGCACAAACAGTTTATTGATGTCATTTTTATGTATTCCAATACCTTGATCGATAACTTGTGTAATAAGATTATTGTCTTTTATATCTACTTTAACTGTTATGGTTCCTTTTTTTGAAAACTTTATAGCGTTAGACATTAGGTTTAATAATACTTGTTCCACTCTGACCTCATCACTATTTAAAACGATATCTAAGGTTGAAATTTGAGGTAAAATAGTAATTCCTTTTGCTGAAGCTTGAGGCTGCAAAAAGTTAATTGTATTTTCTAATGAAGCTAAGTAATCAAAATTATTATAAGTCACTTTTAATTTACCTGCTTCAATTTTAGAAATATCTAAAATATCGTTAATTAAACCTAGTAGATGCTCTCCACTATTTTTAACCATTTTAATTTGCTTTTTTTGTTCTGGATTTAATGGACCAGCTAACTCTTTTAGTAAAATACCTGTAAATCCTATAATAGAGTTCATTGGTGTCCTTAACTCATGCGACATTGTGGCTAAAAATGCGGATTTCATTAGATCTGCAGATTGTGCTTTAGCTTTTTCTTTTTCTAACTCTAGGGATTGGAAATTTAGATCTTCAAGAAGGTTTAGTAAAGCATCTTTACTGTCATTAAGCTCTTCTGTCCTGACGTTAACTAACTCTTCTAAATTGTTTTTATATTTTAATAATTCTTTCTCATTATTTATTCTTTCTGTAATGTCTGAGGCTATACCAATATATCCAAAAACATTATTTTCTTCATCTAAAAGCTTTGTAGCCTTTACAGTTAAAAATGTAATTTTACCTGTATTATCTTTAAATCTAAGATCTGTTTTAAATTTGATATTTGTTGTCATTGCCTTTTCCCATTCTGCAATCACCTTTTTTTTATCCTCTGGATGAAAAGCTTCTAACCAACCTTGACCCATAGCGTCTTCAAAACTAATACCTGATAATTTAATCCAATGTTCGTTTACATAGGTACACTCGCCTTTATGATTTATGTTAAATATTGCAATTGGAGCGTTTGAGGTTAAACTACGATAAAGTAGTTCGCTTTTTTTAAGCACTTCTTCATTTTTTATTCGCGCTGTGACATCTTGAATTATTCCAAATGATTTTTCTGGTACTTGATTTTTATCATAAATGGTTTCGCATTGTTCATCTATATATTTAATTTGATCGTCCTCTAACTTTAAGCGGTAAGTGATACGATATGGTACTTTATTTATTAGTGAATCAGAATATGTTTTGGATACAAAATCCCTGTCTTCTGGATGTATAATATCCAACATTGCTTGATGTGTAACTTTAAAATGTTTTGGGTTTTTTTTAAAAATTCTAAACATTTGTTTAGACCAAGTAAGCTTGCTAGATTCTAGGCAAAGCTCCCAATTACCTAGTTTGGCTATACGTTGGGCTTTATTTAGGTTAGACTCACTTTGTTTAATTTGTCTCCTACTAGTTTCATATACTTTAGTTAATTGTGACTTCTGCTTTTTAAGCTCGATGTTAATTAATTTATGAATGCGTTCTGAACGTCCTGCAAAGTACCATACGCCAAAACTGCTTAATAGGGTTAATAAAAACCCGACGATAGCAAAAATAATTGCTGTATTAAAATCATGTTTTGTGGGAATTACATACAGCTTCCACTCGCCAAATGTCATCTCTATTGGCACAGCATACGCTTTGTAACCAGAAACATCATTATCTAAAAAATAGTCCTCTTCTCCTGTCTTTTGGTTTACTCTAGATAATTGATAGATGTATTGCTTATTATTGGAAGGATCTATACTTAAATCTTTAAAAAAAGTTGATAATTTAGTAACCACTGCAGAAAACCCAGCAAATTTATAATCGATAATAATTGGTTGACGACTGACCATTCCAACACCTCCTTGTTTAAGATTAACAGGTCCTGCTATAAAAAAATCGTTTCTTTTAATTGTTGCTAAAGCACCACTACTAGCCTCCTTGCTATCTATAATATTATATCCAATAACGTTATTATCTTTTAATGGATAGACATGGGTTATAAATCCTTGACGATCTACTAACTCTACAACATCAAAATATTTACTACGGTTTAACAACTCTACAGCTATATCATCAAAATCATCAGGAATTCCGTTTCTTTCTACTATATATGCAAGAGATTTAGTTGCTGAATAACTAAACATAATTAAAGATTGTAATTTTTCTTTAATTAAATTTACTTGATTAGTAATTTCTCTTTTCTGATTATTATCGTTAATGTAGTATTTTTGAAACGTTATATATTGTGTTAAAAACAATAATAATGCAAACGTTACAAAACCAGCAACTAATGGTTTTTTTAATATTGAATAAAATGGAGTACGCTTCATATATAATTAAGAATCAAAACAGTTAAGATATTACTATTTAGTTAAGTTATCGTTTTCCTCTTTTAGTTTACCAATTCTGTTTTTTAGTTCTTTCATTTTTAATTCTCGCCCAATAAATAGTTTATTCATGCGCTGTAATTCGGCATTTTTGATATTTATCTCTTCTGTCCTACTATTAACAAGCTCTTCTAATTGATGTCTATATAAATCTAATTCTACTTCTGTTTTTTTACGATTAGTAATATCCCTAATCGTACCAATTATAAATTTACTTCCATTTGTATCAACATATCTTGTTTTTCTTGTAGAAATAGTTCTAGTATCACTATTTTTAACTGTAAGGGTTTCCTCACTTATGTTTTCAATTCCCGTTTTTAAAACTTCTTTATCTACTTTTAAAAAAGCTTCTCGCTCTTCTTCTGTAACGTCTTCGGCTAATGTTTTACCAATTACAAATTCCCTATTAGTATCAAACATTTTACAAAAGGCATCATTTACTAAGATTAAACAGCTTTGGTCATCTTTTACAAATAATGGATCACCAATGTTATTAATTATTGCATTTAAATCGTTCTTGCTTTCAGTTAATAATTCTTCTGTTTTTTCTTGTTCAGAAATATCTAGAAAATAAATAGTTACACCTCCTTTAGCTGTTGGATAAAATCGGCAATCATACCATTTTTCATAAGGCTTAAAATGTCCTCTAAAATATTGTGTTGTTTGGGTTTCAAGTGCCTTGCAACATGTTTTGTAAAAAGGGTGTCCTATGATCTCTGGAAATGCTTTCCATATGTTTTCGCCAATTAAATCCACTCCTTTTTTACCTATTAATTCTATTGCTTTATCATTAATGTAGGTGTAACATAAATCTTCGTCTAAAGTGACAAATCCATCAGATATATTATTTAAAGTGATTTGTAATTGTTGATTTATTTTTCGCTCTAGTACTAAGTCTAAATATTTTTTTCGATAATTTAAAATTGTAAAAACTTCTTGATTATCAGATTGATTATTTAATGTTTTATAATCAACACCTTCTATATTTTGAATAAAGCCAATATAGGCTATGACCTTATCTTGATTGTTTTTTATGCTTGCAAAAAAGACAGTAACAGGAAAGCGTTTCCCGTTTTTGTGCATGTAAATAACTTTAAATTCTCGTTTAACATGTTCTTTTGAAAGCTTATTAAAAAGCGATTTATAATCGTCATGCAGCTCTGGAGGCCAAAAAGGGAAAGGTAATAAGGCTCCTGCCAATTCTGTTTTATCATAACCTGTTAAACGACATAAGGCATCATTTATTAAAACAATTTCGCCTTTAGGCGTTATTATTATTAATCCATCTTGAAGCGACTCTATAAAATTATCAGAAAATCCATATAGATGCTGTAATTGTTCTACTAATTTAGTGTTTGTATCGCTCATAAAAACATATTGTTACTCTTAAAACATTATATGACAATCCATTGATTAATTAAAAATTAAAAATCAACAATTTACACTTAAAAGATAAATGAATTTATTTAAAACCACGAATGTTTTTTTGCAATCTTACTACAAACAAGGGATAACAAGCACCAAAAACAAGCTACATTAATAATTTCAAATTATTGATTTACAGTTATTTAAATTATTACCGAATTTGAAGTGCAACAATACAAACTTAACCTAATAATAACCTACTTAATTTACTAATTGGTTGTTGGTTACTATTCTAAAGCATCGTTCTTGACCTAAAAATAAAGGATTACCATGTTTTTCAGACCAAAATCCCTCTAATATATCATTAGTAATACACTTATAAACAACAACACCTTTATAAATTGCGTCATCCTCTCCTTTATAATTAAAATTTATAACAAGAATATTATCTTTAAAAAAACCTGTACCAAACTGTTCCTGACTGTTATTAATTAACCATTTAGCTACCACTCGATTGTTTTGGTCTAAGGTCAGGCTTAATTGACCTTTATAGGTTACACCTTCCACATCTTGATTACTACCAATTATATTATAGGTTCCTGGAAGTTGGTTAATTGTCATTTTTAGAAATTGTGTTTTTTGGATAGCTTTCTTTATTTGCCAATACAGAAATTAGCAAAAATATTACCTAGTAAATCATCACTAGTGATTTCACCAGTAATTTCGCCAAAATGGTACAGCGCTTGTCTAATATCTATTGCTAATAAATCTCCTGACAAGCCCGATTCTAGGCCATATTTTACTTTCTGAATTTCTTCAAAAGCTTTTAACAGTGAGTCATAGTGTCTTGTATTTGTCACAATTGTTTCGTTATTACGAAGCGCACCTGTATTTACAAAACCAATCAATTTCTCTTTTAACTCCTCTACTCCTATACCAGATTTAGCGGATAGTAAATGGACATTTTCAAACTGAAGCTTTAGTCGATCTAATTCTTCCGAATTTAAAGTATCAACTTTATTGGCAATAATCAAAAGTGGCTTTAATGGAAATCTATTTTTAATTTTTTCGATTTCTACCTTTAATCTTTTACTTTCTGTTTTAAACTCTTCAGCAGAAAATAGAAGCACAACCACTTGGGCTTGTTCCATTTTTTCAAAGGTTTTCTTTATCCCAATACTTTCAACAACATCCTTAGTTTCTCTAATTCCTGCAGTATCAATAAATCTAAAGCCTATACCATCAATAACTAACTCGTCTTCAATAGTATCTCTAGTTGTACCAGCAATATCGCTTACAATTGCTCTTTCTTCATTTAAAAGTGCATTTAAAAGGGTTGACTTTCCTACATTTGGTTCTCCTACAATAGCAACAGGAATACCGTTTTTAATAACATTTCCTACAGCAAAACTGTCTATCAATCGTTTTAAAACAAAGGTGATTTTTTCAACTAAAGCTTGAAACTGCGTACGATCTGCAAACTCCACATCCTCTTCTGCAAAATCTAATTCTAATTCTATTAACGAAGCAAAATTCATTAATTCTGCTCTTAATTTAGCTATTTCGCTAGAAAAACCACCACGCATTTGTTGCATCGCAATTTGATGTGACGCTTCATTATCACTAGAAATTAAATCTGCCACAGCTTCTGCTTGACTTAAATCTAATTTCCCATTTAAAAATGAACGTAAAGTAAACTCTCCAGCATTAGCCATTCTACAACCATTTCTTAAAAACAATTGAATAATTTCTTGCTGAATATAAATAGAACCATGACAAGACACCTCTACAACGTCTTCACCTGTATACGAGTTTGGATTTTTAAAAACCGAAACCAAAACTTGATCTATAGTACGCTTGTCATCAACAATATGCCCTAAATGTATGGTATGTGTTTTTTGGTTTAAAAGTGTTTTATTACTTTTTACAGACTCAAAACAGCGGTCTGCAATAGCTATAGCATCCTTACCAGATAACCTAATAATGGCTACTGCTCCTGCTCCTGAAGCGGTTGCTAATGCTACAATTGTATCGTTATAAATCATAATGCAAAAATAGACATAAAATATTCAATTTATATATTTTATATTTGTAAGAAATATTTAAATCATGAAACCATACATACTACTTTTACTAGTTGCAACATTAAGTTTTTCTTGTAAACAAGAACCTTCAAAACCACTTGTTTTTGGTACCGAAATTGGTGATTATGCTCCAACATTTACATCCAAAACTCCTGAAGGCAAAGACCTATCTTTAAATAATGTTGACGCTAAAGTAATTGTATTGGATTTTTGGGCTAGCTGGTGTGGTCCTTGCAGACGCGAAAACCCAAATGTAGTTAGAATGTACAATCAATACCACGACAAAGGTTTAGAAATTGTTGGAATATCTCTAGATAAAAAAGGACAAGAAGACCGTTGGTTAAAAGCAATTGCACAAGACCAATTAACCTGGAAACACGTCTCTAGTTTAGAGGGATGGCAAGAACCAATCGCTGTAGCATATGGTGTAAGATCTATTCCTGCTACATACATTTTAGATGGTGATGGAAAAATTATTGCTAAAAACTTACGCGGAAAAGCTTTAGAAGATAAGATTGCAGAAATTTTAACTAACTAAATTTTACCTAATTTTTGCATAACAAATAATACTACAATTGGTATGGCTAAAACCAACACCATTGTCAAGTCAGTCTGTAACAACCAAGGTGCAATAATAAGCGTTGTAACGTAACCTCCTACAGCACCTCCAAAATGGGCATCGTGACCAATGTTACCTATCTGTTTTTTCATTCCGTAAATAGAATACAATAAATATCCTATACCAAAAACCCAACCTGGAATTATAAAATTAATTTCCATCCAAGGATCAAACAGAATAGCAGAATAAATAACACCCATTACTGCTCCACTAGCTCCAACTGCACTGTAATGGTAATTGTCTTTATTAAACACTAAAGACAGTAAACTTCCTGCTACTAAACTAACTAAATAGATGATTATAAATTTAGTTTCGCCAATCCTAGCAATGACCAACCAAGCAAAAAAGTAAAGCGTAATCATGTTAAACAGCAAGTGCTGTGGATTAACATGTAAAAATCCAGAACTAAATATTCTAAACTGTTCACCTCTTTTTATAGCACCAACATTAAATTTATATTTTTCAAAAAAACTATAATCTTCAAACCCTTTGTAAGAGATAATAACATTAGCTGCAATTATTATTATAGTTATTAAATTTAAATTACCCATTGTCTAGTTTAACTTTATATCAAATATAGCATATATTTGCTCTCGCAAAATTAACAAGTATTCATGCAATTATTAGCTTATATTTTAATTTATCCTTTTTTATGGTTAATTTCTATACTTCCGTTTAGGCTTTTATATGCATTTTCTGATGGTTTATATTTTTTAATCTATTACATCATTGGCTACAGAAAAAAAACGGTTAAAGAGAATTTAAACCTAGTTTTCCCTGATAAGTCTGAGGACGAAATTAAAGAAATAAGAAAAAAATTCTATCATCACTTATGTGATATGGTTGTAGAGGCTATTAAGTCTTTAACTATTACAGAAAAGCAAATGATGAAACGCATGACTTTTCCTAACATTGAAGAAGTTAATCAATACAGTATATCTAATAAAAGTATTGTGTTAATGTGTGCGCACTATGGAAGTTGGGAATGGATTTTTATATTACAAAACCATGTAAATCACAAAGGTTATGCAGTATATAAAAAGTTAGAAAATAAATATTTTGACAAACTAGTTAAACGTATTAGAGCCAAATATAATTCTCATTTAATTACCACCAAAGAAACCTTTAGCACCTTATTACGTGCAAAAAATAATGGTGAATTAACTATTAATGGTTTTGTATCTGACCAAAGCCCAAAACCTTGGAAAGCTCACCATTGGTTAGAATTTATGGGTATTAACGTACCTGCTCATACAGGAGCCGAACTTTTAGCTAAGCAATTGGATATGGCTGTTGTATATTTTGCTGTAAAACGAATTAAAAGAGGTTACTACCAAACCACTTTTACAACTCTAGCTGAAAACCCAAACGACTTTAAAGACTACGAGATTACTGATGCTTTTTTTAAATTAGTAGAAAAACAAATACACGAAGCACCTCAATATTATTTATGGACACATAAACGATGGAAACATCGTGATAAAACTCCTGAGGATTTTAAATAAAAAAAACACTCACAATTTTTAAAGTTGTGAGTGTTTTTTTTAACGACAAACTGATTAATTTTAGTAAATCTTATTCGTTTTTTAATTAAAGCTGAAACCAATCATTGACTCTTACATCGTTTTTAGGCACAAACGTTTTATGGATAAACTCGTTATTTGCTTTATTGTATTCATAGTCTTTAGCCCATTCTTCATGGTTTTCTGCTAAAGCTATTAAACTTTCGCACACATAATCTATTTCATTACAGGTTGTTGTTGGGTGTATTGACATACGTATCCAACCTGGTTTACGAATTAAATCACCTAATGATATCTCATTTACCAAACTATGTGATTGCTCTTGGTCTACATGTAATAAATAATGGCCATAAGTACCTGCACAACTACAACCACCACGTGTTTGAATTCCGAATTTGTCGTTTAATAATTTTACGCCTAAATTAAAACGTAAATTATCGATGTAAAAGGAAACCACTCCTAATCGTTTTTTTTGATCTCCTGCTAATATTTTAATATTATCTACATGATCCAAGTTAGAAAATACTTGGTTTAGCAACTCATGCTCTCTATCTAACATATTTTTTACTCCCATTTGCTCCTTTAACTTTATGGCCAAAGCAGTCTTTATAGTTTGTAAAAAACCTGGAGTACCACCATCTTCTCGATCTTCTATATTGTCAATATATTTATGTTCTCCCCAAGGATTTGTCCAACTAACAGTACCTCCTCCTGGACAATCAGGTATCATGTTTTTATATAGTTTTTTATTAAAAACTAAAACACCAGAAGTACCAGGACCTCCTAAAAATTTGTGAGGCGAAAAGAATATAGCATCTAAAGCTTCGTCTTCATCTTCTGGATGCATATTAATATTTACGTAAGGTGCAGAACATGCAAAATCCACAAAGCATACACCTCCATTTTTATGCATTAATTTTGCAATTTGATGGTAAGGCGTCTCAATTCCTGTGACATTACTTCCTCCTATTACTGAAGCTATTTTAAGTGGATAATCTTTATATTGTTCTAATAATATTTCAAGATTACTCAAGCTAAATAACCCATCTTCTCCTGCAGGAATAACCTCCACTTTAGCCATAGTTTCTAACCAAGATGTGTGGTTAGAGTGATGCTCCATATGTGTTACAAATACCACAGGACGAATCTCGTCAGGAATAGTTGTAAATCTTTTTAAGTTTTCTGGAATTTTTAATCCTAAAATACGCTGAAACTTATTGACTACACTTGTCATTCCGTTTCCTGCTACAATTAAAACGTCGTCTGCATTAGTATTAACGTGTCCTTTAATAATCTGCCTAGCTTTATGATAGGCGTTTGTCATGGCTGTTCCAGAGACAGTAGTTTCGGTATGTGTATTAGCTACAAAAGGTCCAAATTGATTTAATAGTTTATCTTCAATTGGTCTATATAAACGTCCAGAAGCTGTCCAATCTGTATAGACCATTTTTTGTAATCCATAAGGCGATTCAAACTCTTGATTTATACCTACAATATGCTGTCTAAATTTAGAAAAATAAGCTTCTAATTCTGATTTCTCTGTTCTTTGGGCTTTTGTAACGTGCATAACTAACTACTTGTTAAATAAAAATACTAAATATTAGCAATTTCCTTGATTTCTGAAATAATTTTATCTGCTAGACTATCTGCTTCTGTTTGGCTTTTAGCTTCTGTATAAATTCTAATAATTGGCTCTGTGTTACTTTTTCGTAAGTGTGCCCAACTTTCTGCAAAGTCTATTTTAACACCATCAATGGTTGTTAAATTTTCATTGCTGTATTTATCTTCCATTGCTTTTAAAATAGCATCAACATCCAAAGTTGGCGTTAATTCTATTTTTTTCTTACTCATAAAATAGCTTGTGTAAGTTTTTCTAAGTTCACTAACACTTAATTTTCTTTCGGCTAACAAACTTAAAAATAAAGCAACACCAACTAATGCATCACGTCCATAATGTGAATCTGGATATATAATTCCGCCATTACCTTCTCCTCCAATAACTGCATTATTTTTTTTCATTAAAGTAACTACATTAACCTCTCCAACTGCAGAAGCTTCATATGTACCTCCATGTTTTTCAGTCACATCACGCAACGCTCTGGTTGAGCTCATATTGCTTACCGTATTACCTGGATTTTGACTTAAAACCCAGTCAGCACATGCAACTAAAGTGTACTCTTCACCAAACATTTCGCCATTTTCATCCATAAAAGCTAAGCGATCAACATCTGGATCGACAACAATTCCAAAATCGGCATTATGCTTTTTAACTTCATTAGATAAATCTCCTAAATGCTCTTTTAAAGGTTCTGGATTATGCGGAAAATGACCTGTTGGATCACAATATAATTTTACTGCCTCAACACCTAAACGCTCCAACAATAAAGGTATTGCAATTCCTCCTGTACTATTTACACCATCCACAACTACTTTAAAATTTGCGTTTTCTATTGCTTTTTGGTTTACATATTCCAATTCTAAAACCTCATCAATATGTATGTCTATATAAGCATCATTTTTAGTAATCTCTCCTAAATCATCAACTTCAGCAAAAGTCATGCTATCAGACTCTGCAATCTCTAAAATTTTCTGTCCTTCTGCACCATCTAAAAATTCACCTTTAGCATTTAATAATTTTAAAGCATTCCATTGTTTTGGATTATGACTGGCAGTCAATATTATCCCACCATCTGCATGTTCCATTGGCACAGCAATCTCAACTGTTGGTGTTGTTGATAAACCTAAGTCCACAACTTGAATACCTAATCCTACTAATGTATTCATTACCAAGTTTTGAATCATGTCTCCAGATAAACGTGCGTCACGACCAACGACCACTTTATAATCCTTTTTGTCGCGTTGTTGTTTTAGCCAAGTACCATAAGCTGATGCAAATTTTACTGCATCTATTGGTGTTAAATTATCACCAACTGATCCTCCAATTGTTCCTCTAATTCCTGATATAGATTTTATAAGTGTCATTCTCTAAATTTGTTTTTTAATTTTAAAAAATAGGTTTCAAAATATTTATAAGACAGATGTGCCATTATAATAGTAAATGCAAAAGTTAACATATAAATTAAAACTATTGTTAACCAGTCATTAAAAATTGTATCTATTTGTAGCTTCAAAAATAAGAAAACTACAGCGTTTAATGCGATTACATGAAACATATATAATCCATAAGATATTTGCCCCAAGTAATTGAGTGATTTATTTTGGATGTTAACACCTAGATTATTATACGCTATCGTGTGGATAAACATCCCAAATAACACCATAGTTATTAGGTTAAATATATAAGTGTCTGTTGAATGAAATATATCTGTTACAAAATACACCAATACCAAAACGCCTATTATTATTGGGTAAATCTTATTATTTTTAAAAAACTGAAGCTTCTTTTTTTCTTCTAAAACTGCTACAATTCCACCAAAAAACAAAAAGAAAAAAACCATTTTAAAACTTTTAAGAACACTAAAAAGGCTTAAATGAAATATTAAAAAGTACAAACCCGTTAGTCCTATTAAAAATTGTAAAACCCTATTTTTATTTACCAAAAATAAAGCTGGAGCAACTATAATATAAAATTGCTCCTCAATACCAATAGACCACAACACCTCCAAAATACCTCCAGGCATGTAAAGCTTAGCAAATACATTGGGTAAAAAAAACATGGACATTAATAAACCATCCCATAAAGGATAATTATTTGCAAATGGTATTTCTAATTCTGGTAAAATAATCCAATAAAACACAAAACCAAAAATGACTACCAAATAATACAACGGAAATATCCGTAATACACGACGCATGTAAAATTTACGTATAGAAAAAGCATCGCGCTGTTTACTACTATAAATAGTTTTAATTATTAAAAAACCACTTAATACAAAAAACATATATACTGCTTCTACTCCTCGATTAAATATAGGTGCATCCAAAAAGTACGGAAGTCCTTGATTACGACACAATTGTGGTAAATGAAAAAACACAACCAATGTGGCTAACACAAACCGTAATACATCTAAATTGGGTAATCGCTTCAAATTATAAAATTTACAGGGTAAAAATACATATATTTATAAGATGAATTTTCTAGCACACATTTATCTTTCCGGAAACGACAAAATGATTACCATTGGTAACTTTATAGCAGATGGTATAAGAGGAAAAAAATATAAAGATTACCCACAAGACATCCAAATTGGCATTTTATTACATAGACAAATCGACACTTTTACTGATGCACATCCTACAGTAAGAAAAAGCACAAAACGACTACACAAAAATTATGGACATTATTCTGGTGTGATAGTCGATATTTTATACGACCATTATTTAGCAAAAAACTGGCCAAAATACTCAGACGTGCCTTTAGCAGACTATGTAGATGACTTTTACGATACGCTTGAAAATAATTTTGAAATCTTACCTTCCCGAATTCAAAAAATGATGCCTCATCTTTTAGCAGACAATTGGCTGCTAAGCTATGCGTCCATTGAGGGAATAACAAAAGTATTGGAAGGCATGAATAGACGTACTAAAAACCGTTCTAAAATGAATTTAGCTGTCAATGAATTAGAAGAATTTTACAACGAATTTGAAACAGAATTTACTAGCTTTTTTGATGAGCTTATCACTTTTACCAAACAAACATTAAAGACTTTACAAACTAAGGACCAATGAAAAATTTAGCCATACTTTTTGTAATTTGTATTACTTTTTTTAGTTGTAAAAACAACAACAAACGTGGATTAATTACCAAACAGGCTATGGTTGTTTCAGCAAGAGAAGAAGCATCTAAAATTGGAACTGCTATTTTAAAACAAGGTGGAAATGTCTTTGACGCCATGATAGCTACAGATTTAGCATTAGCTGTTTGCTACCCTTATGCTGGCAATATTGGTGGTGGTGGTTTTATGGTTTATCGGTTGGAGGATGGTAGGATTGGCGCATTGGATTATCGCGAAAAGGCACCAAAGCTAGCAACCAAAAATATGTATTTAGACAGTTTAGGAAATGTTATTCCTAATCTAAGTACTCAAGGTGGACTTGCTGTTGGTGTGCCTGGTACAATCGCAGGATTATTTGAAGTGCACGAAAAATTTGGTTCTTTACCTATACAAGACATTATGCAGCCTGTCATTGATTTAGCAAATCGTGGTTTTGTGGTCTCACAAAAAGATCAAGCTGTATTAGAAGAAAAAAAAGAAGCTTTTTTAGCAGTCAATAAAAGCGAAATATTATTCACAAAAAATTGGATAGCAAAAGACACCATTAAACAACCAAACTTAGCAAAAACACTTGAAGCCATAATGATAAATGGTCGTGACGAATTTTATAAAGGTAAAACCGCTAAAAAATTAGCAAGCTTTATACAAGCTAATGGTGGCGTAATTACGGTTGACGACTTAGCAAGTTATCAAGCCATATGGCGTAAACCTATTACATTTGAATACGATAATTTAAATATTATATCCATGTCACCTCCTTCAAGTGGTGGTATCTGTTTAGCTCAAATACTAAAGCAAATTGAAGATTTTAATTTAGATGAATTTGGGCACAATAGTCTTAAAAGTATTCAGGTTATTACCGAAGCTGAGCGACGTGCGTACGCAGACCGTAGTTTTTATTTAGGAGATCCAGATTTTGTTACAATACCTCATGACCAATTGTTAAGTGATGCTTACCTAAAAAACAGAATGGCTGACTTCACCTTTGAAAAAGCGACACCTTCTAGTACCATTTCTCATGGAAAAGTTGATATTATTGAAAGTGATGAGACCACGCACTACTCCATCGTTGATCAATTTGGTAATGCTATAGCTGTGACAACCACCTTAAATTCTGGTTATGGTTCAAAATTATATAGTCCAGAATTAGGGTTTTTCTTTAATAACGAGATGGATGATTTTTCCAGCAAACCTGGAACGCCTAACGTGTATGGATTAATTGGTGCAGAAGCTAATAGCATCTTACCAGAAAAGCGTATGTTAAGCTCTATGACGCCAACGATTGTAGAAAAAAACGACAAACTATATATGACTTTAGGGACTCCTGGAGGATCCACAATAATAACATCTGTAATGCAAACTATTTTAAACGTGCATGAATATGATATGACCATGCAAGAAGCTGTAAATGCTCCCAGATTTCATCATCAATGGTTACCTGACCAAATTAGAATGGAACCTAACTCTTTCTCAAAAGATCTAGTCCTTCAATTACAGCAAAAAGGCTATTCCATTACCGAAAAAAATGCTGACGTTATTGGTAAAGTAGATGGCATCTTAGTTTTAGATAATGGTCAATTAGAAGGTGGTGCAGATAAGCGTGGTGATGACACTGCTATTGGATTTTAAACAGTCTACTAAATTTAAAACAAAATAATTTTTACAAAATGAAACTTAAAAAAGTACTAAAAATAATAGCTGGTGTAATCATCTTTTTTACATTACCAAGTTTGCTGTTTTTTGGATTTGTTTACTTTAAATATAACGAAGATTTACCTATTGGTAATCAAACAGAAAAAGCTGATATTTTAGCACATAAAATGCTAATATCTTTAAACGCTGACGCGTACAAAGCTACTAATAATTTAGAATGGACCTTTAGCCAAAAACACCACTACAAATGGAATAAAAAAGAGAATAGCTGTGAAGTCTATTGGAAAAAAAACAAGGTAATATTAGACCTTAACAATCCGTCTAAAAGTCAAGTTTTTATAAACAAGCAAGACGTTAATACTAAAGAGAAGGAAGCACTTATCCAAACAGCAACAGACTACTTTAACAACGATTCCTTTTGGTTAGTTGCACCATATAAAGTATTTGACCATGGTACGTCTAGAAGCATTGTTAAGCATAATGGTAAAGATGCTTTAATGGTGACTTACTCTAAAGGAGGCTCTACTCCTGGAGATTCTTATTTATGGATTTTAGATGACAATTATAAACCTACAAAATTTAAAATGTGGGTTGATATTTTACCTATTGGAGGTTTGGAAGCCACATGGAGTGATTGGAAAACAACCGAGTCTAAAGCAGAGTTACCTACCAACCATCAATTATTATTTTTTGGTTTTGATATAGGAGACGTTAAAGGCACTAAATAACATAAGCAGTAGTTATCCTTTGACTAACATTAAAACGATAACTACTGACTACCAAAAATTAAAAGCAAGTTTTGCTACTTACTTTTTTGACCTACAAATTGCTGTTCTTTAGACTTAAATAACACATTAAAAGTGGTTAAGCTTCCATAAATTCGGGTTATGTATTGTTGTATATCCACTTTCTCTGATGGTTCTAGATTCTAGAGTTAACTTTTTGTTCCATCACTCTCAATCGGTCTCTAACCATAGTAATTTTATGAAAAAAGTCTTCAATTTTTATTACTTTACTTTTTAAGTTACTGTCAGCTGGTTTTAATTCTAAGATGCCTCCTTTCCACTTGTCGCCAATTGACACAATTTCCGAGACATCGCTATATTTTTTAAGTATTCTAACCAAGCTACTTTCTACATCAAAAAGACTAATAGTGTCTACCTCATTTTCTGCAGCTTCAATAACTTCAAAATCATCATTTAAAGCAATGGTTTCTAATCCATTTTCAATAAAAGTAACCCAATAATTTTTACTATCAATGTTAGTTACCACTCCTTTTCCGTGTTCTGGATGGTTAATTCTAGAGCCTATTCCTAATATTTCCATTATCGTTTTTTTTATAATTTCAAAAATAGTGATAATTAATAAAATCCTAACAAACACTATTTCTAAAAGAAATACAAAATGCGTATCTTTACAGCTTTGTCTATTTCTGGGCAAAAACACTTAAATGCTATGAGTAATTTTGAAGAAAACATAGAGGTTAAAGGTGCCAGAGCACATAACCTTAAAAATATTGATGTGACCATTCCTCGCGAAAAACTAGTTGTGATTACTGGTTTATCTGGTAGTGGTAAATCGTCATTAGCATTTGACACCATTTATGCTGAAGGACAACGTCGTTATATCGAAACGTTTTCTGCTTACGCGAGACAATTTTTAGGTAGTTTAGAGCGTCCTGATGTTGATAAAATTGATGGATTATCTCCTGTAATTGCTATTGAGCAAAAAACAACTAGTAAATCTCCAAGATCAACGGTTGGAACTATTACTGAGATTTATGATTTTTTACGTCTTTTATATGCTAGAGGTAGTGATGCTTACAGCTATAATACAGGCGAAAAAATGGTAAGCTACAGTGATGAGCAGATTAAAGAATTAATCACCGAAAGCTATAAAGGCAAGCGTATAAACATTTTAGCTCCTGTGGTACGTTCTAGAAAAGGACATTATCGCGAGTTATTTGAGCAAATTGCTAAACAAGGCTTTGTAAAAGTGCGTACTGATGGCGAAATCAAGGATTTAGTTAAAGGTATGAAGTTGGATCGTTACAAAAACCATGACATTGAAATTGTAATTGATAGACTTAAAATTGATGATGGTGTTGATAATGACAAACGTTTAACCGAAAGTATTAATACAGCCATGTATCATGGTGATGATGTGTTGATGGTTATTGACCAAGACACTCAGGAAGCACGCTATTTTAGTCGTAGTTTAATGTGTCCAACTTCTGGTGTTTCTTACCCAAATCCAGAACCTAATAATTTTTCGTTTAACTCGCCTAAAGGTGCTTGCGATAATTGTAATGGGATTGGAACATTATATCAGGTTAACGAAAAAAAGATTGTTCCAGACGATACTTTATCCATAAAAGGAGGTGCTTTGGCGCCTCATGGTCCTGAAAAAAAGAGCTGGATTTTTAAACAATTTGAAACCATTGCAGAACGCTATAATTTTAAATTAAGCGATCCATATAAATCAATACCACAAGAAGCTAAACAAGTAATTATGTTTGGTGGTAATGAAAAATTTTCGGTTGAAAGTAAAACTTTAGGCATAACCAGAGACTATAAAATAGACTTTGAAGGTGTTGCTAACTTTATTGAAAATCAATACAAAAATGCTGAATCAACTTCTTTAAAACGTTGGGCTAAAGACTATATGGACAAAATTGAATGTCCTGTCTGTGAAGGTGCTAGACTAAAAAAAGAGTCGTTATACTTTAAAGTAAATGGTAAAAATATTGCCGAATTAGCTAATCAAGATATAAGTGAATTAGCTAAATGGTTTAAAACATTACCTCAGTATTTGACTGAAAAACAAGTCAAAATTGCTGAAGAAATTATAAAAGAAATTAGTGCCAGACTTCAGTTTTTATTAGATGTTGGTTTAGACTACTTGTCTTTAAACCGAAGCTCTAAATCGTTATCTGGTGGAGAAGCACAACGTATTAGATTAGCAACGCAAATTGGATCACAATTAGTTGGTGTACTGTATATATTAGATGAACCCAGTATTGGGTTACACCAACGTGATAACGAAAAACTAATTAATAGCTTAGTGTCTTTACGTGATATTGGTAACTCTGTTATTGTTGTAGAGCATGATAAAGACATGATTGAGCGTGCAGACCATGTTATAGATATTGGTCCAAGAGCTGGTAAACATGGAGGAGAAATTATTAGTCAAGGGACACCTAAACAGCTATTAAAAGAAAAAACACTTACTGCAGAATATTTAAATGGTAAAAGAGAAATTGAAATACCAAAAAAACGACGCGAAGGGAATGGACACTTTTTAGAGCTTAAAGGCTGTACAGGAAACAATTTAAAAAATGTGTCAGTTAAATTTCCATTAGCTAAAATGATTGGTGTGACAGGTGTCTCTGGTAGCGGAAAATCTACTTTAATTAACGAGACACTCTACCCTATTTTAAATGCACATTATTTTAATGGTGTAAAAAAACCAATGCCTTATAAAAGCATAAAAGGTTTAGAGCATATAGATAAAGTTATTGATATTAATCAATCGCCAATTGGTCGTACACCAAGAAGTAATCCTGCAACTTACACCAAAACATTTGACGAAATCCGTAGCCTTTTTGCTAAAATACCAGAAGCCATGATACGTGGTTATAAACCTGGACGTTTTAGCTTTAATGTTGCAGGAGGACGTTGCGAAACCTGTAAAGGTGGTGGTTTACGTGTTATTGAAATGAATTTTTTACCTGATGTGTATGTCGAGTGTGAAACTTGTCAAGGTAAACGTTTTAATCGCGAAACTTTAGAGATTAGATATAAAGGAAAAAGCATAAGTGATGTTTTAGACATGACCATTAATGAAGGGGTTGACTTTTTTGAAAACATTCCTAAAATTCATAAAAAACTAAAAACAATTAAAGATGTTGGATTAGGTTACATTACCTTGGGACAACAAAGCACAACGCTATCTGGTGGAGAAGCACAACGTATAAAATTGGCTACAGAGTTAAGTAAACGCGACACTGGTAACACCTTTTATATATTAGACGAACCAACTACAGGTCTTCATTTTGAAGATATTAGAGTGTTAATGATTGTATTAAACAAATTAGCAGACAAAGGAAACACAGTGTTAATTATAGAACATAATTTAGATGTCATTAAAACCGTAGATCATATTATTGATATTGGATATGAAGGCGGTAAAGGTGGTGGACAAGTTATTGTAGAAGGTACTCCAGAAGTAGTTGCTAAGCATAAAAAGAGCTACACAGCTAAATTTTTAAAGAAAGAATTAAAATAATATTGGGAATGAATTACATTTACAATAGACCAATATTTAAACACTAATAAATAGAAAATAAACAGTTATATAATGAGAGAAGAAAAACATCCAAAAGGTTGGAATGAGAAAAAAACAAATGATTCTTGGGCGATTTTTAAAATCATGGGAGAATTTGTAAATGGTTTTGAAAAGATGAGCGCCATAGGACCTTCTGTTTCAATCTTTGGTTCAGCACGTACTAAGCCTGACCATAAATATTACAAATTAGCAGAAAATATAGCTTCAAAAATAGTCGATGCTGGATATGGTGTAATTACAGGTGGTGGACCTGGTATAATGGAAGCTGGTAGTAAAGGTGCACATTTAGCAGGTGGTACATCTGTTGGATTAAATATTGAATTACCGTTTGAGCAACATGACAACCCATATATCGATTCTGATAAAAGTTTAGACTTTGACTACTTTTTTGTTAGAAAAGTAATGTTTGTTAAATACAGCCAAGGATTTGTAGTAATGCCTGGTGGATTTGGAACTTTAGACGAATTGTTTGAAGCCATTACGTTAATACAAACTAATAAAATTGAAAAATTCCCAATTATACTTGTAGGTACTGACTTTTGGGAAGGTTTAATGGGATGGGTTAAAACTACCCTTTTAGATAGTTTTGCAAATATTAGCGAAGGTGACTTAGATTTAATACATTTAGTCGATTCTGCTGAAGAGGTTGTAGATATTTTAGACAACTTCTATAAGGATTATGGATTAAGTCCTAATTTCTAAAACAGTTAATGATAAAAAAAACATTATACTTATTAATACTACTTAGTTTTTCAGGTGTCTATGCACAAGACACCTTTAAAACTATGTTTTATAATTTATTAAACTTTCCGCTTCAAGAGCCTGCTAGTGATCGCTTAGACGAGCTAGACATTATATTATCCAATTATCAGCCAGATCTTTTTATGGTTTGTGAGCTTAATAATAGCTCTGGAGCAAATGCTATTTTAAACATGATGCAACAAAGCATTAATGTCAATTATCAAATGGCTAATTTTGTACTTAACTCTAGTGATAATAATTTAGGAGACCAAAACGATTTACAAAACTTAATTTATTTTGACAGTTCTAAGTTTAGTTTAGAAGGACAAAATCAAGTCACTACAATTTACCGAGACTTTAATCATTATCAATTAAAGTTAAACACACTTACTCAGGACACAGACCCAATATATTTAAACGTGATTGTGTGTCACTTAAAAGCATCAAGTGGTACTGCAAATCAGCAATTACGTTTTCAAATGGCTCAGGATTTAACAACTTACTTATCCACTTTTTCAAGTAATGATTATTTTTTATTAGCAGGAGATTTTAATGTGTACACAAATTCCGAACCTGCTTTTCAAGAGTTTATCAATCCTACAAACAATATCACCTTTATAGATCCAGCAAACAGGATGGGTAGTTGGCACAATAACCAAAGTTATGTAGATGTTTTTACACAGTCTACAAGGACAGCAACAGGACTTGGTGGTACTACAGGAGGTTTTGATGACAGGTTTGACTTTATACTAACTAGTACTTCTTTAACTAATAATCCGGAATTACAATTTACACCAAATAGTTATCAAGTATATGGTAACAATAACAACCCAAATTGCTGGAATAGCGCAATAAATAGTAGCGATTGTTCTGGTGTTTTGTTTTCAGAAAGTATTAGAGAGTCTTTACACAATTTTAGCGACCATCTTCCCGTTACTTTAAATATTGAAACCAATCAAAACTTTTTAAACGTACCTGATGTGGTAGTTAAAAAACCAGTTTTCGAGATCATTGGATCCAATATGGTTTCAAGTTTATTAAATTTAAAAATTAACGCATCGCTTAAAAACGACAATAACCTAAAGATTTACAACACGTTAGGTCAAGTTGTAAAAACAATTTTTATAAACGACAAAACTATTAACGTTGATATTTCGTATTTATCAAACGGAATATATTACATTTCACTTAACAATATTAATGTTCAACCTTTAAAGTTTGTAAAAGTCAATTGAAGCTAAACTATTATATTTTTATTTGTTTTATACTATTTAGTATTTCGGCTTTAAGCCAAAATACTATTGACATTGAGGCTGTTTTTGATACTAAAAAAAATAGCATAAACGTAACGCAAATTATACAATATAAAAATAATAGTAATACGGTTTTAGACACCATCTATTTAAACGATTGGAGTCATAGCTATTCTTCAAAAACCACTCCACTTGCCGAGCGTTTTGCAGATGAGTTTAAAACAACGTTTCATTTTGCAAATAATGAAGATCGTGGTTTTACTGCATTAACTAGTATTAAACAATCTAATCAAACCACGTTTTTTGAACGTTTAGCTAAACACCCAGATGTTATTAAGGTAGCTCTTAACACACCTTTACAACCCAATCAATCTTATAATATTACACTTACCTATATTGTTCAAATACCTCATAATAAATTTACAAGATATGGTGTCAATGACTTTGGTGATTACAACCTACGCTTTTGGTATATTACGCCTGCTGTGTTTGATGGATCTTGGCATTACTACAGTAATAAAGATTTAGAAGATTTATTTGTAGAACCTGCAAATATTACCCTTAAACTTACCTATCCAAATAATTTTACGCCAATATCTGAATTAAATATTTTAAATAATGAAGTTGGAACTGTTACAACCACTACTTTTAAAGGTGAAAATAGAATAAACTCTAAATTATCTCTAGTACAAAACAACGATTACAAGACAGTTGAGACAGATTTTTTTAATATTGAATCAAATATTGATACTGAAAATCTAGAACCTACTGAAGTGGCATTAGCATCCGATCGAGTTGCACAATTTATTACCAAAAACCTAGGTGATTATCCACATGAAAAAGTATTATTAACTTGGATTGATTACAAAAAAGACCCTATTTACGGTCTTAATTTACTTCCTGATTTTGTAAGACCTTTTGAGGACACGTTTCAATATGAATTAAAATTACTTAAAACCACATTAAAGGTATATTTAGAAAACACTTTGTTAATAAACCCAAGAAAAGAACAGTGGTTACTAGATGGTATTCAGGTGTATTATTTAATGAAATACGTCGAAAACTTTTATCCTAACCAAAAAATATTAGGAAAACTAGCTAATGTCTGGGGAGTAAGAGCGTTTCATGCAGCAGACTTAAATTTTAATGACCAATATTCGTTTTTGTACATGCACATGGCACGTACAAATATTGACCAACCTATTGGTATGGCTAAGGACTCGTTATTAAAATTCAACAAAAACATTTCTAACAAATACAAAGCAGCAATTGGATTAAATTACTTGGATGATTACATAGGTGACTCCGTAGTCTCTAAAACTTTAAGTGATTTTGTTAAACAATCTAAATTAAAACGTACAACACCAGCAGATTTTGAAACTATAATTAGATCTAAAACTCCTAAAAATATTGATTGGTTTTTTGAAGACTATGTTAGCACAAGTAAAAAGATAGATTTTAAAATCAAAAAGATAAAAAAATCAGAGGACTCTATTAAAATTACTCTTAAAAACCTAAGGGATAATAAAATGCCTGTTTCGCTTTTTACTTTAGAAAACGATAGTATTACCTCTAAGTTTTGGATTGATGGTTTTAATGGTAATAAAACCATTACAATAGCAAATAAAGACGTGGACCAATTAGCGTTAAATTATGATAATATCATCCCAGAATTTAACCAACGTAACAATTTTAAAAAGTTAAATGGCTTTTTTCTAACCAATAAACCTTTACAATTTAGATTATTTAAAGACATTGAAGACCCAAACTATAACCAAGTCTTTTTTATGCCAGAGTTTGACTATAATTTTTATGATGGACTATCTCCTGGTTTAAAACTATACAATAAGACCCTTTTAAGTAAACGCTTTCTATACAAATTAAGTCCTAAATATGGATTTAAAAGTAATCAAGTTGTTGGTAGTGCCTCCTTGATTTATAATGCTAGACCAGAAGGTACAGACAATTTTAGAACACGCTATGGATTATCTGGTAACTATTACAATTATGCACCAAACTTAAGCTACACCTCTTTTACACCTTTTATTGATTATAATTTTAGAAACCATAAAGATTTAAGAGACAATAAACGTGAGTTTTTATCTTTTAGATATATAAATATAAATAGAGAAGTTGATCCAACAGGAGAATTTGAAACTGATGGAGAACCAAAATACTCTGTTTTTAATGCTAAATATGGTCTTGTAGACAATAATTTAAAAGACTACGCGTCATTATTTACAGATCTACAAGTAGCTAAAAACTTTGGTAAAATATCTGCTACGTTAGAGTTTAGAAACCTAAACGAACGCAATAAACAGTTTAATTTACGCGTTTTTTCTGGTTTGTTTTTATACAATGATACGTATCAAGATTCTGACTTTTTTAGTTTTGCTTTAGACAGACCCACAGACTATTTATTTGACTATAATTATTTAGGTCGAAGCGAACAAACTGGAGTATTAAGTCAACAAATTATAATAGCCGAAGGTGGATTTAAATCAAAACTATCTCAGCCTTTTGCCAACCAATGGATGACAACCGTTAACACAAGCGCAACACTTTGGAGATATATTATGCTTTATGGTGATGCTGGAGTTATAAAAAATCAAAATTTTAGTCCAGAATTTGTTTATGATTCTGGTATTAGATTAAATCTTGTCGAAGATTATTTTGAGCTATACTTTCCGGTCTACTCTAACTTAGGTTGGGAAATAGGACAACCTAATTATGACGAAAAAATTAGGTTTATAGTTACCCTATCTCCAAAAACTTTATTAGGTCTATTTACTAGACGTTGGTATTAATAAATTCTTAGCAGATTAGTCTTTTTTGCGATTAATTTATTAAATAACCCTGCTTAATGCTTAATTATTGAATAATTCACATTTTTTTAAGATTTTTTGATATTGCTAAACCGACAATTTTTGATTAAATTTGTTTCAAATAATTCCTTACACATGCAAACAAAAGTTAACAATAAAAAAGACTTGTCTTTTGAAGATTTTAAAACTGAAGTTCTTAAAGATTACCACATCGCTGTAACCAGTCGTGAATGTAGTCTATTAGGACGTCGTGAAGTGTTAACCGGTAAAGCTAAATTTGGAATATTTGGTGACGGTAAAGAAGTCCCTCAATTAGCTATGGCTAAAGCTTTTCAAAACGGAGATTTTAGATCAGGTTACTATCGTGATCAAACCTTTATGATGGCTATTGGCGAGCTAACAATTCAGCAGTTTTTTGCTGGATTATATGCCAATACAGATTTATCGCAAGAACCTATGTCTGCAGGAAGACAAATGGGTGGACATTTTGCAACGCATAGTGTGGATGAAAACGGAAATTGGAAAAATCTAACTCAGCAAAAAAACTCAAGTTCTGACATCTCACCTACAGCAGGTCAAATGCCAAGATTATTAGGTTTAGCGCAAGCATCAAAAATTTACAGAAATGTTAAAGGTATTGATACGACCAATTTTTCTGTAAATGGTAATGAAATTGCTTGGGGAACTATAGGAAACGCAAGTACAAGTGAAGGTTTGTTTTTTGAAACTATTAATGCTGCTGGTGTATTACAAGTACCAATGGTAATAAGCGTTTGGGATGATGAATACGGAATCTCTGTACATGCAAGACACCAAACAACAAAAGAAAATATTTCTGAAATCTTAAAAGGATTTCAACGTGATAAAGACAATAATGGTTATGAAATCCTAAGAGTTAAAGGTTGGGATTATGCTAATTTAATAGCGACCTATGAAGAAGCTGCAAAAATAGCAAGAGAAGAACACGTACCTGTTTTAATTCATGTTAACGAGCTTACACAACCACAAGGTCACTCGACCTCAGGATCGCATGAGCGTTACAAAGATAAAGACCGTTTAGAGTGGGAAGCTAATAACGATTGTAATCTTAAAATGCGTGCTTGGTTAATAGAAAACAACATTGCAACTGACGAAGAATTACAAACCATTGAAAAAAACATTAAAAAGCAAGTTAGAGATGCTAAAAAAGCTGCATGGACTAATTATTTAAAACCTGCTTTGACAGAAAAAGAAGATTTAGTAGCGCTATTAAAAAATGTTGCTAACGCTAGTTCTAATAAAGTGTTTATTGAAAAAATTGCAAACGATTTAAGTGCTATTGGAGAGCCTAACAGAAAAGACTCTGTATCTGCTGCTAGAAAAGCGTTGCGTTATGTTATTGCTGAAAATTCTTCAGAAAAACAACAATTATTAGACTGGATTGACACCTTTTTTACCAAGGTACAACCCTTGTATAGTTCTGATTTACATAACGAAAGTTCAACTTCTGCGATTCATATAAAAGAAATTAAACCAACTTACGACAGTAAAACTGAAGATGTTGATGGACGTGTTATTTTAAGAGAAAACTTTGATGCTATCTTTAATACATATCCTGAAACTTTAGTATTTGGAGAAGATGCTGGTAACATTGGAGATGTTAATCAAGGATTAGAAGGTTTACAAGAAAAATATGGCGAATTACGCGTTGCTGATGTTGGTATTAGAGAAGCGACCATTTTAGGCCAAGGTATTGGTATGGCTATGCGTGGTTTACGTCCAATTGCCGAAATTCAGTATTTAGATTATATCCTATATGCTTTACAAATAATTAGCGATGATTTAGCAACCTTGCGTTACAGAACAAAAGGTCGTCAAAAAGCACCATTAATTATTCGTACTCGTGGACATAGACTAGAAGGTATTTGGCATTCAGGTTCGCAAATGGGTGGCGTTTTAAATCTAGTTAGAGGGATTCATGTATTGGTACCAAGAGACATGACCAAAGCTGCAGGTTTTTACAATACACTTTTAAAAAGTGACGAGCCTGCCTTAATTGTAGAGTGTCTTAACGGTTATAGATTAAAAGAGAAATTACCATCTAATATTGGAGAGTTTACAACACCTATTGGAGTTGTTGAAACTATCAAGGAAGGTGCAGATATTACTTTAGTATCTTATGGATCAACTTTAAGAATTGTTCAACAAGCTGGCAAAGAACTAGCTGAAGTTGGTATTGATGCAGAAATTATTGACATACAATCTTTACTACCTTTTGATATTAATCACGACATTGTAAACAGTGTCAAAAAGACCAACCGCTTAATGGTTATAGATGAGGACGTTCCTGGTGGAGCATCCGCATATATATTAGATCAAATAATTAACACTCAAAATGCATATAAGCATTTAGATAGCCAACCTAAAACATTAGCTGCTAAACCACATAGACCAGCTTATGGTACAGATGGAGATTACTTCTCTAAACCTTCAACAGAAGATGTTTTTGAAGCAGTTTATGCGGTTATGCACGAGTCTAATCCTAGTCGTTTTCCTAAGTTAAGATAATTGGTCAAACGCTATATACTAAATAAAAAAGCTCATCTATAAAATTAGATGAGCTTTTTACTTATATATTAGTTACCATTTACGATTTTAGAAAATCAATTAAAATAGTATTTAATTGGTCCTTATGGGTAATATTTAAACCATGAGGTGCACCTTTAATGACTTTAAACACATTATCTGTAATACCTTTTGCTGCTTGATTAGCAGACGTTTCAATTGGGACAGTGTTATCACTATCACCATGTACAATTAAAGTTGGCACATTTACATTTTTTAATTCATCTCTAAAATCTGTATGCATCCATGCTTTAGCAGTTTCGATTGTGGCTCTTGGCGAAGCGTGTGAAGCTACAACAAAATCATAGTCTAATTGTGCTTGACTAACCTTGTCTTTATTGTCTTCAAAATTATAAAATCCTTTAGAAAATTCTTTTAAAAACCCTACTCTGTCTTCTTCTAAAGCATCTTGAATACCTTGTAAATCCCTTTCAGAGACACCATCTGGATTATCCTCTTTTTGCTTAACTAAAGGTATAATACTACTTATTAAAGCTGCTTTGGCAATTTTATCTGTGCCAAAATCTGTACAATATCTTACAACTTCTCCTCCTCCCATTGAAAATCCTACAACAATCACATCTTCAAGATCTAACTGAGCAATAATTTGTTCTAAATCGCTAGCTAATGCAGAATAGTCGTATCCATTCCAAGGTGTACTACTTATTCCGAAGCCTCTCCTATCGTAGGAAATGCATCTATAACCTGATTCTACGATTTTCCACACTTGATGTTCCCATGATTTTCTACTTAATGGCCAACCATGAATTAAAATGACTGGTTGTCCGCTTCCATAATCTTCATAAAAAATATCTACGGTTTCTGCTGTGTTTTTGTTTGTAATAAATGGCATATCAATTTCTTTTTTTTTTGGTTTACTTAAAGATAAAATATCAATGACTAAACAGTGTTAAACCAGACTTAAAGTATTATTAACAAGTCGTTAAATTGCAAAAAATAAAATATATAAATGAAATTATGCAGACAATAGGCATTAGCTAGAGTAAATGACTCCTTTTTTTATACCTTTAAAATCTATTTAAAAATTATGATAGAACAAACCGATTTAACAACACGCGATTGGCTAGCTATTGAGCGTACCAAATTAGCCAACGAACGTACTTTTTTGGCTTATTTTAGAACTTTTTTAGTTATTTTAGGTACAGGAATTACTATACTTAAATTAGATTTACTAGCAGATTTAAAAACGTATGGTATCATATTAATAGCAATAGCTCCTATTATTTTAATAATAGGTATTGTACGCCTGTATGTAGTCAAACGCACTATAAAAAAACACTATAGAATTTAAATGAAAGCTGTATCTGTTGTTACGATCCGAAAAGAGTTAAAACATAAAACCAACGAAGAATTGGCAGAACTATGTTTAAGATTATCACGTTTTAAAAAAGAAAACAAAGAGCTGCTTACCTATTTATTATTTGAAGCAGATAGTGAAGCTGGTTATATTGAAACCGTCAAAGCTGAAATAGACGAACAATTTGAACTAATAAATACAGATAGCTTTTTTTATATAAAAAAGAGTGTTAGAAAGATTTTACGAAACACGAAAAAATATATTAGATACTCGCTTAATAAAGAAACTGAAGTTGAATTACTGCTGTACTTTTGCAAAAAGTTAAAAACAATGAAACCGTCTATTTCTAGAAACACAACCTTAACTAATCTGTATGACCGAAACATTGAGGCGATTACTAAAAAAATATTAGCATTACATGAAGATTTACAATACGATTATACTACTGAATTAGAAGATATGTAGTTTAAAATTAAAACATAAAAAAAGCCAACCTTAACGGTTGGCTTTTATATTCAATCTGTAAATAGATTATGCAGTTTGCATATTGTGTTTACCCTCGTAAACTTCTTCTATTAATTTTTTATTAAAAGCTGGCAAATCGTTTGGATTACGACTTGTGACTAATCCTTCATCTACCACTACTTCGCTATCTTCCCACATGGCTCCTGCATTTACTAAATCTCTTTTAATAGAGCTAAATGATGTTACTTTACGTCCTTGCAATACACCTGCTTCAGCTAACAACCAAGGTGCATGGCAAATAGCTGCTACTGGTTTTTTATTAGCAAAAAACGATTTAATAAATCTAATTGCATCTTCATTTCTTCTTAAAGTATCAGGATTAATGACTCCTCCTGGTAATACTAGTGCATTATAATCGTCTTGAGACACTTGATCTAAGGTCTTATCTACTTCATAACTGTTACTCCAGTTTCCGTCTGCCCAACCTTTTATTTGTCCTGATTTTTCAGAGACGATATGTACATCTGCTCCTGCTTCTTTTAAAGCATTCATTGGTTCTTTTAATTCACTTTCTTCAAATCCATTGGTTGCTAAAATTGCAACTTTCTTTCTATCTAAGTTTTCCATTTTATTTTTTGGTTTTTGTTATTAATAATTCGATTTACCTCTAAAGTACTATAATTAATAGCCTTAGACGAATTACAAAACCTGTTTAACTTCGATTTAATATCAAGTGTTAAATAATAATATGGAAGTGTTAAAACCCATTTAGCTTCGTTAAAAAAATTAACTATTTGGGTTCTATAATTAAATATATTGCAGTACTATCTCCAACATTTAGTACTTGATGCTGGCTAATTTCAGATTTAGACCAAGTCACTCCTGTTTTTACAGGAATAGTACGTGTACCTGTAGCATCTGTTATTTGAAAAGTGCTTCCTGCTAAGGTATAACCAAAATGTGGTTTATGATAGTGCTTCTCATGACCAACATTAGGTGGAAACGTACATTTTAATATGCGCTGTTTTTTTGTGTCTTGTAATACTTTGCACACTTTATGTCCTTCCCAACCTGCTGCTAATGGATCTGGAAGTGTTTGTACAGTCTTACAAGAAAAGCTTAAAAGCACTATTGCGATTATATAATATGGTTTCATGATGTTTTTTAAAGTTTTAAATAAATGTTAGTACATAATCTTAACTAACATCTCTTTAAGCAAATCACCTTGTGGCACAGCATTACTATCAACACCTTTACTTTTACCATCAAACTCGCGTAAAATAGCAATAACTTGACTAACTTTTCGCATTGGATAATTGCGTGAAGCCTCTATATATTCGTTTACAAAATATGGGTTAACACGCAATGCAGAGGCTACACTTCGAGGGTTTTTATCAGACATTCCATGTAAATGCAATAATTGAGAAAAAAAGCTAAACAATAAAGATACAGTTAAGACCATTGGATTATCCTTTGGGTTTTCTGCAAAATAATGGACAATTTTAAAAGCCTGAGCAGTATTTTTTGCACCAATAGCTTTACGTAACTCAAAGTTATTATAGTCTTTACTAATACCTATATTTTCTTCGATATGGTCAGGAGTAATCTGTGTGTCTCTTGGTAAGACTATTTGTAGTTTGTTTAACTCATTACTTAATTTACTCAAATCTGTACCTAAAAACTCCACTAACATTTGTGATGCTTTTGGAGTTATAGAATAGCCTTTTGGTGACAACACACGACTTATCCAATCTGGTACTTGGTTTTCGTAAAGCTTTTTACTTTCAAAAACTTGACCTGACTTTTTAATAGCTTTGTAAACCGCTTTACGTTTGTCTACAGATTTGTATTTATAACAAATAACTAAAACCGTTGTAGGTTGTGGGTTTTTGGCATAATCTGCTAATTGATCAATTGTCCTAGATAAATCTTGAGCTTCTTTAACAATCACCACTTGACGATCTGCCATCATAGGGTAACGCTTAGCATTACTTACAATATCGTCCACGCTAATATCACGACCATATAACACCATTTGGTTAAAGCCTCGCTCCTCTTCCGTTAAAACGGTTTTTTCGATGTAATCTGAGATTTTATCAATGTAATAAGCCTCCTCACCCATTAATAAATAGATAGGTTTAAGCTGCTTATTTTTTATATCAGTAACTAACTGTTTGACTTCGTCCAAAGGAAAAAAATTTAAAAATTTGGTTTTTGACTTTTGAAGTTTAACTTTGAAAAAAACCGAATACCATTAAATGCAAGAGTTAAACTTTCCAAAGTTTGTGTTTCGATTCAAAAATAACGAAAATAAAGTATCTATTTTTGATGTTATACGTAAAAGATTTATGGTCTTACAACCTGAAGAATGGGTAAGACAACATTGTGTACATTACTTAATAGAAGTTAAAAAATATCCAATCTCTTTGATTAATGTCGAAAAAGAACTAAAAGTCAACGATTTAAAAAAGCGTTATGACATTGTTATTTCTAATACTGACGGAAGCATACATTTAATTGTAGAATGTAAAGCGCCTAAAATAGAAATCAAACAAAACACTTTTGACCAAATAGCACGTTATAATTTGGCATTAAATGCAACCTATTTGATGGTAACAAATGGTATTAATCACTATTATTGCAGTATGGATTTTAAAGCAGAACAGTATCACTTTTTAAAAGACATACCAGATTATCAAGAACACTAGTTTTTGTTTAGTCTAAAGCATAAATAAAAAAACCAAAACGCCTTTAAAAAATTTGAAAATAGCAGTCGTTATATTAAACTGGAATGGAAGCGCATTGCTTGAGCAATTTTTACCATCTGTTATTGCATACTCTAAAGATGCAACCATTTATGTGGCTGATAATGCGTCAACTGATAATTCTGTAACATTTATTAAAACAAACTATCCTGAGGTTATAATTATTCAAAACTCAGAAAATGGAGGCTATGTAAAAGGCTATAATGATGCTTTACCTTTTGTTAAAGAAGATATTTATTGCTTATTAAATAGCGATATTGAAGTTACGCCTAATTGGTTAGTCCCTATTTTAAAAACATTTAAAGAGCAACCTGAAACAGCCATTATACAACCTAAAATTTTAGATTACAAAAGCAAAGAAAAGTTTGAATACGCTGGAGCTGCTGGAGGTTATATAGATAAATATGGCTATCCATATTGTAGAGGTCGTATTTTTAATACAATTGAAGTTGATACCAATCAGTACCAAAACGAAACCATTTTTTGGGCATCAGGTGCTTGCTTATTTATTAGACAATCTACATTTAAGGCTTTACAAGGATTTGACGAATCCTATTTTGCCCATATGGAAGAAATTGATTTATGTTGGAGAGCGTTTAACAAGGGTTATTTAACCAAATACATTAATAATAGTACTGTGTATCACGTTGGTGGAGCAACCTTAAACGCAAGTAGTCCAAAAAAAACCTATCTAAATTTTAGAAACAGTTTGTTTACTTTAACTAAAAACGCCAAAGGATATATTGCATTATTAATTTTTGTAAGATTAGTACTTGATGGTATTGCTGCCTTAAAATTTTTAATAGAATTTAAGCCTAACCATTTAATAGCAATTTTAAAAGCACATGTATCTTTTTACAAACATTTACCTAAGCTACTAAAAAAACGAAAAGCAATCTCGCAAAAAACTGGCTATTACCAGACAAAATCAATAGTTTACAACTATTTTGTTTTAAATAAAAAAACCTTTATCAAGTAAGTTTTTATTAAAAAAATAGAATAATTAAAAACTAAACGATATTTTATTTACGCTTTACTTATCCAAACAAAATGCTGATTATTAGCTGATTAAATATTTTAATTATTATATTAAATTTTAACCGTCAGTTTTAAACCTTATTTGCTTTTAGTTTTAGCAAAAGTTTTGTTAAAGCGTATTTTAACATTTTAATTATTTATACTTTTGGTGTGTATAAATTTAATTTATCATTTAAAAATTATGAAAAAAATCCTTTTATTTAGTGCAGGTGCACTACTATTATTAAGCTCTTGTGTGTCTAAAAAAGAATTTGCTGCATTAGAAGCAAAACAAAAAGAAACACAGGATTTATTAAACACAGCAACTGTTAAACTTAACTCTTGTTTAGCTGACGAAGCAGCATCTGCAGCGCGTTTAGCAGAATTACAAGCTCGTTTAGCAGACATGAAAGCAAATAATCTTGCATTGATTGAAAGCACAAAAGATATGACAATGTTAACCGCTCAAGGCGCTAAAAACGTTGAAAAATCTTTAGAAAGCTTAAAAGAAAAAGACTTAAGAATTACAAGATTACAAGATGCTTTAACTAAAAAAGATAGTGTAACACTAGCTTTAGTAACTAGTTTAAAGAAAGAAGTTGGATTAAACGATCCAGACATCGAAATCAATGTTGAAAAAAGCGTTGTTTTTATCTCTTTATCAGACAAGTTATTATTTAAGAGTGGAAGCTATAACATTACAACTAGAGCTAATGAAATCTTAGGAAAAGTAGCAACAGTTATTAATGGAAAGCCAAACTTTGAAGCAATGGTAGAAGGTCATACAGATAACGTACCATACAACAAAGGTGGTGTATTAGTTGACAACTGGGATTTAAGTGTTAAGCGTAGTACAGCTATTGTTAGAGCTTTACAAGACTTAGGTGTTAAACCTCAACAATTAATTGCAGCTGGACGTGGTGATCATTTACCTTTAGTATCAAATGATACGGCAGAAAACAGAGCAATCAACAGAAGAACTAAGATTTACATCTTACCTAAGATTGATCAGTTTTACGAAATGATTGAAACTGAAATGAAAAGTTTATCTAAAGAGAACTAATTCTTTTTATTAGAATAAAAAAGCCCAACCTTTCGGTTGGGCTTTTTTTGTTTAAAATCTTATCGTTTAAAAATCATGAGTTTGAAAATCGATAGTATTAAAAGAGTTAATAGTCTGAATTATTAAAAATATGCTCTAAAAAATCTCAATACTACCTTTTCCTTCCCTTATTATTTCAGGTTGTTCACCTGACAAATCAATAATTGTTGATCCTTGGTTACCTCCATAACCACCATCAATAACTAAATCTACTAGGTTATCCCATTTTTCTAAAATCAATTCAGGATCTGTGGTATACTCTAAAATTGTGTCATCATCTCTGATTGATGTGGACACAATTGGATTACCTAATGCCTTAACAATCTCTAATGCGATAGCGTTATTTGGCACTCTTATACCTACCTCCTTTTTCTTTTTAAAAGCTGCTGGCAACGTTTTGGATCCTGGTAAAATAAAAGTGTATGGTCCTGGCAAAGCACGTTTTAATATTTTAAAAGTTGTACTATCAATTTGCTTTACATAATCTGATAAATTACTAAGGTCATGACAAATAAAAGAAAAATTAGCTTTTTCTAACTTTACACCTTTAATCCTAGCGATACGCTCTAAAGCTTTTGAGTTAGTAATATCGCAGCCTAAACCATATACCGTATCTGTGGGATAAATAATAAGACCTCCTTTTTTAAGGATGTTTACTACCTTTTTAATTTCCTTAGGATTTGGATTTTCTTCATAAATTCTGATAAAGTCTGCCATAATAAATTTTTTAAATATTATCCTATAAGCTCTAATTTTGCAAAACGTAGTAAAAGCTTTTTCTTTCCTCCAAATTCAAAATCAATTTCAGCTTTAACATCTCCACCTTTACCTTCGATACTTAAAACATCACCTCTACCAAATTTTAAATGTTTAACGCGATTACCTACTGCTAAATCTCCATCAAACAGATTTGCTTCTGCTGAAGGCTTAACTTCTGAAGCCTTTTTAAGTTTTTTAGGAGCGCTAATTTCAAAATTTACTGGCTTAGATTTGTCTTTCTTCTTCAATTTAGGTTGCATTGGTTTTTTAAATCTTACTTTATTAGGTGGTGTATCGCCAAAGATATCTGCAGACAGCATTGGATTAATGCGACGCTCTTCTATTGGTGTTATAATGTCTAAAAATTGATCGTCAATTTCTTCAATAAATCTACTTGGTTCTGAGTCTACTAATTTTCCCCAACGATAACGCGATAACGCATAGGTTAGATATGCTTTTTTCTCTGCTCTGGTTAAAGCTACATAGAATAAACGACGCTCTTCTTCAAGCTCGCTTCTTGTATTCATACTCATTGCACTTGGAAACAAGTCTTCTTCCAAACCAACGATAAAGACATTACTAAACTCTAATCCTTTTGAAGAGTGAATAGTCATTAACGCTACATGATCTGGATCTCCTTTGTCTCCATCAAGATCGGTTGCTAATGCGATATCTTCTAAAAACTCGGCTAAATCATCTTTAGAGTCTGCAATTTCCATTTGTCCTTCGACAAAATCCTTTATACCATTTAATAATTCTTCGACATTCTCTAAACGCGTGACACCTTCTGGAGTATTGTCTTTATTAAACTCTTTTATTAAACCACTAGTTTTAGTTACATACTCTGCTAAATCAAAAGCATTTGCTGTTTGATTCATTACCTGATAACTTTTAATAAGCGTGACAAAGTCTTTTAGCTTATTTTTTGTACCTCCATTTATATTTATATCTGTACTATCAATGTTTTCCAATAATCCAAAAATAGTTTTACCAGACTCATTAGCTGCAACCATTAATCTATCTATGGTTGTTTGACCAATACCACGTGCAGGATAATTGATAACACGTTTTAAGGCCTCTTCATCAGATGGATTTAAAATCAAACGTAAATATGCTGTAACATCTTTAATTTCTTTTCTTTGATAAAAAGACAAACCACCATATATACGATACGGAATACTTCTTTTACGCAAAGCTTCCTCCATTGCACGTGATTGTGAATTGGTACGATATAAAATCGCAAAATCACTATTTGGCACATGGTCTGTCATTTTTGTCTCCCAAATGGCACTAGCCACAAAACGACCTTCGTCACCATCTGTTAAACTGCGATGCACTTGCACTTTAGGTCCATCCACATTTGCAGTCCAAACTATTTTATCTAATTTAGTTTGGTTATGCTCTATTACAGAGTTTGCTGCTCCTACTATATTTTTTGTAGAACGGTAATTTTGTTCTAATCGGTACATTTTTACATCTTCATAATCCTTTTGGAAATTTAAGATGTTACTAATGTTTGCTCCTCTAAAGGCGTAAATACTTTGTGCATCATCACCTACCACACAAATGTTTTGAAAACGATCTGCTAAAGCACGTACAATTAAATATTGACTGTGGTTTGTATCTTGGTACTCATCCACTAATATATATCTAAACTTATCTTGATATTGCGCTAAAACTGAAGGAAAACGCGTTAACAGCTCGTTAGTACGAAGTAATAAATCATCAAAATCCATTGCTCCTGCTTTAAAGCAACGCTCCACATAAGCTTGATAGATTTCTCCCATTTTTGGACGCCTAGCCATAGCATCAGCTTCCATTAATTCTGGATTATTAAAATATGCCTTGACTGTAATTAAACTATTTTTGTAAGAAGAAATCCTGCTGTATACCTGCTTGGTTTTATACAAGTCTTTGTCTAAACCCATTTCTCTAATTATACTACCCATTAATTTTTGAGAATCTTGAGTATCATAAATAGTAAAATTACTTGGATAACCTAAATGGTGACCTTCAAAACGTAATATTTTTGCAAAAACCGAGTGAAAAGTTCCCATCCACAAGTTTTTAGCCTCACTTGCACCTACAATTTCGGCTATTCTGCCTTTCATTTCTTTGGCTGCTTTGTTTGTAAAGGTTAATGCTAAGATGTTGAAAGAGTCTACACCTTGATTCATTAAATAGGCTATTCTATAGGTTAGCACACGTGTTTTTCCAGAACCTGCACCTGCGATAATTATCATAGGTCCTTCTTTTTGAACTGTTGGCGCGTATTGTGCTTCGTTTAACTGACTTAAATATTTCTCCAATTTTTATTCTTTTTTAAAAAAGCAAAATTAACCAAACCCTCTGTTTTTACTCTAAAGATTTGTTATTAATTATAAACAATCAATCATCTTTTTTACCGTCACCTGCCATAGCAGAGATTAAACCTGCTTGAGCATTTTTCCAAACAAAATTAAATATTGATTTAGTATTGTCGCGTTCTACTGTTTTAGTATTGCTGTTTCTAAAGTTATCTTTAGCGTCTTTGCTATCCTTTGAAACAAAAATGTTTATTATTTTGGATAGTATTTTATTTTTTTCGTTACCGTTTTCTTTAAGTAAAATAATATCAAAATTAGTGTACTTTGTTTTTAAATCCACATTAGAGGTTGTAGCATTTCCATCTATTGTAAACAGTGTTTGCATTAAATTACCTTCTAATTTTAAATTTAAATTAGGTTGCATAAATTGGTTTAAATGGTCTGCTTGTAAGTCTCCTAAATTTGCTTTAAAAACAAAGCCATCATTAGGATCATTAACATCAAACGACCAATCCACCTTAAGTGGTGTACTTTGCATAAAGTTACAATCTATTTTAATTTCTGTTTTTTTAGGATTTAATTTAGTGTTACTTATGTGGTCTAAGCTTGCATTAAAGTCACTAAAAGTAAGCTGACCTGCTGTTTTATCTTGATTAACTTTTTCTTGGTAAACAATTTTACCTTCCACAATATTTATATGTTTAATATCTAATTTAACATTAAGCGACCTTAGCATTGTACTATATAGGTCTTTTTGTGTTAAGTCGTCCGCAACTAACTTATCTCTGTAAATTGTTAAATCAGGTTTTGTAAAGGTAATTTTATCTGTGCTAAATCCCGATAATTTGGTATTATCAAACTTAAAATCATAATTTTCAATACGTATTTCTGGAGTTGCTAATTCAAAGTGATCACGCTCTGTGGTGATCACGTTTGATAATGCCACCTTATCATATTTTGTTTTTAAACTAAATCCAGATAAAGTCATTATAGTATTATCTATTTTTAATTTATCAACACTTAAGTTTTCAAATTTGCTTATCTGATATTTTAAATTATTAGTGCTTAAAGTGCTATATTTAAAATCGAAAAGCTTTGAAGACGCTAAATTATTATCAACAATAATCTGTGACATTGTAAAATCAAGATTGTTTGTGCTTAATAAAACGGAATCATTTTTGACATTAAAAACCTCAACTGAAGCCTTATTAACGCTAAGATTTTTAATGTAAATTGTTTTTTTTATGTTTTTAAAAACAGACGCACTGCCTTGATCTGTATCAGCCAATGGGTTGTGGTAATAAGTTACTTTTGGAGTATCAAAATTTAAGTGATCAAACTTTAAATTGTCATTAAATAAATAGTTCCAATAACTAAAATCTTTAATAGATAAACTACTTAATTTAACCTGAGCATTAATTTGATTTGTCGTTTTTCCTTTGACTGTTAGCAAAGGGGATTTTAAGGTAATATTACCCTGTAAAAGACTAACATCTAAATCGTCATACAATAAAGATATATGCTCTGGTAAATTAACGATATAGTTTTTAAGTTTATTTTTAGCTATAGTATTTGCTATTACTTACGATAGTATTACCAAACCTATAAAGGCAACAAATCCAATTACTATTTTTTTTCTTTTTATGCTCATACTATAAAGATAAAACTAACAATCTTAAGTACCTCAATTTTTAAAAATCTTTAAGAAAACTTAATTGATTAAACTATCAGTTAATTAGACAAACACTTCAAAGATTACTCATAAATCAAAAAAATATTATGATTTATTTGTAAGATAAATAGTAACTAAAAATAGAGATATTCGTTACTTTTGAAAAAAACCGATTTTAAAACATGGATACATTAACAAACCTGATTTCAAACATTTCTTGGTGGCTTTGGATTATAATAGTATTAGTTATAATAGCTATTAGAGACATTGTTCAAAAAAAGCATACGATAAGTCATAATTTTCCAATTGTTGGACATTTTAGGTATATGTTAGAAAAAATTGGACCAGAATTAAGACAATATCTTGTAGCTAATAACCGAGAGGAGCTTCCTTTTAATCGTATTGAACGTGGTTGGATTTATGCGTCTGCAAAAAAAGAAAATAACTACGAAGGTTTTGGTACAGACAGAGATATATACGCACATCAACATATATTTATTAATAACGCAATGATGCCTTATAAGGTAGAAGCTAATCATCCACACGCAGCAGACATGTCGTTTTTACCTTGTGCTAAAGTTATGGGCGAATATAATAAACGTAAAAAACCTTTTAGACCAGGTTCTGTCATTAATGTATCTGCGATGAGTTTTGGCTCGCTTTCCGCGAAAGCGGTTGAATCTTTAAACAAAGGTGTAAAAATTGCTGGAGCTTACCATAATACTGGAGAAGGTGGTTTGTCTCCTTACCACAGTCATGGTGGAGACGTTGTGTTTCATTTTGGCACAGGATACTTTGGTGTACGTGCTGCGGATGGTGGATTCTCCATGGATAAAATGGTAAAATTAGTCGAAGACAATCCTTTTATTAAAGCTATTGAAGTAAAATTATCACAAGGTGCTAAACCAGGAAAAGGTGGTGTTTTACCAGGTGCAAAAATCACACCTCAAATTGCTGAAATCAGAGGTGTTGAAGTTGGTAAAGATGTATTATCACCTCCTAACCACAAAGCGTTTAATAATGTCCCAGAATTAGTGGACTTTATAGAAGCTATTGCTGATAAAACTGGATTACCTGTTGGTATTAAAGCTGCTATTGGTAAATTAGAACAATGGGAAGAATTAGCTGATATCATGGTAAAAACTGGTAAAGGTCCAGATTTTATTACTGTTGATGGTGGCGAAGGTGGTACAGGTGCTGCTCCACCAAGTTTTGCAGATCATGTTAGCTTACCTTGGGTTTATGGTTTTGGAGATTTATATAAATTGTTTCAAAGTAAAGGATTAAGCGAGCGTATTGTATTTATTGGTAGTGGTAAATTAGGTTTTCCTGCTAAAGCTGCTATGGCATTTGCTATGGGAGCAGATTGTATAAATGTTGCTAGAGAAGCCATGATGAGTATTGGTTGTATCCAAGCACAAGTTTGTCATACCAATACCTGTCCAAGTGGTGTCGCAACACAAAATAAGTGGTTGCAAAACGGAATTGATCCAACGTTAAAATCAGAACGTTTAGCACAATATTTTAAAACCTTTAGAAAAGAATTTATCGAAATCACTCATGCTGCAGGTTATGAGCATCCATGCCAATTTAAAATGACAGATATTGAAGTTAATGTGGATGACCACAACTTATCTAAAGAGCTAGACAGCACATATGGTTACAAAAAAACTGTGGTTCCGTTTAACGGAATACAAAGCTTAAAAGACTGTCGTTATCTAGGCGGAAAGGCTTAAAATGCTTTAAAGGGGTTTCAATCGAAACCTCTTTTTTTTTATTTCTATTTAAAACGCCATACAAACAAGTAGCACTTCTTACTATTACATTATCAGTTTACTTGTACAATAGTTTAAAACATATTAAGTTTGTTACTTAACTAAAATTTATCCCATGGAACAACAGCTTTTAAACTTACTAATGTATACAGTCCCTTCTATAATTACAGGAGCAATTGCCTATCTGTTTTTTAGAGAACATATGCAAAACGAAGAAGAGCGTCGTAAATTTAATATTGTTAAAACCTTAAGTAAAGAGTCTTTACCTGTTAGATTACAGGCTTATGAGCGTATCACACTGTTTTTAGAACGTATCTCTCCAAACAAACTTTTGTTACGTGTGGCACCTGTATCTTCAGACAAGCAAGCTTACGAGGATTTATTGATAAAAAACATCGAACAAGAATTTGAACATAACCTATCACAACAAATCTATTTAAGCAATGACTGTTGGACTATTGTAAATGCATCAAAAAGTGCAACCATACAATTAATAAGAAAAGCAGGAATGAGTGATAAAATAGACTCTGCAAGCAAGCTTAGAGAAACCATTTTAAGCGAAATGATTGACAAGCCTGCACCAAGTAATGCTGGTTTACATTATATTAAAAAGGAAGTTGGAGAAATCTGGTAACCAATTTAAAAATAAAAAAAAGCCTTATCAATTGATAAGGCTTTTTTTTATGCGTAATTATTAATTTACTATTTAAGGTATTGGCACTGTAGAGCTATACTCATCATGATTATCATATTTACCTTGCGCGTATAAATACCCTTGCAACCACCACTCTTCCATTAATTTTTTATTAAAAATCAATGAGTTTTCTGTTAACTTAGTTGGTGTGTAGTATAAGTTTAACTTTACATTTCTGTGTTTTGCTGCTAGTTTACCAATTGCAATATCTCCCTTTTCTACTTGATCCAATAAGTGACCAAACAAGTTTATCATTAACGAGAACGGGTTTTTACCCAACACCTTATTGTATTCTAAGTTTTCACTTTCTAAAACAATAGCATCAACTTCTGTTGCACCACGTAAAATAGCTTCCCTAATTGGTATTACACAACCTAAGCCACCATCTGCATACTCAAAACCATCTTTTATAGCCAATGACATAAACGGTATATAATTACAGGATATCCAAACCCACTCGCAAAACTCCTCGTAGCTGTAATCGTTAATAGACTTATATTCTACTCTGTTTTTAGATAGGTTTGTAACCGTAACAACCACATCTTCTTTAGTGGCTTTGATAATATCATATTCGGCTTTAGTAAAATGCTCCTTGATATGTTTTTTTAAGTTTTTACTTTCGCCAAAGGTTCGTTTTCTTTTTATAAATTGTAAAGCAGTATTAAAATAGTTAATCGATACATATTCTCTGTCTCCTTTTTTCTTAATCACAAATGGATTTATACTAAAAATAGAATTCTGATTAACATGCGTGTAAATATCATAAAGCTTTCCAATGTTTCCGGTCGCTAAATGCGGAATCAACAAACTTCCAGTAGACGTACCCAAAAACATATCGTACTTTTTACCTTCCTGCTCTATTAAATGTTGCGCAACGCCACCCGCAAATGCACCTTTACTTCCTCCTCCAGATATAACTAATGCTTTCAAATTATTGTTTTTGGTTATCCTGCAAATTACTAATTATAGATTTATATTTTTCATTTTCAGATAACAATTCTAAAAGTTGTTTAGCAAAACTTTTAAATCTCCAATTATAATGTTTTGAAGCCTCTATTAAATTAACCAAAGCTTTTTCATTAAACAAACCTAAACTAGCCAAAGTATCAAATGCGTTTTGCCTTAATGTAAAACTGTTTTTAGAATCTGTGTATTGCACTAATTCATTATAAAAAGCTTCAGTATTATTAGACTCATAATCAGGAGTCGCAATAGCTAGCGCTAACCATAATACTCTAACATTATAATTATTAAAACCGTAAACCTTTTTAGTTTGGTCTAAATACAGGTTTCGCTTTCGCGGAAAATTAGCCCAGAGGTTATACAGTGCAGCCTCAATAGTTGTATAGGATTTATCTTGTAACAAAGATTCGTACTCCGATTGTAATGCCAACGGAATTTTGCGAACATGTTGTGCAATAGCTTGCCTTACTTTAACCGAATTTTCAAAATCCTTAGCCTGAATCTTATTTGGCATTTGACTAACCACCTTAATCTTAGCGTTATCAAATAAATAAGATGTTAAATAGTCCGAACATTTAGAAGAATACGCCTCACAATCAATTTGCAAATATCCATTTACAGCATCCGAAACCGATTTTAATTCCTCAATCATAACATCATATGGCAATAGCTTAGACTTTAACCAAAGATCAACAAAGTCTGTCAAATCCTGTCCCGAAGCTTTTTCAACTTCAACAATAAAATTTTCAGTCTCCACATTTTTAAAAGCATACGTATTCAAATAACTTTTAACAGCTTTTTTAAATGCCTTATCACCTACTCGCTCACGTAACATATGTAAAACCCAAGCACCTTTTTTATAAAACGTCGTGCTACTAGATTTTGGATCCAATAACATCGTACCTTCTCCTGCTTTTTGCTGCTCCATTAGCTCCTCTGCGTACTCATAAAGTCGCCAATAGTAATAATCATCTCCAAATACATCACGCTCTGCTAATAATGCGTAATACGTCGCAAATCCCTCTTGTAACCAATGGTGCGTTCCAGAGGTTTCTGTTACTAAATCTCCAAACCATTGATGTGCTAGCTCATGTGCATTAACATTAACGTAATTTTTATCCACAAAACTAATGTCATCAATCATAAAGTCATCACTAAAAATGGTACAACTAGTATTTTCCATACCAGAATACAAAAAGTCTTTAACTGGTACTTGTTTATAATTTTGCCAAGGATAAGACACACCAATTTCGTCTTCTAAAAAATCAAACATTTGTTTGGTGTAACGGTAGGTAGGTTCTACTTTTAACGAATCTTCAGGATAGTAATATAGTTCGATTGGTATTCCGCTTTTAGATGTGATAACGCGTGTATCATATTTTCCAATTGCTAATGCTACAAGATAACTTGACATAGGTTTTTGCATGTCATAATGCCAAGTAATAGTTGAATCGTTGACTTTTTTTTCAACTAACAAACCGTTAGCAATAACCTGATAATCCTTATGATATGTGATTGATAAATCAAATTCAATTTTATCATTCATATCATCAATACTTGGCAGCCAATGACTGGTATATTTACCTTGACCTTGCGTCCAGATTTGATTTGAATCTTCTTTTTCTGTAAAGTAGAGTGCTTTTTTAGGCTTTACTGTGTACTCGATATTTAACTCATGATACGTATTAGCTTTAAAAGTTGGTTTATATACAATTTGTTTTCCGTTATACTCAAAATCAAGATCATAATGATCATCATAAAAATTAATGATTTCCATATTTACAGCGTCAATAAATAAAGAATCAAAAGGCTTCAAGACTTTATAAATATACTTAGCTTTCCCTTTAACCGTATTGTCTTTTTCAAAACCGACCTCAGCTTTTATAGATATAAAATCGATAAATTCAGTTTGTTGCGCTTTCGCGGAAAGACATAAAAACGTAATAAATAGCACTAAAAGATATCTCATAAATAGATTTAAACAAGGATTAGACCAAAATACAATTTTTTGTGATGTGTTAACTCCTCTTTCTTTTGATTTCCTTAAAGGGAAAACAAAATTCATTCTCCTTTTTATAACTCGATACATAATAAAATTGGCATAAAACTAAGCACAACTCGTAAGTTCGAGTGCCTTGACGCAGGAAAGGTGTATCGAGAACCACAATCTACTCTTAAAGCTTCTCGATACAATTTGCTCGTGCCTCACAAATCACTCGAAGTGACGATACGCAATAAAACTCGCAAACCAATTAACACTACGTCAGTTCGAGTGCTTCGACCTTAGGAGAAGCGTATCGAGAACCAAACCTTACTCTTTATGCTTCTCGATACAATTTGCTCGTGCCTCACAAAACACTCGAAGTGACGATACGTGATAATAATAGCATAATACTAAGCACAACTCCTCAGTTCGAGTGCCTTGACGCAGGAAAGGTGTATCGAGAACCACAATCTACTCTTAAAGCTTCTCGATACAATTTACTCGTACCTTACAAATCACTCGAAGTGACGATGCGCAATAAAACTCGCAAACCAATTAACACTACGTCAGTTCGAATGCTTCGACCTTAGGAGAAGTGTATCGAGAACCAAACCTTACTCTTGAAGCTTCTCGATACAATTTGCTCGTGCCTCACAAATCACTCGAAGTGACGATGCGCAATAACTGTAACACACAAAGCAAATCAATTTAACTTTCACTTTAAATCAAAATAGATTAATTTCGTTGTCTATGAGTACTAACTTACAAACTCCAATAGATTACCTAAAAGGCGTCGGACCAAATCGTGCAGATTTGTTGCGCAAGGAGTTGGGTATTCATACCTATCAGGATTTAATAAATCTGTTTCCAAATAGATATTTGGATCGTACAAAATATTACAAAATCAACCAATTATTACCCAATGCAGCAGAGGTGCAAATTGTTGGAAAAATTGTAAAATTTGAAGAGATTGCTCAGAAAAGAGGCAAGCGATTAGTTGCCACTTTTAAGGACGAAACTGGCACCATGGAATTGGTTTGGTTTAGAGGTCAAAAATGGATTAAGGAAGGTTTAAAATTAAATGCAACTTACGTCATTTTTGGAAAAACAAACCTGTTTGCAAATAAGTATAATATGCCTCATCCTGACATCGAATTATTGTCAGAACACGAAGCTAATTTACGAAGTGCAATGCAAGCTATTTATCCTTCAACTGAGAAATTAGCAAACCGAGGAATTAGCAATCGCGTGATGACAAAAATCATGCAAAATTTATTCCTTGAAACCAAGGGTAGATTTGTTGAAACTTTGTCCGAAAAACTGCTCTCAGAAAACAAATTAATTTCTAAATCTGAAGCCCTTTTAAATGTTCATTTTCCGAAGGATCAAAACGCACTTTCTAAAGCCGAATTTAGACTAAAATTTGAAGAGTTATTTTACATACAATTACAATTAATTCTCAAAAATTTAATTCATAAAACTAAAATAAAAGGGTTTCCATTTACAACCGTCGGAACACATTTTAATACGTTTTTCAAAAACCATTTACCGTTTGAATTAACCAATGCACAAAAACGAGTACTTAAAGAAATTAGGTCAGATTTAGGTAGCAATGCCCAAATGAATCGTCTTTTACAAGGCGATGTTGGCTCTGGAAAGACTATTGTCGCCTTAATGTCAATGTTAATGGCACTTGACAACGGTTTTCAAGCTTGCTTAATGGCACCTACTGAAATTTTGTCAGTACAGCACTATAATGGATTAATTGAACTATGCAATGATTTAGAAATCAGTATTAAACAACTTACAGGTTCAAGTAAAACTTCAGAAAGAAGAGAAATACATAAAATGTTAGAAAATGGCGAATTAGACATACTAATTGGCACACATGCAGTTTTGGAAGACAAGGTTAAATTTAAAAATTTAGGACTAGCAATTATTGACGAGCAACATCGATTTGGAGTTAAGCAACGTGCTAAGCTTTGGAAAAAAAACACCCTTCCTCCTCACGTTTTGGTCATGACCGCAACTCCAATTCCGAGGACTTTAGCGATGTCAGTTTATGGTGATTTAGACATCTCCATAATTGACGAATTACCTCCTGGAAGACAACCCATAAAAACAGTCCATAGGTACGACTCAAACAGGCTAAAAGTTTTCCGTTTTATTCGTGACGAAATTGCTAAAAAAAGACAGGTCTATATCGTCTATCCTTTGATCCAAGAAAACGCCCAAATGGACTACAAAGATTTGATGGATGGATACGAAAGTTTGACGCGAGATTTCCCGATGCCAGAGTATCAAATTTCCATCGTTCATGGCAAAATGAAACCTGCAGATAAGGAGTTTGAAATGCAACGTTTTGTTAAAGGAGAAACACAAATTATGGTTGCAACTACAGTTATAGAAGTTGGGGTAAATGTACCCAATGCTTCGGTCATGATAATTGAAAGTGCAGAGCGTTTTGGACTGTCACAATTACACCAATTAAGAGGTCGTGTTGGACGTGGTGCAGAGCAAAGTTATTGCATATTAATGACCAGTCATAAATTGTCCGAAAATAGTAAAACTCGCATCCAAACCATGACTAGTACAAATGATGGTTTTGAGATTGCAGAAGTGGATTTAAGACTTCGTGGACCAGGAGATATTATGGGTACACAACAAAGCGGAATCTTAAATTTACGCATCGCAGATATTGTAAAAGATAACGACATTTTACAACACGCGCGTTATTGGGCAAAAGACCTTTTAACAAAAGACCCAAGTTTAAGTAGTCCAGAAAATGCAATTATATTAGAAACTTACCGACAAATGAGTAAGTATAAAAACATTTGGAATTACATTAGCTAAAACATGACTAAACAAGACACTGACGTACTTATTATTGGAGCAGGATTAACTGGCTTGACACTAGCCTTTTTACTTAAGGACCTTAATATTAAAACAACTATTTTAGAAGCTAATACGCGTATTGGTGGACGTATTATTACTAAACGCAATATCAATCAGGCTCCAATAGATTTAGGCGCAACATGGCTTGTCCCACAACAAACCAATGTCTTACAATTACTTAAAACACTTAATATTGACGTCTTTGAGCAATTTTACGGATCCACAGCTATTTACCAACCAGATCCAAACAAACAACCGCAACTGGTGTCTTTACCCAATAATGATTCAGTAAGTTATCGCATCAAAAACGGAACACAAACCTTAATTGAAACGCTTGCAAAACAATTAAAAAATACAAGTGTTATTACTGAGACAAGCGTTCTTTCAATTCAGCTTAAAGCTAATTTACTAGAAGTACAAACCAACAATCAAACCTATGTATCTAAGTTTGTAATATCCACTTTACCTCCTGCTCTGTTTAATCAAAACATTGGCGTAACTCCTAAATTACCTGACGTTTTTACAAACGTTTTAGCCAACACACATACTTGGATGCATAACTCAATCAGAGCTGGTTTTACTTATAAAACCCCTTTTTGGAAACATCTACAAAGCAGCGGAACTATTTATGCCAATTCAGGACCTTTGCAAGAGTTTTACGACCATTCTAATGCTGAGCAATCAGTTTATGCTTTAAGCGGCTTTATGAGCTCTAATTTAAGCGATTTAAGCAAAGAGGAACGCAAACAACTTGCTTTAGAGCAATTACAAAGTTATTATGGCGATCAAGCAGTAGATTATCTAAGTTACGAAGAGTGTGTATGGAAAGACGAAAAACATACAACGACTACTGACAACAACTTTTTAATGCCACAACAAAATAATGGACATCCAGTGTTTAAAAATGGGTTATTAGGTAATAAACTTTTTATTGCTGGAGCAGAAACCAGCCCTGTGTTTTCTGGTAAAATGGAAGCTGCTGTTAGTAGTGCAATACATGTTTTTAATTCGCTTAAAGCGGAAATTAATAGCTATTGAATTACTTCTCGATACAATTTGCTCATGCTTCACAAATCACTCGAAGTGACGTAATGCAACAGAATCTAATTTGGTATTAACCAAATGAAAAGACATTACTTTAATAGTATAAAATATAATTATCTTTGCGCAACGTTAATAAGCACAAAGCCAAAACCTAAAAGCGCACTACAATTATGCTACACCTAAAACTAGAAACCGATCCACGTTGGGTTACCATTGCAGAATCTAATTTAGAAGAAATACTTACAGACCACGCTTGGTGTGAGCAAAAAGCAGCCACTAACGCGATTACTATTATTACCCATAACTCAGAAAAAGTAGACTTAGTAACAGAACTTTTAGAATTAGCTAAAGAAGAATTGGAACATTTCCAGATGGTACATGAAATTATAAAAAAACGAGGTTATACTTTAGGTCGTGAGCGCAAAGACCATTATGTAAATGAGCTTTATAAATTTATGAATAAAGGCGGAAGCAGACTACAGTCTATGGTTGATCGCTTACTGTTTTCTGCTATGATTGAAGCGCGTAGTTGCGAGCGTTTTAAACTATTATCAGAACGCATAAACGACGAAGAACTATCTAAGTTTTACTATGACTTGATGGTCAGCGAAGCAGGACATTATACGACATTTATCACTTTTGCAAGAAAATATGGTCAAGACATTGATGTTGACAAACGCTGGAAAGAATTGATTGAGTTTGAAGGCGAACTAATTAAAAGCTACGGGAAAAGCGAAAGCATACATGGCTAATTAAAACTGATCAGCTTTATTGTAAAATCTTCTAAAAGCAAAAAAAAATAAACAGCAATAGCAATTTTAAATATACGTGAAAAATTAATGAAAACTAAACTACATATATTTAAAATCGTTGCTAAACACTTAAGTTTCACTAAGGCTGCAGAGCAACTCTATTTATCCCAACCTGCAATTTCAAAAGCCATAAAAAACTTAGAGCAAGACTACAAAACTACTCTATTTATTAGAAAAAGAAATTCGATTGAACTTACTGCTGAAGGTAAATCCTTTTTAATTTATGCTAATAAAATATTGACTATTTATTCCGAAATGGATGAACGATTTCTTCTTAAAAAAGAAAACATTCCCGACTTTATCCAGTTTGGAGTTAGCACCACAATTTCTAATTACATCATACCCAAAACGATAGCTAAATTTAGGGCACAATACCCAGAAACCAAATTTAATATCATCAGTAATAATTCTGAAACCATAGAAAATTTAATTCTAAATGAAGATATCGACTTTGGAATCACCGAAGGAAGTAGCGCTAATCCCAAATTACATTTTGAAAAGTTTATAAAAGATGAAATTGTACTAGTTACAAATGCTAAAAACTATAGTTTCCCGAAAGGTAGTATTGATATAAACACGTTACAAGACTTACCTATGATTGAACGTGAAACTGGATCAGGAACAAAAGAAATTATCGATGCTTTTTTATTAAAAAATAATATTGGTAAGCTAAATAGTGTCGTATCCTTTAATAGTACTGAAGCTATTAAAAGTTATTTATTAAACTCTGATCATTACGCCTTGTTATCGATACACTCCATTACAGAGGATTTAAAAAATAATAAACTTAAAATTATAGATATTAAAGATTTGGATATTCAACGCTGGTTTTACTTTGTAAAAAGGACAGGATACCTATCTCATACTTTTGATTACTTTAAAAAAATAATACGTTTTAATTATAACTTTTAGTTATATCTAATAACTTTTTACATTGCTATAAAGTTATTATCTACACCTATTTTTGTATCACACAAATCTGTTTGATATGAAAAATGTATTATCCAAAATAGTTTACTTTACATTAATAACTTTATGTCTATTGGGATTTATAAACAGTCCATTAGCGTTGATATTAGGTTTTTTATTTGCTATTATATTTAAGAACCCTTTTAAGCAACATAGCCATAAATTTATACACTATCTTTTAAAACTATCTGTTATAGGATTAGGTTTTGGCATGTATCTATTTGAAACGTTAGAGACTAGTAAAACCAGCTTTAACTTGACACTTTACACCATTACACTAACCATAGTTTTAGGTATAATATTGACAAAAATTTTAAAAATAGATTTAAAACTTGGTCACCTTATTACTTCTGGAACAGCCATTTGTGGAGGTAGTGCTATTGCTGCAATTGCGCCAATTATAAAAGCAAAAAGCAATACGATTAGTCTTGCTTTAGGCATTGTGTTTTTACTAAACGCTGTGGCTTTGTTTGTGTTTCCAACGATAGGACATTTTTTAAACTTGACACAAGAACAATTTGGGTTATGGTGTGCTGTTGCTATACACGATACAAGCTCTGTAGTTGGAGCTGCTTTAAATTATGGAGAGGAAGCTTTAAGAATCGCGACTACAGTAAAACTATCTAGAACGCTTTGGATTATTCCGTTGTCCTTTTTTTCGATGTTATTTTTTAAAACCAATCAAGGAAAACTAAAAATTCCTTACTTTATTATTTTATTTATACTTGCAATAATTATAAATAGCTATCAAATACTACCACCTTTCATTACTACCTTTATTGTGTCACTATCAAAACGTCTTTTACTTGTAACATTATTTATAGTAGGCTCAACAATTTCTATTAAAGAGCTTAAAGCTACTGGTTTAAAACCTATCACACTAGCGGTTGTTTTATGGATATTTATTTCGTTATTTTCTTTATGGTATATTTTAAAATAGACCTATTAAACCAAAAGTTTTATTCGGTTAGCAACATATCCATAAAGGCGTTAAACTCAGTTTTAAACTCTGTGTATTTGTCTCCTGTTGCTGGACCATTAAAACCTGTATGTATTTTACGCACTTTACCAGTTTTATCTATAAATATTGACGTTGGATAACTTAATACGTGGTTTAACATAGGGAGTTTGTCGTTAGCAGCAGTTTTACTCGTTGATCCGGTTTGCGCTAATAATATTGGGTAGTTAATATCTAACCTATCCTTTAATCGGTTTATAAAACTATAGGCTTTAGCTTCGGTTTTAGCATATTCAAACGCTAATGCGACAAACTGAATGTCTTTATCTTTATTTGCATTATAATATTGTGTATAAAATTTACTTTCGTCTAAACAATTTGGACACCATGTACCCATAATCTGTACAACCACAACTTTGTTTTTAAAGCGATCATCTTTTAAAGATACTTGTTTACCGTCTGTATCTGGAAAGCTAAATGCTAAGGTGTCATACCCTTCTTTTAAATAAGTTAAATTATTAGCACTAGCTAATTGGTAGTTATCATTACGTTTAGCTGTAAATGGCTCTTTCCAGTGATTACCAGAGTAAAACTGTCCATTAATTGTACTATCTGTAACGGTTCCGGTAAACAAAAAGGCATGTGCACCATCAAACGTTGATAATTGTAATTGATTACCATCAACAATCCCTTCTAGATAACGATAATCTCCAGTTTCGGTCAAAAAAGTACCTGTTACAATATTATCGTTTTGTTTAAAAACCCCTTTAGCGACGTACTTATCAGCTTCGGTATTTGGACTAAAAACAGTTTCCCATTCTCCTGTAATATTAGTTTCCGCTTTAGCGTTATTATCAAATCTACTTTCATTTTTTGATGCTGTAAAAGCTTGTTGACGTCCTTTTTCTTCAACAACAAAACGACCATTTAGGGTTTGGTCTTTAATTTTTGCAATTAATAATCCTTCAAACACTGGCAATTTAATGTAAACCGAATCATTTTTATATTCAATCTCATCCACTGTAATAACCTCTTCTGCGTTGTAAATCTCTAATGCATTAGCATCTTTTACGTTAAAGATAAACGGAAGTTTTTTAGTGTCATTTACTTTTAATTCGCCTCGATATGTACCAAAAGTTAAAAACTCGGTATCATTATTTTGACAAGATAACACACTAAAAAGTACTAGGATAACTAAAAGTTGACGCATGATTTAAATGTTTTTTTACAATATTATTCGAAATAACAACAAAATACTTACAAATAAAAAGACATTGCGTTAACAATGTCTTTTTAAAATATAAAATATTATAACTATTACTCTTCAGCAGTTTCCACTTTTTCAAGTTCTACTAACTTTTCTTTATTATTTTGAATTCTAGTTTTAGTTCTTTCAATTGCATTTTCATGCTTTTTTAGCTTTTCCTCTATTCTTTTAAAAGTAGCTTCACGTTTGCTAACTTCCTCATCCGTAATAGTTCCTTCTGCTTTTTGCTGCTCTAATTGCGCTTTAGCAGCAGCTAATCTGTCTTGACCTTTAGTTACTAATTGGTCGCTAGCATCTATTTTATTATCATATGACGTCATTCTAGATCTAACAGCTTCAATACGCTCTGCTTTATAGGCTTCTTTATCACCTTCAAACGCTTCACGTTTTGCTTTTAATTCTTCTCTTTTTTGTGCCATATCCATACGCTTAGCACTCATTTTTTCTTTCATTTCAGCTTTTAAAACTTCTTTCTCCTCACCAGTAGCATTTTCCATTTTAGCCTTCATGTCGGCTTTTTCTTCTAGCATTTCAGCCTTCATTTCGTCCTTTTTGGCATGCCTTTCTTTTAACTCGCCTTGCTTCTCCTTCAAATTGTCTTTATGCGCTTCTTTTTTGTCATTAATCTGCGCTTTCATTTGCTCCTTTTGGGCTTTCATTTCTGCTTTTTTCTGCTCTGTTTTTTTAACTAATTCAGATTCAGTAGCTATTTGCGCAGTAAGTGTTTGTTGACTACCTACTAAAAATAGTCCTGTACATACTAGTATTATTTTTAAATGCTTCATGTTATTATAGGTTTTCAAGTTCTTTCAATTCTTTTTCTAGTTCATCAGCCTCAAGCTCTAAATCGTTTACTAGACTATCTGTTTCAACTTCAATAGTTTCGATTTGCTCTGTCGCTTTTACTGCTGCATCGTCCTTTTTAGAATCTCTGCAAGAAGCAACTGAAAATAACACAACAAGTAATGCTATTTTAAAAATAGTTTTCATCTTTTAATGGTTTTAATGATTAATATCTATCTAATATACGGTAATAAAAGCCTAATTAGATTTTTAAGTATATGTCTTTTATTTAAATTACGGATAAAACGCCATGTTTTTTCGACATAAAACCATAACAATTTTCTGTATCTGCAATTTGTCCTAAAAAAATGCTTTAAAAATGAAATAAAAGCTGTTTTTTAAATCCTTAAAACTACTAAGTATTGTTATATTTGTGCACTTAATTAGTATACAAATGAAGATTTCTTACAACTGGATTAAACAATTTATAAAAATTGATTGGACTCCAGAACAAACTAGCGAATTACTTACAGATTTAGGTTTAGAAGTTGAAGGCTTAGACCTATACCAAAGCGTTAAAGGAGGTTTAGAAGGTGTTGTTGTTGGTGAGGTTTTAACTTGCGTACAACATAGCAATGCAGACAAACTAAAAGTAACTACTGTTAATATAGGGCAAGATCAACCTGTGCAAATTGTATGTGGTGCTCCTAACGTAGCTGCTGGACAAAAAGTACCTGTTGCAACTATAGGAACTACTTTATATACTGAAGAAGGTGAAGCTTGGACCATAAAAAAGGTAAAATTAGAGGAGAGGAAAGTCACGGAATGATTTGTGCAGAGGACGAGTTAGGCTTAGGAAAATCTCATGACGGAATTTTAGTTTTACCAGAAGACACTGTCGTTGGCACACCTTGTGCTGATTTGTTTGAAGTAGAAAATGATCAAGTTTTTGAAATTGGATTAACACCTAATCGTGCAGATGCAATGAGCCACTTTGGAACTGCTCGTGATTTAAAAGCTGGATTACAACAAAAAGGAATAAATGTCGAATTAATTACACCTAGCGTTAGTGCATACCATGTAGATAGCAGAACACTTAAAATTGATGTTGACGTATTAAATAAAGAATTAGCACCAAGATATTGTGGTGTGACCATATCTGGTCTTAAGGTAGAAACCTCTCCAGAATGGTTACAAAACAGATTAAAAGCTATTGGTTTGTCACCTATTAATAACGTGGTAGATATTACAAACTACGTATTGCACGATTTAGGTCAACCATTACACGCTTTTGATGCTAGTAAAATTACCGGAAATAAAGTTGAAGTTAAAACATTACCAACAGGCACTAAATTTACCACTTTAGATGGCGTAGAGCGTGAATTACATGAAGATGATTTAATGATTTGTAATGCCGAAAAACCTATGTGTATCGCAGGAGTTTTTGGAGGTATAGATAGTGGAGTTACAGAGCATACAACAAACATCTTTTTAGAAAGTGCTTACTTTAACCCTGTAAGTGTGCGTAAAACTGCAAAACGTCATGGATTAAACACAGATGCATCCTTTAGGTTTGAACGTGGTATTGATCCAAAAATAACAGAATATGCTTTAAAACGTGCTGCACTACTAATCCAAGAGATTGCTGGAGGAGAAATTACTAGTGATATTGCAGATATTTATCCTAATAAAATTGAAGACTTTCAGGTTAGATTAAGTTTTGATAAAGTAACCAAACTTATTGGTCAAGAAATACCTACCGAAACTATAAAATCAATCCTAACCTCTTTAGATATTAAAATTAATAGTGTAACAGAAACTGGATTAGGTCTAACTATACCTGCTTTTAGAAATGATGTTACACGTGAAGCTGACGTTATAGAAGAGATTTTAAGAGTCTATGGTTATAATAATATTGAGACTAGCTCTAAACTAAATGCCTCAATATCTAATGCTTCAAGATTTGAAGACTATAAACTACAAAACGTTGTTGGTAATCAATTAGCAGCTCAAGGCTGGTTTGAGATTATGGCAAACTCTTTAACAAGTGCAAACTATTTAAAACTAACAGAACAGTTAAAAGCAGAGGATAATGTAGAGATGCTAAACCCTTTAAGTCAAGATTTAGGAGTTATGCGTCAAACCTTACTTTTTTCTGGATTAGAAGCTTTAAGTCACAACATTAATAGACGTCAAACTAATTTAAAGTTTTTTGAATTTGGTAAAACCTATCACGACTATAATGGTACACGCGAAGAATATAAACACTTATCATTACTAGTTACTGGATTTAAAACCGAAGAAAACTGGTCAAATGCGCCACAAGTAAAAACCAACTTCTTTTACCTTAAAGGAGTTATTGCTAGTGTTTTAGAGCGTCTAGGAATTACACGCTACCAAGAAAGCGCTACGACAAATGATGTGTTTTCCGAAGGGTTGCAGCTTAGCATAGGACGTGATACCTTAGTAAACTTTGGTGTATTAAAATCTAAAATAGCTAAGCATTTTGATATAACTCAAGATGTATTTTATGCCGATTTTAATTGGGATACTATTATAGAGGTTGCTAAACGTAACAAAATTAAGTTTACAGCAATACCTAAATACCCAGAAGTAAGACGTGATTTTGCATTACTGTTAGATCAAAACGTAACCTTTGATAGCCTACAAGCAATCGCTAAAAAAACAGAAAAACAATTACTTAAAAAAGTAAATTTATTTGATGTTTACCAAGGTAAAAACTTACCAGAAGGTAAAAAAAGTTATGCTGTTAGCTTTACATTTATGGACGAGAGACAAACGCTTACGGATAAAGTAGTTGATAAAATAATGAACAAGCTACAAAACAATTTTGAAAAACAACTTGGTGCAGAGTTAAGATAATTATGGCTTCTATTTTTAAAAAGAATGTATCTTTTCTAATATCAGGACTAGTTTTTTTAGCTTATGCATTTTATAGACTGTATCAATTTTTTAATGAAGCTGCTTTTAATCTAGTAAAATTAATTATTGCATTGGTGTTTTTTGGTTATGGTGGATATGCAATTTACACTTACATAAAAAACACAAAAGACAAACAAGCGTAAACAGATCTAAATATGGAATCGTTAAAAAACAATAAACTTTATAATTTATTTACAGGACTATTATTAATAGGATTTGGGTGCTTTAGATTATACCAACATTTTAATGCTAATCCAACATTAAGCTCGTTTAGGCTAGCCATTGCTGTTGCTGCTATAGGTTATGGTATTTATGCACTATATAATTATACGCAATTAAAAAAACAAGACTAATTAGCTACCCATGAAACCTCAACCAAAAAATAATATTTTGAATTTAATTTTAGGCATAGTGTTTATTGCCTATGGTCTATTTAGAATTTACCAACACTTAAATGGAAATCTAACATCTAACACTATTAGATTAATAATAGCAATAGCCTTTATAGGATCAGGTGGTTACAGTTTATACAAGTATTTTACAATTAAAAATATAGAATAATTTAACAAAACTATAATTTTTAAAGACCTATAGACTTCCTTTATTTTTTTGTATATTTAAGTAACAACTTAAATTCAAAATTATGACAGACTATATAAAAATTTTTGAAGGTAACTTTATAATCGTACAATTAATAAAAACCAGATTAGAAGATATTGGAATAAATCCAATTATTAAAGACGAAAATGAATCTGGTCGACTAGGTGGTTTTGTACACGATATACCACGAGTACCTGAAGTATTTGTTCACGAATCTGAACTTAGTAAAGCACTATCCATTGTTGAAGCTGTAAAAGCAGAAACTAAAGCATAAAAAAAACCTCTTCTATTCTGTAAAGAATGAAGAGGTTTTTTTAGACTATTCAAATACGTTTGTATTATGCTTTTGGTAATAAAACCGAATCAACAACGTGTATTACTCCGTTTGATTGATTTACATCTGCAATAGTAACTTTGGCAGAGTTTCCGTTTTCATCTGTTACATAAACATCTTTTCCTTTTTTCCATGCAGTTAAAGTGCCACCAGATACAGTGTTAATAACCGCTTTACCATCTCCTTTTTCAATTAAGTTTAAAATTTCTTTAGCATTCCACTTTCCAGCAACAACGTGATATTTTAATACTGTTTGTAATTGCTCTTTATTTTCTGGTTTTAATAAGGTTTCAACTGTTCCCATTGGTAACTTGTCAAATGCTGCGTTTGTTGGTGCAAAAACCGTAAAAGGTCCTTCACTTTGTAAAACATCAACTAATTCTGCTGCCTTAACTGCTGCAACTAACGTTGTGTGATCTTTTGAGTTTACTGCATTCTCTACAATATTTTTTGATGGATACATCTCTGCTCCTCCAACCATTTTAGTGTCTTCTTTCATCATTTTTTTGTCTTGAGCTAAACCTAAATTTGCTACAAGCATTACACTAAGTCCTAATACGATTTTTGATAATTTTACTGTTTTCATAATTTTATTGTTTTGGTTTTTAAGTTCGGTCTATTTACGAGAGAACTTAAATGTCGGTTTTTAAATTTTTCTATTTAACACATGATTAACTAAAACTATTGATTCATAAATATGAAAAAAGACCAATAAAAAAAGCCTTCAGAGAGATCTGAAGGCTTTTAAAGATGTAAATAAAATTTTAAAATTACTAAGCGTACATTTGGTCTCTTAGTTCTTTTATTTTTTTGTCTTGCATATAATCATCAAACGTAGAATATCTATCAATTACTCCGTTTGGTGTTAATTCTACTACTCTATTAGCTACTGTTTGTGCAAACTCGTGGTCATGAGTTGTAAATAAAACAGTCCCTTTAAAGTTTTTAAGCGAATTATTAAACGCTGTAATACTCTCTAAATCCAAGTGGTTTGTTGGTTCGTCTAATTGTAATACGTTAGCTCTAGTCATCATCATTCTAGATAACATACAACGTACTTTTTCTCCTCCAGATAGTACATTACATTTTTTTAAGGCTTCTTCTCCACTAAAAATCATTTTCCCTAAAAACCCTCTAATATGTACCTCTTCACGTTCTTCTTCTGTTTGAGCCCATTGTCTTAGCCAATCGACTAAAGTCATGTCTGTACTTTCAAAAAACTTACTATTATCCAATGGAAGGTATGATTGTGTCGTTGTAACTCCCCAATCAAATTTACCTGCATCTGCTTTTAGATTGTTATTTAAAATTTCGTAAAACGCAGTAGTTGCTCTAGAATCTCTAGAAAATACGACTACTTTATCTCCTTTTTGTAGATTTAAATCTACATTTTTAAATAACACTTCATCATCAATTGATGCTGCTAAACCTTCGACATTTAAAATTTGATCACCAGCTTCTCTATCTCTGTCAAAAATTATGGCAGGATAACGACGACTGGTTCTTCTAATTTCATCTATATTAAGTTTATCAATCATTTTTTTTCTACTTGTAGCTTGCTTACTTTTTGCTACGTTAGCAGAAAAACGACGGATAAAATCTTCTAATTCTTTTTTCTTCTCTTCAGCTTTTTTGTTTTGCTGTGCATGTTGTCTTGCTGCTAATTGAGAGGATTCATACCAGAAGGTATAATTACCAGAAAAATGATTAATTTTTCCAAAGTCAATATCACTAATATGTGTACAAACCGCATCTAAAAAGTGTCTATCGTGAGAGACCACAATAACACAGTTATCATAATTAGCTAAAAAGTTTTCTAGCCAAGCAATGGTTTCGTAATCCAAATCATTGGTAGGCTCATCCATAATAAGGACATCAGGATTTCCAAAAAGTGCTTGCGCTAATAACACACGTACTTTTTGTTTTCCGTCCAAATCACCCATTAATGTGTAATGAAACTCTTCTTTTATACCTAGATTAGATAGCATTGCTGCAGCATCACTATCTGCATTCCAACCATTCATTTCTTCAAATTGCACTTGCAGCTCTCCTATTCTCTCAGCGTTTTCATCTGTATAGTCTGCATACAATGCGTCAATTTCTGTCTTTATTTTATAAAGGGCTTTATTACCTTTTAATATTGTTTCTAAAACAGTGTCTTCGTCATGTTTATTGTGGTCTTGTGTTAAAACCGACATACGTTTTCCTGCTTCTAAATGTACCTGACCCGAAGTCGGCTCCATCTGTCCAGAAATAATTTTTAAAAATGTAGATTTTCCAGCTCCATTGGCTCCTATAATACCATAACAATTTCCATTATTAAAAGTGGTACTAACTTCATCAAAAAGCACACGCTTACCGAATTGAACTGATAAATTTGATACTGATAACATATCTTGAATTTTAATTTTGTGCAAAAGTAGAAAATTAACATCAAATAGCCATATACATTCAGTCTTTAATAAGTTTTAACAACGCCTTAACACGAGAACTCTTTCGCAAAACATATTTTTGTTTGTAAAATTTTTTGCCCTTATTAATTACCATATGTATACAAGACTATTTATTTATCTTTTACTTTGCTCTAGCGTCATGTTTTCTTGTAAAAAAGATAAGAAGACATTAAAGGACAATACTGCATTTTTTGGAGGCGAAATTATTAACCCAAGCACCAATTATATTATCATTTTTAAATCTTCTGAGATTATTGATACGGTGTTTTTAGATAGTAATAATCGTTTTAAATATGTTTTTAATGACTTTGAGCCTGGACTATTTAGTTTTTACGATGGTAAAGAGTCTCAGTCCTTTTTAATACAGCCTCTAGATAGTATTATGGTAAGAGTTAATACTAAGGAATTTGATGAGTCTTTAGTTTTTAATGGTATTGGAGAAAAGGAAAACAATTACCTGATGGATTTGTTTTTAGAAACAGAACAACAAGAACAAGAAATTTTAAAAATAAGTCAATTAGAACCTAAAGCATTTGAAGCTAAGCTTTCAAAAATAAGAGAGGCTAAATTAGAAAAGCTTTCCAAATTTAATGACAAGCATAAAACTACTGAGCTTTTTGATGCTTATGCTAGAGCCAATATAGATTACAATTATTATTATAGTAAAGAAGCCTATCCGTTTATTAATTATAGCCAAAATGAAGAAGCTATTTTTAATAATCTACCAAGTGACTTTTTTGACTTTAGATCTGATATTGATTATAACAACAAGCTATTAAAAGATTACAGACCTTATGTATCCTTTTTAAGGTTTCATTTTAACAACATAGCCTTACAAGAGCACTTTAAACACTCTCAAGACGATACTTACAACAACCAATCTTTAGATTATAATTTAGATAAGCTATCATTAATAGAGCAAAAGGTATCTGACACCTTTATTAAAAACAGATTGTTATATTACAACATGATTAAGTTTATTAATGCTTCAAAAAGCGTAGATGATTATGATACGTTATTAAAATCGTTTCAAGCAAAAAGCACTAATAATGAACAAGAATTTAAAGCGACTAAGCTAGTCAACTCTTATAAACTTTTAAAACCAGGTCAAGTAATCCCTGATTTAATGGTGATTAATAAAAATGAAGAAACTAAACACTTAAAGGATATTATTACTAAACCATCCATCATTTACTTTTGGGATGCTAAAGATAGATATCACTTAAAAGTTTCTCATGAGCGTGCAAACGATCTTCAAAAAAAATACCCTGAGTTTGATATTATTGCTATTTCTATTAATAAAATAAGCAGCAGAGAGCAAGCAGAAATTTTACGACGTAATAACTTTAGCTTGACCAATGAGTATCATTTTGAAAATGTTGAGGATGCAATTGAACTTTTATCACTTAAACCCGTTAACAAAATATTTATAGTAGACAAAAATGCTATAATTGTTAACCCTAAAGCTAATATGTTTGATGTTATGATGGAAACTGAGTTACTAGGTTTAATTAATAAGTAAAATTATACATTACTAAATAAGTAATAAAAAACGCCTGCAATTAGCAGGCGTTTTTTTTATTTCAATTACTTATGATTAATCATTTTTGTGATCATCCTTAACCTCTTCATCCCTGTATTTACAACAATCATGTACAGAGCCATAAGCTTCGTCTGTTGCTTTAAAGTCTTTTGTATCATGACCTACAGCTAATACATTTTGCTCGATGGTTTTTAAACTTGTTTTATTTTCGTCAAAAATTAATTTTAACTCGTGCGTATCTACATCCCAAATAGCACTTTTAACACCTTTGGTTTTAAAACATGCTTTTTCGATTCTTGATTTGCACATCATGCAAACACCATCAACTTCTAAACTTTCTCTTTTGTTTTTGTCTTGTGCAAAACTTACTGTTGATGCAATCATTATTAATACTAATACTAGTTTTTTCATTTTATATTGGTTTTATTTTAATTTATATCTTAATCCTGCATAATACATACTACCAAATATTGGTCCATATACAAAGTTGGTATCAAAACTTGTTCTAAATGGATTGTCTGCACTAACTATAGGGTTATCCTGTCTTAAATTTGTAATGTTTTCTCCTCCTAAATATACTTCGAATTTTGGCGAAAACACTCTAGTTATTTGTGCGTTTAAAGTTCCGATTGACTTAGAATAATCGTCTATTTTATATTGAATAGGATTATTTAATGTTGAAGGAAACCTTTGCTCGCTTAACCAGTTATAGGTTAAATCAAACTTCCAGTTACTATTATTTTTAATTATGGTTTCATACGAAGCGTTAGCAAACAACCTATGTTTAGGTGTAAGTGGCTTAATTAACTTTCCTGATTTATACTGTGTTTTTACATCGTAGTATTTATAAGCAGTCCTTAAATTAAAATGCTCAAATACGTTATAGTTAAATTCGGCCTGAAAACTATTAGCATAGCTATCTCCTTCTAAATTATAAAAATTTACTTCTTGACTATTCTCTAAATCAACAACAACTTGATTTTGAAAATCTGTACGGTAAAAATCTAAAGTCACATCGGCTTGTCTTCCAAAAAGGTTAAACCCTTGTAAATAAGACACACCATAGTTCCATGCTATTTCTGGGTCTAAACCATAAATGGTTCCATTGGTATTTAAAATTGAAAATTCACGTGAAGAGGCAAATAAATTTTGATTTTCAGTAAATATATTAGCACTACGCTTACCTCTACCTACAGAGGCTCTGATTGCAGACTTACTCCAAGGTGAATATCGCATGTGTAATCTTGGTGTAATAAACTCGCCTAACAAATTATGAGTATCCACACGCAGGCCTGCTGTCATGGTAAAGTATTCTAAATCGTCAAACGAATATTCAAAAAACCCACCAAAAGAACGTTCAGTTCTTTCAAAATCTTGCTGAATAGCAAACTCATTGTAATCATCATAAGTGTAATTTATACCAGTTTTAATCTTGTGCCTAGAGTCGTCTATAATTGAGTTATAAATAATGTTAGAATATATGCTGGTATGCTCAATATTATATTCATTTAAACCAAAATAAGATTCTTGTTTATGATTACTAAAAGCAAATTGTACACCTAAACTTTGCCAAGGTATTTCTGGGTTTACATATCCTAACTTAGTAGAAATCTCATAGCGTTTTGTATCTATCTCGCTTCCCCAAGCATTAGTGGTTAGTTTATCTGTATCAGGATTAAAGTCAAGTTGACCTGACTGTTTACTATCATCCAAATACCTTAAATTAACAAATGTTACTAACCCTTTTTCTGGATTAGTATATTGCCAGCGATTCATAACATTTACCTGATTATATAAAGGCATGTCTAAAAATCCGTCGTTGTTTACATCATGTTTTTCTTGATGTGTATTACCATGCAAATACAAACCAGTACTAACTTTATCACTAATTTTAGTATTAAAATGCGTGTTTAATTCTAATCGTGTGCTACTTGCACCATATAAATTAACAAAAAATTTATTGTCTGTTGAAGGCTTCACTAACTCGGCATTAATCTGACCAGCAATACTTTCAAATCCATTAACCACACTTCCTGCGCCTTTAGTAATTTGAATACTTTCAACCCAAGTACCAGGAATAAAACTAAGACCAAAAGCTTGAGAAGCACCTCTAATTGCAGGAATATTTTCTGTAGCAATTAATATATAAGGACTAGAAAGACCTAGCATTTTTATTTGTTTGGTACCTGTAACAGCATCACTAAAATTGACATCAATGGATGGATTAGTTTCAAAGCTTTCCGACAGGTTACAACAAGCAGCTTTTAAAAGCTCGTCGCTACTTACCAATAGTGTGTTTTGAGCTTTTAAATAAGATCTTGAAGTCGCTACCTTTCTGGATTGCACAAAAACTTCATCAAGGTTGTTGGTAGGTTCTAACACATGTTTAATTGAATTTGAAGACGTTATAGTTAGTGTGTCAGATTTAAACCCAACATAACTTATTATCAAATCATTAGTACTCTCTACAAATGGCAAACTAAAATTACCATCAATATCTGTAGCTGTACCAACACTAGTTCCAGACCAAATTAGATTAGCACCAAATAAAGGTTGTTTTGCATCACCTTGACTAGCGTCATAAATGGTACCTGTTAAGTTGTCTTGTGCGATTAGCAGTATTGGAAAAAAGCTAAATAATATCAATAATTTTTTCATAACTAATTATAGATTTTAATTAACATCCAAACTGCCATTAGTATCATAATGGTGTTTTCTATAAAGGTCGCTTTGGTCATTGGTAGTTTAAGCGTTGTCCCTAAGCAAGCACATTGAATAGTTTTTTTATCTAGCAAAGTTTTAATTACACCAAACGTTGTGATACCTAAAATAACTATTGTGATAATTAAGGCTAACGGAATCTGAATTCTAGCAATAAATAACAAACCTAAAATCAGCTCGATAAATGGATAAACTAAACCATACTTAGGAATAGCCTTAGCTAATGGGTCGTACATTTTAAAACTTTCAGGAAACCCTTTTAAGTCTAAGAATTTAAAAAAACTAAATACAAAATAAAATAAGCCCATAAAATCTAACATAAAGTTAGACAATTCCCAAGCTTTAAGATTTAGTAAAACAGCAACAGTTGTTATATAACCAAAGATTAAAAACAAGGGAAACAGTTGTCTTAATTGACTTTGATCATGTTGATCACTAGCAACAGAATCAAATAGGTTTTTAGAAGTATTTACTTCGCTTATTTGAAATTTATCTGATAGTACGTCTTGTAATTGTTTAATTGAAATATGTTCAGTCATGTCTATTTCAGCCTTAGATTGCTCTAAATTAACTGAAACATCTACAACTGCTTTTAAAGATTGTAAAGACTTCTCTACCGAAGCTTTACAACCATTACAGGTCATACCTGTAACTGTATAAATATGTGTCATTATAAATATGATTTAATAAAATTAACTTTAAATAATTTCCGCGTAAGCGAAATAATTAAAGCCTTTTATCAAATAACAAATACGTCATGAAGTACCTGGTAATCTATAACCAAGTTGGGTGGAGAATAATTTTTATGCGGAATGATTTGTTTTGGAAGACTTTCAAACAGATGAAAGTAAGTAAAAACAAAAGAGGTTATCAAAAATTGATTAGCAACATCTAAATCGTTAAAACTATTTAACTTTAGTTTGTCTTGACCTTTAATAATTTTTACAACATCCTTACAACATGATTTTTTTAAAACCACGTTTTTGTCAGTATCCACAGGAGTACCGCATTTTTTTGCTTTGGTAAAAACAGCAACATCTACTAAATGATCTCCGCAGTAATGACTTTCAACAGTAAAAGACAATGTTGACAACAACACCACTAATGCCATTAATGCAGATCCTATTTTATGTAACGCTTTTTTTATCACGACACAAAAGTACAAAATTGAATAATACAGTAGCATGGTTTTCAAAAGGTTTAACAACTATATTAAATTAGGACAATAATTTCGGCACAATTAATGTTAAGTTATATCTTTGACAAATAAATAACCTTTTTATGAAATTTAAATTAACAGTATTACTAGCACTTGTAACCTTTAGTTTTTTGCAAGCTCAAGATAATAAAGCTTTTAAAGCTGGAGAAAAATTAACTTTTGCTGCCTCTTACAATATGTCTGGAATATTAACAGATATAGCAGAAGTTAAGATGGAAACTAGCGAAATGAAGACTAGTAGCGCAACTTTATTACATTTAAAATGTACTGCCACTACCTATAGTGATTTTGATAGTTATTTTAAAATTAGAGATTTATATGAAAGCTATGTAAACCCTAGAACAGTTACTCCGTATTTATATAACAGAGAGATTAATGAAGGTGGTTATTACAAATTTGTGAAGTATAAGTACAACCATAAAGCTAATCTTGTAGAAAGCTTAATTAGAAAAAAGACTAAAAAAACTAAAACAGGTTTTTGGGATCAAAATAATAATGTAAAAATAAATGGAAATACTAGAGATATTGTCTCTACGATTTATAAAATTAGAACATTAGATATTAATAAAGCTCCAATAGGTGCTTCAGACTCTTTTACAGTCTTATTTGATAATAAAATGACCAAACTTAGCTTTACTTTGCTAGCTAAAGAAACTATTAATACTGCTATTGGTAAAAAAGAATGTTATAAACTAGCCATTAGCGTTGCTGGTAACAACTTTTTAAAAGGAAATAATGCCAATTTACTTTGGTTAACTGCTGACGACAACAAAATACCTGTGTATGCTAAATTTAAAATAGCAGTTGGAAGTGGTGAGTTAAAAATAAAATCTGCGACTGGATTAAAAAACTAATAACATGAGAAAAATAAGTATAATATTAGGATTAATTTTTGCTGTATTGGCTGTAATTCTTTCAGTTTTACCACTATATAAATTATCGTTTATTCCAGCTATCCTTGCTCTTTCTTTTGGACTATTAGCATTTTTTAAATCCAAGAAAAATCAAGAACCGACACATGTCATACAAGTTGTTTTTTTAATAACTATAATTGCTCTAGCACTTGCAACCTATAAATCTATTTTTAGTGTTAAAGAAGTCGGAGACACTAAAGAGTTGAAAGAACTTGAACAACAAAGACAAGAAGAAGCTAAAGAAGAATTAGAAGATTTAATCATTATTGATTAAGTAAAAACATTAGATTAATTCCATTTGATTTAAAATGTTAAATGAATATAAATCCAGCTAATAAAAACACTAATAATTAAATATTATCCACTTACATATTAAGTGTAAAATATACCGCTAGCCTGTAATCAAAAAAGCCTATTCCATTAATTTTTAGAAAAACTGACATTTGCAAAATAAGCAAGTCAACTTTGTAAAACCTGACGATTTATAGTTTCCTAATTATATCTTAAAATCAAGGTAAACTTAATATTAAGTTAATTTTTCTTGTATTTTTGAAGGTATAACTACTTAAATCATTTATTATTAATGAAATCAACATTCTCAATCGCCACATTAAGTTTATTATTTGTGGCCTGTGGAAGCTCTCAAAAAGGCAGCGAAACAAGCACTAAAATTGTAGATCCTGTTGTCTACGGACAAACAATCACACAAGAAGACCTAAAAACATCATTGTACACTTTTGCATCTGATGAATTTGAAGGTAGAGAAACTGGTGCTGAAGGACAGAAAAAAGCAATCAACTTTTTAAAAGAACATTACATTAAATATGGTGTTCCGGCTGCAAAAAGCGATGGAAACTATTTTCAAGATGTACCGTTAAAGGTGCAATCTAAGCCAGATGTTGCATTAACTATTAATGAAAAGTCATTAAAAAATTTAGAAGATTTTGTTTCTATCAACCCAATGGAAACAAGTAAATTAAAAGCTACTGAAATTGTAAATTTAGGTTACGGTATAGAAGATGATAAATTTTCTAACTACGACAACATAGACATAAAAGGTAAAGTTGTCTTTTTTGTAAGCGGAGAACCTAAAAACAGTGATGGTACATATGTAATATCAGGAACTAAAGAGTCTTCAAATTGGTCTAATTTTAGACAAGAATTTGCATTAAAACGTGATTTAGCTGAAAAAAAAGGAGCAAAAGCTGTTTTATATTATAATCCAGAAGTCTTTGCTATGGCTGCACTACGTTTTGGAGCTTCTAGTGGTAGAATGACTTTAGCTGGCAATGATAAAGACATGTTTTACTTTTTAGTCAATACTGAAACGACTAAAGCTATTTTTAATGAAGATGTAAGAACATTTGATGCTTCATTTAAAAATAAGTTAGTTAAAGCTAACTTAGATTTAGACTTTACTAATAACTCTCAAGATTTATCTTCTGAGAATGTTGCTGCTATAATTAGAGGTACGGAAAAACCAGATGAGTATATTGTGGTTTCTGCTCACTTAGACCACGAAGGTGTAAAAGATGGAGAAGTTTATAATGGTGCAGATGATGATGGTTCAGGTACTGTAGCTATCTTAGAAATTGCAGAAGCTTTTGCTAAAGCTAAAAAAGATGGACATGGTCCAAAACGATCTATAGTATTTTTAAATGTAACTGGTGAAGAAAAAGGCTTATTAGGAAGTCAGCATTATACAGATAACGATCCTATTTTTCCATTAGCCAACACTGTTGCTAATTTAAATATAGATATGATTGGTCGTGTTGACCCTAAACGTAAAACAGGAGACCGTAATTACATCTACTTAATTGGTAGTGATAAATTAAGCACAGAGCTTCATGAGATCTCTGAAGAGATGAATACAAAGTATGCTAAGGTAGAATTAGATTATACTTATAATGATGATAATGATCCTAACAGATTTTACTACAGATCTGATCATTATAATTTTGCTAAAAATAATATTCCAGTTATATTTTATTTTAACGGAACGCACGATGATTACCACAGACCAAGTGATACGCCAGATAAGATAGAATACGATCTATTAGAAAACAGAACCCGATTAGTATTTTATACTGCTTGGGAACTAGCCAATAGACCATCAAGAATTATAGTTGATAAAGCTGAATAACAACATAAAAAAGTCCTGTAAAATTACAGGACTTTTTTTTATCTATTATATTTTGAAGTTATTAATTATAAAAGTCTAAACACATTTACTTTTATTTAAAATAAAAAGCACAAAAAAAGCTTCTCTATATTTAGAGAAGCTTTTTGCTTTTGGGTGGAAGACCGGGTTCGAACCGGCGACTTTCGGTACCACAAACCGACGCTCTAACCAGCTGAGCTACAACCACCATTTGTGCACATTTAATAATGCGTGTGCAAAGGTAATTTATTTAGTAGTTATTCCAAACCTTTTTTTTAAAATTTTTTCACTTTAAATCAAATAAACTTTCCACAGCGACGTAACGCTCTACATTATAGCCTTCTGCGTAATCAACATTTATTAGTCTTCCTAAATCATTTGCTCTATATTTTACGCTATCTGTAAAGTTTTTGCTAGAAATAGGTGTTTCTGGTTCTTTACTATTAGGATCAAAAAACTGAGTTTTATAGGCTAATACACTTTTCATCTTAACATCCATGTAATCTGAGACGTCTACAACAAAATCTGGTTCTATATTTTTCCATTGTATGTAATGGTAAACTTGCTTTGGTCTCCATTGTTTTTGAGGCATACCATCAACTATAGTTTCAATTTTAATTAAACCACTTAAAAAACAAGCGTCACTAACTAACTTACTCCCTTTTCCATGATCAATGTGTCTATCATCAATTGCATTGCATAATATAATCTCTGGTTGATACTTTCGTATCATTTTTATAATTTCTAGTTGGTGGTGTTTGTCGTTAACAAAAAAACCATCTGCAAAACCCAGATTTTCTCGGTAAGCTACTCCTAATATATTTTTAGCCTCTTCTGCTTCTTCCTTTCTGGTCAACTCTGTACCACGTGTTCCTAACTCTCCTTTAGTTAAGTCAACGATAGCTACAGTTTTACCGTTAGCGACCTCTTTTGCTATTGTAGCTCCTGCGCCTAACTCTACATCATCTGGATGTGCACCAAATGCTAGTATATCTACTTTCATAAATTAATTTTTATTCCAATCTTCTTTTTGTTGTTCATCTAAAAATGTCCAAGCAACAATTCTACTTTTTTTGTTTCCAATATTCATTCCAATTGTTAAAACAGCTGTAGCACCTAACTTTTTAAGTGATTGGTTTATTGTTTTTACATTATCCTTGTTAGACACTAAACTTGTGTACCAAAAACTTGCAGTTTTTAATAAAGAGCTTTCGTATAAATAATTATGCAAAAAAGCTTTTTCTCCACCTTTGTACCATAATTCATGTGCTTGTCCAGCAAAGTTTCTGACCATTTGGTCTGTGGGCTTTCCAAGTCCTTTTAGTTTACTTGTTGTAGCCTTTAATGCATCAGCTTCATTTTTAAAAAATGGAGGATTACACATGGTTACTGTTACCTTATCTGTTTCACTTAAAACACCTGTCAACACATGTGCGTCGTCATTTTGTTTTTTAAGTTTAATTTGGTCTTGTAAGTTATTTTTATCAATGATATTTTGAGCAGCTTTTAAGGCGTCATCATTACTATCCACACCTATATAACTCCAATCATACGCTGCATTACCTAATAAGGGATAAATACAGTTTGCACCTATACCAATGTCCATAACAGTTATATTTTCTGTTAATTTAGAACGCTCTAATAAATCTGAAATGTGATGTATGTAATCTACACGTCCAGGAATTGGAGGACACAAAAAGTGATCAGGAAAATCCCAAAATACTACATCATAATGAGATTTTAATAATGCTGCATTTAAAGCCTTTACTGCTTTAGGGTTAGCAAAATCAATAGTTTTTTTGTTATTGGCATTTGTAAAAATGAAAGGCTCTAAGTCCGTGTAAACTAATGATAGCTGATCAAAATCGTAATCGTCGGTATGTTTGTTTTTTTTATGCAAAATATTTTTATTGAAAATGTTATGAGTTGATTATTTTATGGTTGCTTCCACTGCTTGTTTTATATCTGCTTTTAAATCTTTAGCCTCTTCTATTCCTAAAGAAAAACGAATAAGTCCGTCTGATATACCAATTTCTAAACGCTGTTCTGGTGTTAATAACGAGTGTGATGTTTGTGTTGGAGATAACATTGTGCTTTCTATACCTGCTAAACTCATAGAAGCTTTAATTAACTGTAATTGCTTCATGAATTGATCAGAATTTATACTATCTATAAGTTCAAAAGACAACATAGCTCCAAAACCCTTCATTTGAGATTTTGCTAACTTATGTTCTGGGTGACTTTTTAAACCAGGATAATACACTTGTTTAACAAATGTTTGTTTATCTAACCATTTTGCTAATTTGTTAGCATTTTTAGTTTGTGCTTTTACACGTAAACCCATAGTTTTCATGCTACGCTCCAGCATCCAAACCGTAAAATCGCTTAAACTACCTCCATAATTTTTAGATACATTCCAGATTTTATCTAAATGATCTTTACTTCCTGCTACTGCTCCTGCACAAATATCACTATGACCTCCAAAATATTTAGTTGCCGAGTGCATTACTAAATCAATACCAAAATCTATTGGATTTTGATTTACTGGACTTGCAAACGTATTGTCTATACTTGTTACAATGCTTTTTTGTTTACCTAAATTGGCAATTGCTTTAATGTCTGTTATGGTAAGCAAGGGATTTGAAGGTGTTTCGATATGAATCAACTTGGTATTTGGTTGTATTGCTGCTTCAAAGTCTTCAACTTTATAACCATTTGTAAAAGTGAACTCTATATTTAATTTAGGAAATTCTTCTCTAATAAAATTAGATGTTCCTCCATATAAGGTATTTTGAACCACAATATGATCTCCTGATTTTAAAAACGCTAAAAACATATGGCTAATAGCTGCCATACCAGAACCAAATATCATAGCAGTTTCTGTATGTTCTAAAGCTGCAATTTTTTTGGCCAAATATTCTTGATTGGGAGTATTAAAATACCTTGGGTAGCGTTTAACATCTACATCCATAAATTGATAAGAAGATGATAAATAAATTGGAGATATTGCGCCTTTAAATTGCTCATCTGGCACTTCACCAACATGTGTACAAATGGTATTTATACCTTGATTTTCTAATTTCATTTTGTTAACACTTTAAGACTACTAAATTACTGATTTTAAAATTGACTATATAATACTAGGCTTACTAATATTAAAACTTAATAAGTAGCTTTAACTAGTCTTTAACTAAAACCTACCCTTTTTTTTGTATCTTATTGATTATGATAGCACAAGACAAAGAAGCACACGAAGACATTTTAAAACAATCTATTAAACATTTAAAGTTTTTAGGGTATGAAAATATTAAAGCGGATTTAGATGGATATGAATCGCCTAAATCTTTTATTAAAAAGAAAAACAGCTTAGTTATCACACCTGACATTACAGCTTATAAGCGTACGAAAAAATATTTTTTTGAATTAGGCTTAAAAAGCGAAAAACCAAAACAATTAAAAACAAAATGGCGACTTTTAGACGTAGTTACCAGAATGAAAGACCATCGTTTTAAAATTATTACAACTAAAGGACATTATAGTTTTACGAATAAAATATTAAGTGATTTAAATATTGAAAAATCTTTAATCAAATTATAAAAAAAAGAGCCAATTAATATTGGCTCTTTTTTATTTATTATTTATTTGACTATTTACAATAGCTTTAAGTTTTTCCTTTCTTGTGGCTTCCTCCTTTTTCTTTTTATTAATTTTTTTAGCCATTAACTTAGAGTGTTTGGCTTTGTTTTTTGTGTTTTTTTGACCTTTAGGCTTAGGCATATCTTATTTTTTTGAAGCTTTTAAAAGCGCATTTTGCTCTTCCATTAAATCGGATAATCTTGATAACAACTCGATATCCTTAGGTGTTTTAACTGTTTTATTTTTGGTGTCGTGTGATTTATCCTTTAACCTATTCATAGCTTTAACAACAATAAATACCGTTAAACCAACAATTAAAAAGTCTAATACAACCTCAAACAATTCGCCATAATATATAGCTACTTCTTGACTAGTAACCACACCATCATTGCTTACAATCTCATTTCTTAAAATATAGCGCTTATTCTGAAAATTTAAACCATCAGTTAATAATGATAATGGTGGTAAAAAAACTTTTTTAACTAAAACATCAATTACTTTATTGAAGGATGCACCTATAATTATACCTATAGCCATATCCATCATGTTGCCTTTTACAGCAAATTCTTTAAACTCTCTTAAAAATTTCATCTATAAACTTTATTTAATCCTTAGTTGTTTTATTGTAAGCTCTAATCATAACTAAAGCCCATGCAAAGACACAAAAAAATACGATAATAGAAAACCAAAATACAATACTATTTCCTTCCATTGTTTACAAGTTTTACATATATCATTACACCTAAAAGAGTTGGTGCCCATAAACCAATAAAAATACCATGTAGTTGCTCTCCTTTTAAAAATAAATACTCGGCAATCAATATAATTGCTAGACACAAAATAAGTAGTAATATGTTACTTAAGCCAAAGTTTTTAATGTAGTTCATTAATGTGATTTATAATTTTTAACAAGTTAATAAAATATTAAAGTGAAAACAAAAAGAATAACTCACAACTAAAAATTAAACACTTTAAACGATGTAAAAGTGTATTTTGTCGATAAAAAAAACTAAATTAACAGTTTTAAAATACATTTAAACGAATAAATACGCATTTAATAGTTGTTTTTTAACGATATAACTATATTGGTCTAAGAATTTAACCTATTAACTGATTAATATCCCTTATTATGAAAAAAATCGCCCTACTAACCCTACTTTTAATTACAAGTTACACTTTTGCTAACACCAGAAATACAACGAAAAACGTAAACTCAATACAAATCATTAGATTAGACTACAATGCGCCAAATGGAGCCTCAAGAGAACTTGTATTAGCCTTTACGTCAGACAATGCTGCTACGGATGGTGTTGATTATGGTTACGATGCTGCTGTATATTCTCCTTTTACTAATGATTTAAATTGGTTAATAGACTCCAATAGATATGTAATCCAAGGTGTAGGGCAATTTCAAAATACTAGTCAATATCTTTTTGGATTATACAATGAAGTATCTGGAGAAGCAAGTATTACCTTATCTAGCTTAGAAAACTTTAATACAGATATTAATGTATACATATATGACGCTTTGCTTAATACTTATACTAATATTAACGACACGCCTTTTACTGGTATTATTGACGCTGGAGATTACACAGACCGTTTTTACATTGCATTTGAAGAACCTGAAATATTAGATATAGACACCAATAATGAAGATATTATCATTGATAGTTTTAATGCTTTAGGAAATAATGAAAATCCTCCAAAACCTGACAACAACGCAACTACAAAAAGCATAAATCTTAGCTACGATGCAAATACTAACCAATTAAATTTGAAATTTGAAAATAACGCGAAAGTCAAAAATATTACTGTTTATAATTATAAGGGAATAGCTTTAAAAACCATAGAAAAGGCAAACAACAACAAAATAAATATTCCGCTAAACACAAATGACAAAAACTTAATACTACACATTACTACAGACACTGAAGTTATAGTTAAGCAAATAGCACTAAATTCTAATTAAGTATAATGCTCAATTTAAAATACAAAAAAAAAAGACTCACTAATTATAGTGAGTCTTTTTTTTGTAATGATATATACTGTTTATTTTTTATAATACTTAGCATACTTCCTGTATGAAAACACTCCTAAAATAGCGACACCTACAAGCGCTATTCCTATAAATTTGAAGCTTACTATTTGATCTCCACTTGCATAACTATGTAAGCCTGACAAGTAAAAATTAACTCCAAAATAGGTCATTAAAATGCTTCCAAAAGTTATAATGGACATTAAGTTGAAAAACCATCTACCACGTAATCCTGGCACTAAACGCATATGGATTACAAATGCATAAAGCATAATACTAATAAGTGCCCAAGTTTCTTTAGGGTCCCAACCCCAATATCTTCCCCAACTTTCATTAGCCCATTGTCCACCAAGAAAATTACCTATAGTTAGCATGACCAAACCAACAGTTAAAGCCATTTCATTAATAATAGTTAGTTCTTTTATATTTAAATCCATTTTAGATTTATTGTCCTTATTAGTTAACAACATTAAAACTAATGACACAATACCTAAAATCATACCTAATGTAAATGGACCATAACTAGCAACAATAACTGCTACATGTATCATTAGCCAATAACTATTTAATACAGGCTGTAGGTTAGCAATTGCTGGATCCATCCAATTCCAGTGTGCAATCATTAATATCATTGCTGTTACAAATGCTGTAGATGCCAAGGTTAAATCACTTTTTCTTCCAAAAGCCAGTCCAAAAAACATAGTTGCCCAAGCAACATATATCATAGACTCATAAGCATCACTCCAAGGTGCATGACCAGAGATGTACCATCTAGCAATTAAGCCTAAAGTATGGATAACAAATAGTCCTAATATGATAAATTTAAATATGGTAACACTTTTAGCTAACCACTTATTGCTACTTTTAAAGATTTGCCAAATAAGTAAGATAAATAGCAATGTTCCTGCATACATATACCAACTAAATAGTTTTTTAAACACATCGTATTGGTTATATAAAATTTCTGCATTTATCTTATCCTCACTTAACATTACGCTTGTTCCAACTTTTCGTTGAGAGGTTTTAAATGCTTCTAATAATTTTTCAGATTTAGTAAAGTCTCCTGTTTTTTTAGCTTCATTTAAAGTATATAAATACCAATCAAAACCAGAACCTATAAAACTACCATAGGTACTATCTTTAATTTTTTGATTGTAGCCATCATTTTTATATTCAAAAGGAGAAATCCATGTATTGTTTTCATCGTCTGGTACTGGAAATATCTTAAGAGAACGTCCTTCAATAGCATTACTTAATAAATTAATACGCTGATTGGTTTCAATAAACTCTTTTTGTACTCCTGTTTGAGATTTTACTGCAGATGCTTCTTCTAAATACGAATCTAATTTATATTGAAAATTATCGTCAAAAAAGTCTAATAATGCAGCATATTTTTGGTCTTTATCTAATCCAATAATCCCTCTAATAGAATCCGCTTTTTTAGGTGCTAAGTATATAATTGGAACATTATACCATAACATTGGACTTTCTAGGATGCTTAAAAAGACTTGATCTGATGATAAACCCTCATAACCTTCATGCTTAGTTAATTTTCTAACTAACTCTGACGCATACGTATCAATAGGCATCATACGACCATCAAGATCCTGAATAACTAATCTTCCAAATTTTTTAGCATGTGCTTCTGGAGCTACATTTACTTTTAAAATAGAATCTATTTGAGCTTTACTAGGTCTTTGCTTCTCTGTAACTGTATTGGATTGGTGACCATGTCCATCGTTTTCAGTATGCTCTTGATCTTGTGCAAATCCAAATACGCTTAAACTTAAAAATGCAATGGTTAGCATTTTAGTTTTTTTCTTCTTAATTTTTTCTAAGCCATTTTGCAAATCTCTAAATCTAGTGTGATTAGCAAACAAGATAGCCATCATACCAAAGTATAGTAAAAAGTATCCTGCATAAGTAACCCAAGTACCCCAAAAATCATGATTTACAGATAGTATTGTTCCTTTTAAATCTTTATCAAAATCGGCTTGAAAAAAACGATATCCTCTGTGGTCTAAAATATTATTCATGTAAATATGAAAATCAAAATCACCTTGCTCCTTGTCTATTACAGTCACTTTACTTTCGTAAGAAGAATAATTATTTTCTGTACCAGGATATTTTTCTGCAATAAAATCATTTAGTTTAACTTCAAAAGGTAATTCTAAAACTTTAGAACCATATTTTAACGCAATATCCAAACCTCCTACTTTTACTTGTTTAAAACGGTTGTTAGACCATTGACTACCTAGCAACTTAACCTCTTTAGTTTCTCCATTAGCAGACACATTTAATACTACTGCATTTTCATCTTGCTTTATAAAACTAGCTTTTTTTACAATATCAAAAGTTCCTTTTACAACTGGTTTAGGAAACACTAATTGCATATCTCCAATAACATATCTAGAACGTAAAACTAAGGGTTGTATACTGTCCTTAACTAATTGACCCTGTTGCATGGTTGCCATAGTTAAATATTCTCCTTCAAATGGAGATTGTATCATTAAACCATTTTCTGTAGTGGTAATATTAACTGCTCCATCTGTAGGTTTATCTAAAGCGACTAATAAATTATGGATATTTTCTACCGTTCCTTGTTTTAAAAAATGATTATGTGGTCCACTACCTCTAGCTTCTACTATTTTTAGATAACTTTCACCAGCGTCATCAGGTACCACATCTTCTTCAGCACCCAAAAAATATTCAGTTAATTCAAATTCAACAGGTGTATTATTATATTGTGCAGTATAATTAAAGCTATTTTCCATTCTTCCAGAAAAATCTACCTCAGCTTCAACTGGTAAACGCTGTGGCACGCCATCAATCATATAATCACCATCAATGTATGCTGTAATGTATGTTTTTTGAGATAAAAAACCACTTTCGGTCTCTCCTTCTCTAATAGCAATCATACCTTCAAATCCAAAATATCTTGTAATACCTGCACCTAGTATAATTAAGATAAAAGCTAAGTGTAATATTAAGGTTGCCCATTTTTCTTTACGTAACAATCTAAATCTAAAAATATTACCAACAAAATTGATAATAAAAAACACCATAATAGCTTCAAACCACCAAGCGTTATAGATTAAATTTCGTGTATAAGGAGTTGGAGAAGTGTCCATGTTTCTGTCTAAAATTGTACCAACTGCCATAGCGACAGCAAATACAATAAATAATACAGAAGTTAATCGTGTTGAAAACAAGATTTTGGCGATTCTATTTTGCATAATAATAGGCCTTTTTTAGCTCGTGCAAAGATAATCGTTTTTGTTGGTTTTAAATCCTCAAAAAAATCTAAATCTTGTGTTAAAATTACTGTTTTAGGTTTTGTCTTGCCTCAAAAATTTTTAAATACATAAATGTACCCATCTTTCTAGCGCGACGTTTTGCATTATCCGCAATTTCACCTTCAAAAAATTGATCAATCGTCGCGTACCATAAATTTAACCACAATCCAAAATGTAGTTCGGTAATAGTATGGTTTACTGCCTTACCTACTTTTTCATGAGCTTCTAATGGGTTGCCTACATATTTATGCTCTAATTTTTTACCTATAAATAAACTAGTCTCCCAAAAGGTAGTCAAGTGGTCTAAATGGGAGTCCCAATCCGTAATAAGCGCATTAAAAATAGGACCTAAAGTAGTATCTGCTCTAACTTTTATATAAAATTGATCTACTAAAAGTTTAACATCGTCTCTGCTAGTAATTTCTTTTTGTTTCATGATAAACAAAGATACCTTTTTGTCCTTTCAAATCTTTATTTTCTTAGTATTTTAGCACCATGATTAAAATAGTTTTGCTTGGCGCAGGAAATGTAGCCACACACCTATATAAAGGGTTTAAAAACGCTTCAAATATTGAGGTTGTACAATGGTACAATAGAAGTAAAAAAGCTATTGACGCTTATAAAAACGAAGTAAATATTACAGATAACATCGCAAATTTAGTAGATGCAGACGTCTATTTAATTGCTGTTAGCGATGATGCTATTGAAGCCTTAAGTACATCCTTACCTTTTGATAAAAGATTAGTGGTACATACTTCTGGAAGCGCTAGCTTGTATGATATTGACATGAAACATTACAGAGGTGTTTTTTATCCTTTACAAACATTTAGCAAAGGGGTTGATTTGGATTTTGCTACAGTACCAATCTGCATTGAAACACTTCGAAAAAAAGATTTTAAAATATTAGAAACCCTAGGTCAAAGCTTAGGTTGTATAACCTACAAAGTTAACCCTAAACAAAGACCTGCTTTACATTTGGCTGCTGTATTTGTTAATAATTTTACTAATCAAATTTACAGAATTGCACATGAAATCACCGAAAAACATGGTGCTGAATTTGACATTTTAAAACCATTAATTACAGAGACTGCCAGAAAAGTACAAGAAGTGTCACCTTACATGGCACAAACAGGACCTGCAAAACGTAATGATAAAAAAACAATAAAAAGACATTTAAAATTATTAGATAATCCACATCAAGAGGACATATATAAATTAATGACAGAATCGATAAAAAAAACCCATGGACGATAAAAGTTACAAAGAATACCTACACCAAATCACTACATTTATTTTTGACGTAGATGGTGTTTTAACTAACGGAATGATTACTATCACGACATCAGGCGAAATGATAAGACATATGAATGTTAAGGATGGTTACGCCATGAAGCAAGCGTTAAACCATGGCTATAATGTCTGTATTATTTCTGGTGGTACTAACGAAGGTGTACGCACACGATTAAATCATTTAGGTATAAAAGATGTCTATTTAGGTGCACATCAAAAAATAGTGCAATTTGAAGCCTATTTAAACGACAACCAGATAAAAGCAGAAAACGTGTTATATATGGGAGACGACATTCCGGACGTACCTGTTTTAAAATTAGTAGGTATGCCTAGTTGCCCACAAGATGCTGTTCCAGAAGTTAAACGCGTATCAAAATATATCTCTCATAAATTAGGAGGTGAAGGTTGTGTACGTGACGTGATTGAGCAAGTTATGAAGGTACAAAACAAATGGGATAGTGATTTTGACGCACAAACCTTTTAACACCTATTGAAACGTAATAAAAGGAGACATAATACGGGTTTTGGATATATTGGTTCTGGTAACCAAGCATCCGTATTTAATCAACATCCAAAAGCTTTGTTTTCCAACATAAAAAAACAATTAAACACAGCAAGTCATAAACAATTTGAAACGGACTTTACTGCAACATTACTTTCTGAAGCAGAGAAACGACAGATTAAAAATAAAATTAGAAAACAGGCCAAACAAAAAAATATAATTGTTGTTTTTTTGACCACTTTCTTCTTAATTTTGATTGTTGTTTTAGCAATCGCAATGCTAAAAGGACTATTATCTTAAACAACCTGAAAATTAACACATTGAAACTACTTCAACTTATTCGATTTAAAAATTTACTACTAATTGCTTTAGTACAAATATTAATTAAATACGCTATGTTTCCGGCTTTTGGCGTCAATACCACTTTAACTGCTTTTGAGTTTGCTTTATTAGTAATATCTACATTAACTATAGCTGCTGGTGGCTACATTATAAATGATATTTATGATGTCGAAGCAGACAGTATTAACAAACCAAACAAATTAATTATTGGTAAGCACATACCAGAAGACAAAGCCTACATGTATTATATGGGCTTTACCGTTATTGGTGTTATTTTAGGCTTTTACTTATCTAATGTTATTAACCATAGTACGTTTTTTGCAATCTTTGTCATTATTGCAGCACTACTTTACATCTACGCTACTTTTTTACAACAAATTGTATTAGTAGGTAACATTATTATTAGCGTATTGGTAGGATTAAGCTTGGTCATTGTTGGTATATTCGAGTTACTTCCTGCCATAAATACTCAAAATCAATTTATACAATCCTCAATGTTTGAGGTATTATTTGATTATGCAGTTTTTGCTTTTATAATCTCGTTAGCCAGAGAGATAGTTAAAGATATTCAAGATGTAGATGGTGATTATAAAATGCAATTTAAAACCCTACCTATTGTATTAGGCAAAAATCGTGCACGTTACATAGCATTTGGATTAACTGTATTTTTAATCTTATTACTTATTTACTATTTAGCTAATTACCTTTACATGAGGCAAGTTGCGGTTGCCTATTTTATTATCGCTGTAATTGGTCCTTTGGTTTATATAAGTATCAAGTTATTTTCGGCAGAAACTAAAGCACAATTCAAAACAATAAGCAATCTACTTAAATTAGTTATGCTTAGCGGAATGCTATCCATGATTGTTTACTTATTTATATTAAAATAAATTATGCTAAAGGAAAAACTTAAAGACAGACACATCATACTAGCTTCAGGATCTCCAAGAAGACAACAGTTTTTTAGGGATTTAGGTTTAGACTTTGAAGTCCGTTTAAAAAAAACTAAAGAAGTCTATCCGAATCATTTATTGCATTATCAAATAAGCGATTATCTAGCCGAATTAAAATCGCTTCCTTTTATGGAAGAACTAAAAGATCATGAAATACTAGTAACCAGTGACACTATTGTTTGGCACAAAAGTAAAGCGTTAGGCAAACCAAAATCTAGCGACGAAGCTTTTGAAATGCTTAGCTCACTAAGTGATGAGACGCATGAGGTTATTACTTCGGTTTGTATACGCACAAAAAAATTCCAAAAAACAGTCAACGCTACAACTAAAGTTACTTTTAAAGCCTTTACAGAAGAAGAGCTTTGGCATTACATTAAAACCTATGCACCATTAGACAAAGCTGGTGCCTATGGTATCCAAGAATGGATTGGACAAATAGGTGTAACAAGCATACAAGGCTCGTTTTTTAATGTGGTTGGTATGCCAACACATCTTGTTTACGAAACGTTAAATACTATTGCAGAGGAGTTTTAGAGTTGTATTTTTATAGCTAAATAATTAGCTATGCAATTTTTAAAATCATCCTTATTTATATTTAGTGCTTTCTTAATTTTAGGTTGTAAAGAGCAACCTAAAACAGATACAAAAACAACTTATAATCAAGTTGAATCCGTTGCAAAAAAAGCAAAATTACCAGCCTTTAAAACTAACAAACAGTTTAACGACTATTGGTATTCTGGACAAGCCGAAATTACATCTTACCAACTAGAGCAATCTAGATATGGCGAAATTAGAAAAGGAACAGCTGTTCTTGTTTTTGTAACCGAACCTTTTTTAGAAAACGACCAAGTAAAAGCAGACCAAAGCAATCCATCAAACATAAATGTGTTAAAGCTAAATGCTACTAAAAAATTTAATACAGGGATTTATCCATACAGCATTATGCAAAGCACGTTTTACCCTGTTTCAAATAACCAACACGCTTTAAAAGTTAGTGCTTCAGTACAAGAATGGTGTGGACACGTCTACACACAACTTAATAATCGCGAGCAATTTCAAGTAACCTCTCACTCCTATTTTCAGGGAGAAGCAGATCAAAACTTCAACTTAGAAAAAAACAGTTTAGAAAACCAACTTTGGACGCAACTACGCATTGATCCAACTAGTTTACCTACCGGAAAAATCAATATTATACCAAGTTTAGAATATACAAGACTTAATCACACACCTTTAAAAGCCTATAACGCTTTCGCGGAAAACAAGCCAGGACAATACACGCTTACCATTAAAGATTTAGACCGTAAGCTAACAATAAATTACAATCCAAATTTTCCATTCGATATACAAAGTTGGGAAGAAGTGCAAAATGGAAATCTAACTAAAGCAACTAAAATAAAAACACTACAATCGGACTATTGGAACAAAAAAAGTAACACCGATTTAGAGTTAAGAAAAACACTAGGGTTAGAATAAAACCTATCTTTACCAATTAATAAAATTTACATATGTTTTTAGACAATATTCTATCCGAGTTAATCACCTCGTCAGTAGTATTAGTCATCTTTCTTATTATCAGATATGTCCTTAAAATTTTTATAAAAAAAATAGGTCAACAAAGTGGTATTAATGATGCTAGAATCGGACTAATTTCTCGATATACAACAGTCACTCTATTTTTAATATTCATATTATTTATAGCTTATATTTTTGGAGCAGAATTTAAAGACCTTGCTGTTATTTTTTCATCTGTATTTGCAGTTATAGGTATTGCACTATTTGCTATTTGGTCTATTTTAAGTAATATAACTTCAGGAATAATCATGTTTTTTTCATTTCCATATAAAGTTGGAGATAAAATTAAAATACATGATAAAGACGCTCCTATTGAAGCTATTATAGAAGATATTAGAGCATTTCAGTTACATTTAAGACAGGACAATGGAGATTTAGTTACCTATCCAAACAACTTAATTCTACAAAAAGCAGTAACTTTAGTACAAAAGGATGCAATCGAAGATTTCGGAGATATGCATTAATCGTAACTTATGGCTAAAAAAGGACAAAAAAAACGCACTCAAAACTACAAAAAGCACTTAGGTCAAGTTCCTGGAGCTTTAGTTTATACTGGAAATAAAGAAGACAAAGTATTACATTTAAATGCTTTTGATTATAGCGAAGACAGTTATAAAGAGGCGGATTTAAATACCGTCGAGGAAGCCTTTAATTTTAAAGATTCTGAAACTGTTACATGGTTTAATCTTAATGGTCTTAATTTTACTGATCAAATTGAAAAAATCGGACAACATTACAAGCTTCACCCTTTAATTTTAGAAGACATTGTTAACACCTCCCAACGTCCTAAAATTGACGAGTACAAAGATTACTTTTTTATAGTCTTAAAAATGATGTATTACGATGCAGACGAAAAACTTGTCTCTGAACAAGTCAGTATTGTCATGGGTAAAAATTATGTATTAACTTTTCAAGAAGCAGAAGGCGATGTATTTGATAGTCTTAGAGATCGAATTAGACATAAAAAAGGTCGTGTTCGCGAAGAAGGTTCAGACTATTTAATGTATGCCTTAATGGATGCAATTGTTGACCATTACTATGCTATTATAGAGATTATGGGTAACAAAATTGAAGACCTTGAGGACGATTTATTTACAGGCTTAACCCAAGAGAAAATTTCGCAACAAATACAAAATCTTAAGCGTGAAATTTTAAAACTACGACGTGCTATTTTTCCGCTTCGCGAAATAATAAATCGAGTAGAAAAAAGTGACAACCCTTTAATTGAAGAAAAAACTACACATTATTTTAGGGATGTTTACGACCATATTATTCAGGTGACAGAAAATATAGACATTTACCGAGAAATGATTTGGAGTTTAATGGACATGTACATGACAACCATTAGTAATAAAATGAATGAGGTCATGAAAGTACTAACCATTATTGCGACCATTTTTATTCCGTTAACCTTTATTGCTGGAATCTATGGGATCAATTTTACTAACATGCCAGAACTACAGTATAAATATGGATATTACATTGTTTGGATAGTCATGCTTGTTGTTTTAATAGGGATGCTTGTTTATTTTAAACGTAAAAAATGGCTGTAATTGGTAACTGTTAATTAAAGTTAAAGAAATCTAAAAATACTGCATTCCCTTAATGACTTGTTTATATTTGAAACAGTTTCAAATTTGAAAAAACAATCATGCAAAAATTATTGGCTTCGGTCCTATTTTTACTGTGCTTTTCCTTTTCTACACAGGCTCAACAACCAGAAAAATTAAACGCTTCAGAAATTCATCAAGCAGTCAAAAAGCTTAACTTTTTAGGTTCAGTTTTATATCTGGCTGCACATCCAGATGACGAGAACACTCGATTAATATCTTACATGTCTAACCATGTAAAAGCACGTACAGCCTACCTATCGCTAACTAGAGGTGATGGTGGACAAAATCTAATTGGACCAGAACTTAGAGAACTTTTAGGTGTTATCCGTACGCAAGAGTTACTTGCTGCAAGACGCACTGATGGTGGCGAGCAACGTTTTACAAGAGCTAATGACTTTGGATACTCTAAACATCCAGACGAAACATTAGCTATTTGGAACAAAAACGAAGTCCTAAGTGATGTTGTTTTAGCTATCAGACAATTTAAACCAGATATTATAATTAACCGTTTTGACCACAGAAGTCCAGGTACAACTCATGGTCATCACACAAGTTCTGCTATGTTAAGCGTTGAAGCTTTTGATCTGGCTAACGATAAAAATGCATATCCTGATCAAGTTAAAAAATACGGAACATGGCAACCAAAACGTGAGTTTTTTAATACCTCTTGGTGGTTTTATGGTAGCGAAGAAAAATTTGAAGAAGCAGACAAAACCAATCTATTAAACTTTGATATTGGTGTTTATTATCCTGCTTTAGGCGTATCTAACAACGAAATTGCTGCACTTGCTAGTAGCCAACATTTATGTCAAGGTTTTGGTCGTTTATCCCAAAGAGGTAGTCAAACGGAATATATCGAATTAATAAAAGGCGATTTACCTAAAGACAAATCCAATATATTTGATGGTATTAATACGACTTGGACAAGAGTAAAAGGTGGAGAAAAAATTGAAACTATTTTAAAAAATGTAGAATCTAATTTTAATTTTGAAAATCCTGCAGCGCATTTAGATCAATTATTACAAGCTAGACAATTAATTTTAGCGATTGATAGTCCACAATGGAAAGATCAAAAAATTAACGAAATTAATAAAATTATAGAAGCTTGTGCTGGTTTATATTTAGAAGCTTCAGCCAACACACCAACAGCGTCAACAGGTCAAATTATTGATATTGATATTGAAGCCTTAAACCGAAGCAATGCCACTATTAAATTAGACAGTTATACTATTTCAAACAATAACTCTAATAGCTTTTACGGAAAATTATTAAAAGCAAACGATAAACAAGAGCTTAAAGAAAAAATAACAGTTGCTAATACATTACAACCTACAGGACCATATTGGTTAAATCAAAAAGGGAGTTTAGGAATGTATAAAGTTGAAGACAAAAGTCTAATTGGTAAACCGGAAACACCACGTGCTATTGCCATAGATTTTAATCTAAACATCAATGGATTTCCGTTTACGGTTACTAAAGATTTAGTATATCGTTACTCAAAACCTGATAAAGGTGAATTGTATAGACCATTTGAAATTATTCCTGAAGCTTCGGCTAAAATCAATCAAAAGGTTATTATTTTTGAAAATGACCAACAAAAAGAAATCCCTGTAACCGTTCAAGCTGGAAAAGATAATTTAGAAGGTTACATTACCATTGCGCATCCTAATGGTTGGTCTGTATTTCCAGAAAAGCAAAAAATAACTATAGCTAATAAAGGACAAGAACAAACTTTTATATTTACTATCATTCCGCCTAAAAACCAAAGCGAAGGTTTAATTAGTCCAATAGTTACCATTGGTGACAAGACTTACACCAAGGAATTAGTAGAAATTAACTACGAGCATATTCCGTTTCAAACGGTATTACTTCCTAGCGAAAGCAAAATAGTGCGATTAGATATTAAAAAACGTGGCGAAAACATAGCCTATATTGAAGGTGCAGGAGACGTAGTACCAGAAAGTTTAAAACAAATTGGCTACAACGTTATGATTTTGCAACCAGAAGAAATTACTCCAGAACGACTTAGTGCTTTTGATGCAGTTGTGGTTGGTATTAGAGCGTATAACATTGTCGAATCCCTAAAATTTAAACAAGATATTTTATTTGATTTTGTTGAAAAAGGAGGAAACATGATTGTACAATACAACACCAATCGTGGTATTAAAGTAGATAATATTGCACCTTTTAATTTACAATTATCACGAGATAGAGTTACAGATGAAAATGCAGAAGTAACCTTCTTAGCTCCAAACCACGAGTTACTTAATTTTCCTAACAAGATAACCACTAAAGATTTTGAAGGTTGGACGCAAGAACGTGGATTGTATTTTCCTGACCAATGGTCATCAGACTTCACTCCTATCCTATCCATGCACGATAAAGACGAAACTGCTAAAACAGGAAGTCTTTTAGTTGCCAAACATGGTAAAGGACACTATATATACACTGGATTAAGCTTTTTTAGAGAATTCCCTGTTGGTGTATCTGGTGCTTACAGATTATTTGCCAATATGCTAAGTATAGGAAAACAAAATATTACTAATGATAACGGATTAAAAAACTAAATCATGCAAGACCAACCTAAGTACCAATGGAAACCGTTATATACAATTCTTTTAGTTGCAAATGCGCTATATATTATTGCATTTTACTTAATAACTAAACTGTTTTAAATTATGCAAAGTTTAGATTGGATTGTCTTAATTGGAACATTGTTAACCATTGTTATTTACGGAACGTATCAAACCAGAGGTAGTAAAAACGTACAAGATTTTTTAAAAGGTGGAAGTACCAGCAAATGGTGGACCATAGGATTATCTGTAATGGCTACTCAAGCTAGTGCTATAACCTTTTTAAGTACGCCTGGACAAGCATTTCATTCTGGAATGGGTTTTGTGCAGTTTTATTTTGGATTACCAATAGCCATGATTGTAATCTGCATGGTTTTTATACCATTATATCACAGACTTAAAGTATATACAGCATACGAGTTTTTAGAAAACCGATTTGACCGTAAAACACGTACGCTAACAGCAGTACTATTTTTAATCCAACGTGGTCTAGCTGCAGGAATAACCATTTTTGCTCCTGCAATTATACTCTCTGCAGTTTTAGGATGGAACCTTCTTTTACTAAATATTATTATAGGTGTATTAGTTATAATCTACACGGTTTCGGGAGGTACAAAAGCAGTTAATGTGACTCAAAAACATCAAATGGTGGTCATTTTTACAGGAATGGTAATTGCTTTCATTTTAATATTAAACCAATTACCTGATGATATTACTTTTAAAAAAGCTCTAGATATTGCTGGAGCAAGCGGTAAAATGGAGGTGTTAGATTTTTCTTTCGATTTAAATAATAGATATACAGTTTGGAGTGGATTAATTGGTGGTACGTTTTTAATGCTATCGTATTTTGGTACTGACCAAAGTCAAGTGCAACGTTATTTGTCTGGTAAATCTGTAAAAGAAATGCGTTTAGGATTAATTTTTAACGGATTACTAAAAGTACCAATGCAGTTTTTTATTCTGCTAGTAGGTGTAATGGTATTTGTATTTTACCAATTTAACGATGCTCCTATAAATTTTAATCCCACTGCAACAGAAGTTGTTTTAAATTCAAAATATGCAAATGAGTATGCTGCGTTGCAATTAGAGCAGAAAGAAATTTTTGATTTAAAAAAAGCAACCATTACTGAGTTTGCAAACGCTGATGGAAAAGTTAACCAAGACCTTATAGCTAGCTATAATGCAAAAAGCGACACAATAAGAGCGCATGCTAGAGATTTAATTAAAAAAGCTGGAGAAGCCGAAGGTTTAAAAGTTGAAAGTAATGACAAGGATTATGTCTTTATACACTTTATACTTAATAATTTACCTAAAGGATTGATTGGTTTATTATTAGCTGTTATTTTAAGTGCAGCCATGTCTAGTACAGCATCAGAGCTTAACGCTTTAGCTAGTACAACTACAATCGATTTGTATAAACATAGAGTTGGTTCAAAAACTGACCAAGAAATGGTTAAGGCATCAAGAGGTTTTACATTACTTTGGGGAATCATGGCAATTGGTGTCGCATGCGTCGCCAATCTAGCAGAAAACCTAATACAATTAGTAAATATTATAGGATCAATATTTTATGGTAACGTCCTTGGTATATTTTTATTAGCGTTTTTCTTTAAGCAAATTAAAGCTAATGCTGTTTTTGTAGCTGCTTTAATTACACAAGTTTTAGTTATTGGTTTATTCTTTTTAAATGAATATGAAATAATTAATCTACCTTTTTTGTGGTTAAACTTTGTAGGATGTGCAATAGTTATGGTCATTGCCTTTATTATTCAATCTTTATTTAAAACGCCTGATATAAAAAGGACTTAGTCTGTAATTAATAATCATAGTTTTTTGTTTGGAATTGCTTAATTACTAAAACTACAACCATAACAAAACAGCTTAATCATGTTATTCAAGCAAGATTTAAGTTAAAGAATTTCATCTATCTTTGCATTCAATAAAGCAAAACCATGAGAATTGATATTATAACTGTCCTACCAGAATTACTTAAAAGTCCATTTGAAGCTTCTATTTTAAAGCGTGCGATTGAGGCTAATTTGGTTGAAGTACATTTTCATAATTTAAGAGACTACACCACAGATAATTACAAGTCCATTGATGACACCCAATTTGGTGGTGGAGCTGGTATGGTCATGATGGTTGAACCTATAGACAAATGCATTTCTAAATTAAAAGAAGCACGTAATTATGACGAGGTTATATACATGACGCCTGATGGCGAAACCTTAAACCAAAGCATAGCTAACCAAGTCTCTTTAAAAGAAAACATTATCATACTTTGTGGACATTATAAAGGTGTAGACCAACGCGTAAGAGATTTATTTATCACCAAAGAAATATCTATAGGAGACTATGTGCTATCTGGAGGAGAATTAGGTGCAGCAGTATTATGTGACGCAGTAATTAGATTAATTCCTGGTGTTTTAGGTAATGAAACCTCTGCATTAACAGACAGTTTTCAGGATAATTTATTGGCTCCTCCAATATATACTAAACCTCGTAATTACAAGGGTCTTGAAGTCCCTGAAGTGTTATTAAGTGGTCATGCAGCTAATATAGAAAGATGGAGAGAAGACCAAGCCTACCAACGTACTAAAGACAGACGACCAGATTTATTAGACAAATAGACAACATGTTTTACGTGTATCTAAAAAAACAGACAAACTTTTTACATTTTTACTTTCTGTTTTTTACTTTTTAACTATATTTGCACCCAATTTCGGATTAACCTCTGGCGAGATACGTGAATGTTACTCTGAATCAATCATTTAAAATTAAATAAAGATGGAATCTTTAATAAAATTTGTTCAAGACGAGTTTGTAACAACAAAGGACTTTCCTGAATTTTCAGCTGGAGACACAATTACTGTGTACTATGAAATTAGAGAAGGAGAAAAAGTACGTACTCAGTTTTTTAGAGGAGTAGTAATTCAAAAAAGAGGTAGCGGATCTTCTGAAACGTTTACAATTAGAAAAATGTCAGGAACTATTGGTGTAGAGCGTATCTTCCCAATTAACTTACCTGCATTACAAAAAGTTGAAATCAACAAAAAAGGTAAAGTACGTCGTGCTAGAATCTTTTACTTTAGAGGTCTTACTGGTAAGAAAGCTAGAATTAAAGAAGCAAGAAGAAAATAATTTCTTCAACCTTAGTTATATTAAAAAGCCTAACTTATTTAAGTTAGGCTTTTGTTGTTATTAACTTTTGTTAATAAGTACGGTTCATAACTAGTTGATATCTAAAGTCTTATTTTATTTAAAATCTAATAGATATTTTTTAATTTAGTAAAACAATTAATAACAATAGCAATATTGGTTTCAATTAAATGTTGAATTTGATTTAGTTTTATTTGTTTTTTGAGGTTTTGAAAATTGCAGGTGTAGTCGTGTAATTAAAAAACCATGATACTTTATAATTTAAGTTATGTTTATCAGAATTTAAAAAGTAAAGTTGAAAGTTTTAAGTAAAGTAACCTAGTGAAAGTAAAATTACTTGAACAAAACAATGTTTATTATATCTGATTGATATTAAATTATTAATTAAAAGGTAAACATCAAGAAAAACAATTTCTATGTGCATTAAGTAACAGGTCAATACATTTTGAAAGTTACAATTTAATGTACTATTGATTTAATATTAGCTTGAACTGAAAAAATGTAAAACGAAAGTTTTGGATTGATGTAATGAAAATTAGATAAGTCAGCAAAATATTATCTCAAAAAAGCCATAACAACAATAGTTTAGTCTATTATGTTATGGCTTTTGTTTTTTAATGATTTAAACTATATTTACTGTAAATAGTAAAAATGAATAGACCCTATATAGCAGATAAAACTTATAAAAATAAAGACTTCACTTTAACAGAATTACCAAAAGCAGAATATGATAATTGCACGTTTATAAACTGTAATTTTAATGCTTGCTACTTATCCTCTATTACATTTTTAGAATGTCAATTTATAGATTGTGACCTAAGTAATAGCAAAACATCAGACACAACCTTTAATGATGTAGCATTTAAAAACTGTAAGCTTTTAGGCGTTTTATTTAATGACTGTAACCAATTATTAATGTCTATAACTTTTAATAATTGTCAACTTAATTTTGCATCATTTTATAAGGTTAAATTAATTAATACAAAATTTACTAATTGTCAATTTGAAAAAACAGAATTCACAGAAGCTAATGTCTCAAAATCTGTTTTTGACAATTGTAACTTTAAATACGCTATCTTTTTTAATACTAACATAGAGCAAGCTAACTTTTTAACCTCTTACAACTACTCTATTCATCCTGAAAATAATAAAATTAAAGGTGCAAAATTTTCGAAAGACCAAATTCAGGGGTTATTAGATCACTATAAAATTCAGATTTCTTAAAATTTTATCTATATTTTATTAAATCCGCAATAAACTCACTCTCAATTTACTTTCCAACTAAATGGGTTGTTAAGTAAACGTTTTCGTTTTAAAAAACCTCCTATTTTTTGTATCTTCGTGAAGCTTAAAATTAAACTAATACACATTTACATTTATGTCAAATTCACCAAAAATTATATATACAATTACAGATGAAGCACCAGCTTTAGCAACGCGTTCATTTTTACCAATCGTTAAAGCATTTACAGCCTCTTCTGGAATTGGATTAGAAACTAAAGACATATCATTAGCAGCACGTATTTTAGCAGTTTTTCCTGATTTTTTAACGGAAGATCAACGTGTATCTGATGATTTAGCTTATTTAGGAGAATTAGCAAAAACTCCAGAAGCTAATATTATTAAATTACCAAACATTAGTGCTTCTGTACCACAACTTAAGGCTGCAATTAAAGAGCTGCAAGCTAAAGGTTTTGCTATACCTAATTACCCAGAAGAAGTAACTAATGATAAAGAAAAAGATGCTAAATCACGTTACGATAAAATTAAAGGTAGTGCTGTAAATCCAGTATTACGTGAAGGTAACTCTGATAGACGTGCACCAAAAGCTGTAAAAAATTACGCTAAGAAAAACCCACACTCAATGGGAGCTTGGTCAAAAGATTCAAAATCACATGTCGCAACTATGACTGAAGGTGATTTTGCACATAACGAAAAATCTGTAACATTAGATAATGCTACAACTATCAAAATTGTACACACAGATGCCTCTGGAAATGAAACCATTTTAAAAGATAATTTAGGATTATTAAAAGGTGAAATTATTGATGGAACTGTATTAAGTAAAAAAGCACTACTTACATTTTTAGAAGCACAAATTAAAGATGCTAAAGATAAAGGTGTATTGTTTTCTTTACACATGAAAGCAACAATGATGAAGGTCTCTGACCCAATTATTTTTGGTCATGCTGTTCGTGTATTTTTTAAAAACGTATTTGATAAACACAGTGCTACTTTTGAAAAAATTGGTGTAGATGTTAATAATGGATTTGGAAACTTATTAAGTAACCTAAACGAATTACCAGAGTCAGAACGCAATGCTATATTAGCAGATATTGATGCTGCCTATAAAGCAAATCCTGCTTTAGCTATGGTAGATAGTGATAAAGGCATTACAAACTTACATGTACCAAGTGATGTTATTATAGACGCATCAATGCCAGCAATGATTAGAAATTCTGGTCAAATGTGGAATGCAGATGGTAAATCTCAAGACACTAAAGCAGTAATTCCTGATAGTAGTTATGCTGGAATTTACACAGCAACTATTGACTTTTGTAGAGAAAACGGAGCATTTGACCCAACAACAATGGGAACAGTACCAAACGTTGGATTAATGGCTCAAAAAGCTGAAGAATACGGATCACATGACAAAACTTTTGAAATTGATGCAGATGGTAAAGTAGAGGTTATTGATACTGACGGAAATGTATTAATTTCTCACAACGTGGAAGCTGGAGACATTTGGAGAATGTGTCAAGTTAAAGATGCACCAATCCAAGACTGGGTTAAATTAGCGGTAACTCGTGCTAGAGCATCACAAACTCCTGCTGTTTTCTGGTTAGACGAAAATAGAGCACACGATGCAGAATTAATCAAAAAAGTAAATACTTATTTAAAAGATCACGATACAGAAGGTTTAGAACTTCATATTTTATCTCCAATTAAAGCAACACAGTTTACTTTAAAACGCGTAAAAGCTGGAGAAGATACAATCTCTGTTTCAGGAAATGTATTACGTGATTACTTAACAGATTTATTTCCTATTTTAGAATTGGGTACATCTGCAAAAATGTTGTCTATCGTACCATTAATGAATGGTGGAGGTTTATTTGAAACTGGTGCTGGAGGATCTGCTCCAAAACACGTACAACAATTTATTGAAGAAAATCACTTACGTTGGGATAGTTTAGGAGAATTTTTAGCTCTTGCAGTCTCTTTAGAGCATTTTAGCCAAGTTAATAATAATCCAAAAGCTAAAGTTTTAGGTGATGCACTAGATGATGCGACCGAGAAATTATTAGAAAACAAAAAAGGGCCTTCTAGAAAATCTGGAGAGATTGATAACAGAGGAAGCCACTTTTACTTAGCAATGTATTGGGCAGAAGCACTAGCAAACCAAGATAAGGATGCAGCATTAAAAGCACAATTTGCTCCAGTATCTTTAGCCTTTAAGGCAGAAGAAAAAGTAATAGTATCAGCATTAAGCGATATTCAAGGTGTTGCTGTAGATATTGAAGGTTACTATTCGCCAAACGAAGAATTAACAGCTAAAGCTATGCGACCAATTCAATTATTTAATGACTTGCTTAAAAGCATCTAAATAATAACTTTAATTATAAAAAAAAGCTTCCAAATGGAAGCTTTTTTTATTTTAACTAAAATTCACATTCAAAATGTTACCTATCTAACTATCATACTTTAAAATATTACAAACTATATTTAAATAAAGTTTAACACCTTAAAACAGAATATGTAAAGTTGCTTTTAGTTATTTTTACTAATCAAAATCAACCAATGAATTATATAAAAAATGGTATATTATTCTTGCTTTTAATTAGTAGCACACTAATTTTTGCTCAAGAAAAATTTACGCTAAGTGGTAAAATAATAGAAAGTGCCAGTAACGAAACATTAATAAGTGTTAATGTGATAGTACCTGAATTAAATACTGGAGCAGTCACAAATGAATATGGCTTCTACTCCATCACACTACCAAAAGGCACATACAAAGTTGTTGTATCCTATTTAGGTTTTTCTGATATATCAGAAACGATAATATTAGATAAAAATATAACCAAAAATTTTAGCTTAGAAGAGTCTTTTGAAAACTTAGACGAAGTAATTATTACTGAAAACATAGAAAAGCTTAATATTAAAAAGCCTCAAATGAGTGTTAACGCACTTAGTTCTGCTACCATTAAAGATATTCCGGTTGTTTTTGGAGAAGCAGACGTAATTAAAGCAATAACACTTCTACCAGGCGTTACTAATGCAGGAGAAGGATCTTCTGGTTTTAATGTACGTGGTGGAGCAGCAGATCAAAATCTTATTTTATTGGACGAGGCTACAGTATTTAACTCATCGCACTTATTTGGCTTCTTTTCTGTTTTTAATCCGGATGCCATTAAAGATATAAAATTATATAAAGGAGGAATTCCTGCACGTTATGGAGGACGCGTATCTTCAGTGTTAGATATTTATCAAAAAGAAGGAAACAGTAAAACGTTTAAAATGAATGGAGGAATAGGAATTGTATCTAGCAGAATACTTGCAGAAGGCCCTATAAAAAAAGACAAAGGTTCCTTTCTATTTGGTGGTCGTAGTAGTTATGCGCATTTATTTTTACCACTATTTGATATAGATAACAAAGCCTATTTTTACGATTTAAACACAAAATTAAGTTACGATTTAAATGACAATAACAGTATTTACCTTTCTGGTTATTTTGGACGAGATGTCTTTAGTATTACAGATAGTTTCGAAAACATTTATGGTAATACAGTAGTGAATTTTAGATGGAATCATTTATTCTCAGACAAATTATTCTCAAACATGTCTGTAATATATTCCGATTACTACTATGGTTTAAAACTAAATTTTGTCGAGTTTGATTGGAATTCAGGAATTCAAAATTTCAATTTTAAATACGATTTTAAACATTACGTTACTGATGGCTTTAAACTTCAATATGGTTTAAATAGTATCTACTATAAATTTAATCCAGGAGATATAAAACCATCTACACCAACTTCTGGAATAAATCCATTTAAATTAACAGATAAATATGCTTTTGAAAATGCAGTTTATGTTGATGCCGAACATAAACTATCAGATAAGTTAAACTTAAGCTATGGTTTACGTTTAAGCTCATTTTTACGATTAGGCCAAAATCAGTTAAATACGTACCAAAATGATCAAGCAGTAGTATTTAATAATGATTTTCAAATCTATCAAAAAGCAACTCCTACAGGTTCAGAAAGTTTTAGTAAAAGTGACGTTATAAAAAGTTTTGCAAACCTAGAGCCTAGAGCATCATTGGCTTACCAACTAAACGAAAATTCTTCTGTAAAAGCAAGCTATAATCGTATGTCACAATATCTACATTTATTATCAAATACATCCTCACCAACACCTTTAGATATTTGGACACCCAGTGGTAAGTATGTAAAACCACAATTATTAGATCAAGTCGCTGTAGGATATTTTAGAAGCTTTAATGATGATAATTATAGTTTAGAAATAGAAACATATTATAAAAAAATAAAAAACAGAATTGACTATATAGATGGTGCAGATTTAATTGCAAACGATGCTATAGAACAAATTATATTAAATGGAGAAGCCAGAGCTTATGGAATAGAGGTGCTTTTAAGAAAAAATGAAGGACGTTTTAAAGGTTGGTTAGCTTATACATTATCAAAATCAGAGCAAAAAACACCAGGTCGCACACCAACCGAAACAGGAATAAACAATGGTAATTGGTATAGTACAGCTTATGACAAAACACATGATATATCTATAACCACTAGCTATGACTGGTATAAAAAATGGAAATTAAATGCTAATTTTCTATTTCAAACAGGACAACCTACAACATATCCAAATGGTCAATATTCCTATAACGGTATAAATATACCAAGCTATAGCAGTCGTAATTCAAACAGATTGCCAGCATACCATCGTTTAGATTTATCAGCAAATTACACACCAAAACCAGATAAGACATCAGGATGGCAAAGCTATTGGGTCTTTGGGCTTTACAATGTATATAATCGTCGTAATGCAGCATCAATAACATTTGGAGAAAACAGAATGACAGGTACCAACGAAGCAACCAGATTATCAATATTTGGACTAATACCTTCTATATCCTACAATTTTAAATTTTAATAAAAAATGAAAAACGCATTATATATATTAATTGTATCACTATTCTTTAGTTGTGAAGATGTTATAGATTTAAAAGTACCTACATCAGACCCTAAATTAGTAATCGAGGCATCGTTAAATTGGTTTGAAGATTCAGATGGCTCAGAACAGCAGATAAAATTGACATTAACAGCTCCTTTTTTCGATAATCAAGTTCCTCCTGCTAATAACGCAACCGTATTTGTTGAAGACAGCAATAGTAATATTTTTACATTCTTGGAACAAGAAAATACAGGAATATACAAAACCAATTCATTCATTCCTGAACTAAACCAACAATATACCCTAACAATTATATATGACGATCAAACATACATAGGTACAGAAGTATTGACAAGCGTAACGCCAATAGAATATATAGAACAAAATAACGAAGGTGGTTTTTCTGGCGAAGATATAGAGCTTAAAGCCTTTTATACAGATCCTGCAAATATAGATAACTACTATTTTTTCGAATTCATATCAGACATTCCACAAATTCCAGTGCTAGAAGTATATGACGATCAATTTACTGATGGTAATCAAATTTTCGCATTCTATTCCGAAGAAGATTTAGAACCAACAGACATAGTTACCATAAATAATTATGGAGTATCCCAACAATTTTATCAATTTATGGATCTATTACTTCAACAAACTTCTGATAATGGTGGCGGACCATTTCAAGCACAACCAGCAACCGTTAGAGGAAACTGTATAAACATAACAAATCCAGATAATTTTCCTTTAGGCTATTTCAGAGTTTCACAAGCGTATCAATTTACTTATATTGTACAATAATTTTTTGGCGTTACCTCAAGGGTCGCGCTTTCGGCAGTCGCTCTCTGCGAGGAGCTCCAACAAATGCCTCAATCCCTAACGCAAACCAGTAGTACCATTTAAACTATGCAATTTACAAAAACAACAGAACAAGATTCCAATTACAATAATTTAGACAAAATGTCTATAAACGACCTATTAACAAACATAAATATAGAAGATCAAACTGTACCAACAGCAGTTAAAAAAGCGATTCCTCAAATTCAAGCATTAGTAGAACAAATCGTAATAAAAATGGAAAAAGGTGGCAGACTGTTTTATATTGGAGCAGGAACAAGTGGACGCCTAGGAGTTGTAGATGCATCAGAATGTCCTCCAACCTTTGGAGTATCATATGACGTAGTAATAGGTCTTATAGCTGGTGGAGATAAAGCAATAAGAGAAGCAGTTGAGTTTGCAGAGGACTCTACAACACAAGGATGGAAAGACCTAACAAAAAACAATGTAACAGATAAAGATGTCGTAATTGGTATTGCAGCATCAGGTACAACTCCCTATGTAATATCAGCACTTCATAAATGTAATTTAAAAGGTATTACAACTGGATGTATAACATCAAATAAGCAAAGTCCTTTAAGCTTAGCATCACAATTTCCAATAGAAGTAGTCGTAGGACCAGAATTTATAACGGGTAGTTCACGCATGAAAGCAGGTACAGCACAAAAACTAGTACTCAACATGATATCCACAACTACTATGATAAAACTTGGTAAGATAAAAGGAAACAAAATGGTAGACATGCAACTTAGTAATGACAAATTAGTGGATAGAGGTACAAAAATGATAATGTCAGAATTAAACCTAACCTATCCTGAAGCTGAAAGTTTATTACAAAAACATAAAAGTGTTAGAAACGCAATAAATAAGTATAACAATGGCAACTAAATCAACAGACAAAGATGTACTTGTAAAAGGAGTAAAACAAATGGCTATTGCAATGTTATTAATGTTTATTGGTCCAACCTTACTATATCTAGTATTAAGTAATAAGGATAAAGACTTCTATATTCCATTATTAATAATAGCTATATCAATATGTACATTAGCTGTATTTATAGCTTTTAAAGGAATAAATACAATCCTAGATAGTATTTTCAAAAGCAATAAAACTAAAAAACATTAAAATTAAATGATAAACAAAAATTCCAATAAACAGAAAGTATAATTTTCGTAATATACAAATCCAAAATATATTAAAGCCTTTAATTTTATTAAAGGCTTTTTATTTGAACATAATACCAACTTTACATTACAGCCAAATAATTTAAAAAAAAATCAAAGAAACTGTTTTTAGATATATGATAAAGTCAACCATCATAAAACACTTATAAAATAAATAACCAAGTATTCTGTTACAAGATAAACTCCAATCCTAATCCTTTTAATATTAATTACCCTAATAATACTTGTAAACGTTCCAAACATAGATATGAAAATAAAAGATTTTCTAATTTAAACATTAAGTGATACCTATAAAGCAAATAGCATTTTTCGATTTATTTAATACTATACACCAATATCATATATTTATTTTTGCTTATATAATTTACAAAAGTAACTTAAGCGATATTCTTAAATTTAATTTTCCTCTACATCTTTTTGCTTATACC